>ERZ724509.1006-NODE-1006-length-11019-cov-36.614009_pt1 | contig 11019 bp, 12 predicted proteins | sample MGYA00376042_ERZ724509 | MGnify/ENA primary metagenome ERZ724509 (study PRJEB28724, sample SAMN07190887) | wastewater metagenome | isolation source: effluent of sewage treatment plant in Hong Hong | place: USA: Christiansburg, Virginia | collected 2016-03-01 ...
AGGAATACCGAAAGTTGAAAACAGAAAACTGGTTGGTTGGGAACAGCGACCAGACAGAAAAGCAATCGAGTTCTTTCTAAGCACCAAAGCAAAAGAACGCGGTTATGTTAAAAGAATTGAGCAGACTGGCAAAGATGGTGAAGAATTGAAAAATGCAGTATTGGTAGTTAATGGAAAAGCAAGAAATACACCGGTTATTGATGAATCGGACATAATTGAAGATTAATGTGGTTGAATTATTTAGTCATTATACAGATGTGTTCTATTGGAATATTGAAGCCGATCACCGCTTTGTCGGTAATCAAGGGGGCACAAGTTCCAGTAAGACAATAAGCATCTTACAAGTTCTTTGTCATATTGCACTTAGTGAAAAATGTGTTATCACTGTAGTTGGTCAGGACATACCTAACCTTAAAAAAGGTTCATTGCGTGACTTCCAGAATATTGTATTACCAGATATGCATGACTCTTTCAAAAACAAGTTTAAAGAGTACAATAAATCTGACCGTATATACAACTTGCCTAACGGAAGTATGATTGAATTTACGAGCTTCTCGGACTTTCAGGATGCAAAAAATGGTAAGCGTGACTACTTATTTATAAACGAAGCTAACGGTATTCCTTATACCATAGCTGAACAGTTGATAAGCCGTACACGTAAACGTATATACTTTGACTGGAATCCAGACAGCGAGTTCTGGTATCATGAACATATCAAAACCGACAGTCGATGTATTACTTTCTATTCCAACTATAAACACAATCCGTTTATTCCAGATTCCATCAAAGAAGATATTTTCCATTGGAAGGTAACAAACGAAAGAAAGTATAAGATTTACGGTCTTGGTAAAACAGGCAAGCTGGATGGTTTAATATATCCTAACTACAGCTTGGTACTGGATTTACCTTTCATCTTCGACAAGGAAGTTTACGCACTTGATTTTGGTTTCTCGGACCCTATGTCGCTTAATCATCTTAGAGCCTGGAATAACAACCTATACATTGATGAGATATTTTATGAAAGCTTCAGGACTGTTGCTGAAATGGATAAATTAATCACCATCAATAAAAAGATACCAATCATTTGTGATAATGCAAGACCTGAAAGCATTAAAGAGTTGCGCACATTAGGCTACAATGCTTTTGGTGTTGAGAAAGGAAAAGGAAGCGTGATATCAGGTATTGAGGCTGTGAACAAGTATAAGTTGAATGTTACTGTTCGATCAGTCAACACTCGTAATGAAATAAAAAACTATGTGCGAATCTATGACAGAAAATTAGGAAGATTCATTGATGATCCTGTGGACGAAAATAATCACTCAATGGATGGAATCAGGTATGGTGTTGATTACTTGGTTCATCCAGACAGATACAGAACAAATAAAACAAAATATAGTGGACTCGTTTAACAATTTTACAATCATATCATTCCTAACGGAGCAGCATAATATCGAATACGATTACTACGCTGCCGTTATAAAGGCTTTGATTCCAAAGAATGAATTATTAGGCAAAAGTATGCCGGTGTTTTTAGAGCAACCGTTTAAAAACATTATCAGTATTGAAAATTTATTTAAGACAATACCTAACAAGCCAACAAGCACAATTGAAATTCTATCCATTTGTTACCAGATTCCTACTGAAGAAATAGAGCCAGTAGGAATTTTTGAGTTCTATACAGCATTCAATTTTGTTCATAATTCATATAATAAACTGATTGAACGAGAGAACAAGGTACTGCATTACGATCCTGAGCCAGAAGAACTCGAAGCAGGTATAGAATCTCTTAGCAAGTTCGGACGCATGGCAACCGTAGATACATTGGCAGGCGGTGACTTGTTGAAGCACAACCAAATTATTGAGATGCCTTACTCACGAGTATTTACAAAAATGTATCTCGAATCTGAAAAAGCAAAGTATCAAAGAAAACTTATTGCAATCAAATCTAAAAAATCACCAGAATGATAGTTGATGTATTAAAAAATATTGCCATTAACAGGCTTAATATGCTGTTTGCTTATGGTGACAAACCATCATTGAATTTAAAAGATGATGAAGAGACAGGAAAGTATTCTTTCTGGATGCTTCCTGTTGACAATAAGCCACAATTGAACGAATACAATAGAGTAATAGCCAACAGCTGGGATGTTGCCTTGTTCATGTGTATAAAAGCTGATTTGGATGGTGGTAGCCCTGATGAAAACGGCGAAGACTACTACAATGAAAAGTGGACAAAAAATATTAAACCATTGTACGACATGCAGGCGCTCAACAATCTAACAAAAGCGTTCACCTGTATGGAAAGCCTCACGCTTACAAACTTAAACTCAAAAGAGGTCATCAATCTTTTTGATGAAAATATGGACGGACTTTATATCACATTCACCATAAAAGAAGATTTAATATGAAAGTAGTTATAGTAAAAATTGACATAGCAGATGAAAGCTTAACCATTGAACAGATACATAAATTACTTGGTGAAGCTATCGAAAAAGGTGCCAAAAAAATTGAAGTACCTGAAGAACGCAAAGGTATTCCTTATGAAATTTCTTTTATACGTGATGCAACAGACGAAGAAGAAAGTAAGAATGTACTTAAAACGATGACACCGGAACAGGTTGAAGCGTTGAAGAAATTGTATGACATTAAAATTGATACAAATGGCTTACGCACAAAGTAACGTAGTTAAAGAATGGCTGGAACAGCTACGCATTGACCTAATTGCCGAATACGATCGGCTTGGACTTCGTGCATCTGGGAATTATGAAAAAAGCCTGTATTATTTCGCTACAGATAAGCGTGCAATTATGTATGGTGCAAAGTACGCTTATCAAATGCAATACGGAAGAAACCCCGGCACCTATCCGCCACGAAAAGCAATTGAAGACTGGATCGATGCAAAGAAAATAGAACTCAAAAACGGCATAAGCAAATCATCGTTAGCCTATTTGATTCAGAGAAAAATATTCCGCGATGGTATCAAGGTTCCCAATAAATTTAACCAGGGCGGAGTGATAAGCAATGTAATAACGGAAGAAAGAATAGATACTTTGTTGACACAACTAAAGTTTGTCAACGCATTACAAATATCATCAGACATAATCGAAATTATTAAAGCAGCATAATATGGCAGTAGTTATAGAACAAGGACTAAATAAATCCGTTACAACTGTTGATGGTTCAACAGCAATGCATTTCCGAGCCGGTTACAATAGTAACGTGCTTAAGTGGACACATAACACCGCAAAGACACTTTCGCGTGGTGAAATATCAATTAATTACGATACACAAACATTTACTTTCGTAGACCTTGTACCGATCAACAGTAAATTAGAATTTGATTTGCTTGAAGTTATAAAAACTTTATTCGGAATTTTTGACGATGACAAGACTTATGAACTTTCCAATTTGGGGTTTCACGACGATAACTTATCTCGTGAAGTTTTCATTGAATTAAAATGTATTTATACAGATACGACCAGTGAAACAGGTGAGTTGCAAGGATTATTTACAAGGTCAGTAATGCAACATACCGATTTATTAGGCACGCTTTTGGCCTTGTATGAAGCCAATAACGTTGTGAACCTTTCAGGAAATGGCAGCGCTCTTGCATTGATGCGCGGTGGACATAAAACTATTTATCCAACTATCCCGAGAGTAGATTTTAGTCAGAAAATAAGAATATTCAATGGGTATCCTTTGGACTTTTCCGTAATCTCAACGCCTAATAATACTATTCTTGAACATAAATTGTATTATATCAATGACATTTTTTTTGATGAAACTACACCTACTGCCATTTACACCACAGGATCCTATTACTGGAAATGGGTAAAGCGTATAATACTTAGTGATGGAAGTAATATTATTCCAATTATACAAGACAATCTTTCTTTCATTGACAATAAAGGAAAACTTCTTATAACACTTTCTGGTGATGAGCAACCATCAAGTTATGGTTTAGAGTTTGACGTAGTAGATGAATGCGGGGTTTATCTAAAATGGCTTAACGGTCTTGGTGGATGGTCATACTGGCTCTTTAATAAGAATACACGAAATCTGATTACTACTAAAGCAAAGGGAACTATTAACAGCAATGCTGGCCAACTTGGTTACAGTGCTGATGAAAAGAATATCGGCTTTGATTCGGACGAAAAATTACAAGTTGTAACGCAAGGTGTGGAAAAATGGACACTTGAACAGTTGTTAGATATACCTACTTCACCATGTGTTTACCTATATATGAAACCTCGTGGAGTTTGGGCGTATGAAAATGGCAACTCCGATGTTTGGTTAAAGCTGCCAACTATCAGCAATTTCAAGTATTCTAAAAAAGCAGAATCTACATTGTACAATGTGGGTTTTGAATTTCAATTACCAAAAATCTACACACAAACACTATGAACAAAGTAGAGGTATATATTGCTGGTTTAAAACTGGACTTGAAAGATGAAGACACCGTTGCTTTAACAAAGCAAATAAATGACATTGCCGAAATTCAGAAACGTCAAGCGGATTATACGAACAGGTTTGTTTGTTACAAGACTCCAAACAACATGGCAATAGCCGAGATGCTTAATGTACCAGGTAATGCTTCAACACGTCCTTATAAATGGGCATCTGCACGTATTGTAAGTAACGGAATACCTGTTACAAATTATGGAATTGCACTTCTACAGGAAACCAAGAATCGGCAAACTTATGAATATATAATCTATGCAGGAAATTACGATTTGTTCAGCAAGATAGACGGGAAATATATTACTGACTTGGACTGGGATGATTTAATACACACATTTGATATTACTCAAATGTACCCACAAAACGACAGAACCGAAAACTTTATTTATCCTATTGCCGAAACAATGGATGGAAGAATGAACACACGAAATAATAATCCTGATCAAGTTGATGTAGAGTACCAGGTGCCGCATGTCTTCGTAAAAACAATTTGGCAAAGAATATTTGAAGAAGCAGGCCTTGAATATCATGGAAATTTCTTTGCAACAGATGCTTATTTCAATAACGAATTAGTTCCTGCAGATGTCGACAATGTGGATCATGAATTAAACAGCGTTAAGTTTAAAACGAAGGGTGACAAAATTAATCCTGGTGTATATCCGTACTCGGTAATCGCTTTTGAGGATCCAAACAGTTTGAAAGATCCATTACTTGACAGGAATTATGTTGTTAAAGAACGTGGTCGTTATGTCCTTTCCATTGATTATAATTACCAGGTTCAGGCATCATTGGGAATTGTATTATTTATTGCTATAAATGGTGTTACGCAATTACCAGGAACAGTATTTAGTACTGTTGGTTGTCCGCAGGAAACATTACACATTGAATTTACAAAAGAGTATGACTTAGTTCCCGGTGACAGAATTGCGTATGTTGCTGTGGCAAGTCCACGTTCTGGATGTTCTCCTTTAAGTTTACAAGCGTATGAAGTAGATCATGAAATGTCACTTCAGTTTGAAGGCATTCCATCATTATTAAATTATCCAATTGACTTTTCTTTATATCTACCAAAAGTGTTGCAGGTGGATTTTTTAAAAGCCATCATGCAACAATATGGTTTGCTGTATCAATTAAATAACGATGGCAGATACGAATTTATTCGCATTGAAGATTTGCTAAATGGTTTATCAGGTAGCTCTGATTTATCAGATAAGTATCATGCTGAAACATCAGAAACATATCGCATAGGAAGTTACGGTCTGATAAATTATTTCAAATACAAATACTATGACAAAGATTTGCGTGGCAAAGGTTACGCGGATGCAACATTCTCTACTCACATAGATAATGTCGACAGAGAACAAACAGTCATGGATAGCATCATTGAAGCGTGCGGCGATTATCTTTTTTTAACAGGACCGGGAAAGTTAGCATCAATTCATTCATACGAAAAGATTGATTCTGAATATTTCCTACGAGCGAATGATAAATTAAAAACTGTATTACTTAATAGAGTAACAAAACCAAATGTCGGCTTGTATGTAAATGCTGGACTATATACTTCATGGAATTTGAATATACAATATCCTTTTGTAAAATTCACACCACTGCATTGGGACAACTTACTAACTCTGTATTATCCAAAATTCATATTGATGATACAGCGGCCAATAAAGAAAAAAGTGTTGTTATGGTTTACACCTATCGACATTTACTTTTTAGATATGTTCAAGATTATTTACTTGAAACAATACCAATCATTCTTTTACCTGAATAAAATAAACAACTTTCTTCCGGGTAAACTATCAGATACTGAAATCATTAAAATAAACTAATATGGCTGGCGAAACTTATAAAATATTAGACCTCGACATAGACTATAGTAAGTTGATCACAACAACTACACAGTCAAAGAAAGTGTTGGCAGAAATGAAAGCAGAACTTAACGACCTGAAGAAAGCAGGAAAGGAAAGCACGGACGAGTTCACAAAATTGGAAGCCGAATTGAAAGCGCAACAAAATGTTGTACGTGTGAATACTAAATTAATCACTGATTATGTACAAGCTGGTGAAGGTCAGAATTTAACCATTGAGCAACAAAGAAAGCTGCTTTCTGCGGTTTCTGTACAATGGGCACAGTTGACTGAAGAAGAGCAGAACAACACAGAGGAAGGCAAAGCATTAACAGCAACAAAAACACGATTAACGGAAGAGTTAAAACGATTGGAAGCTGCTACCGGTGATAATCGCCGGAACGTAGGTAATTACACGCAGTCAATTCTGGAAGCAGCAAAAAACAACAACATATTTGGTGGAACATTTGGGAATATTCTGAACGGTTTGCAAGGCGTTAAATCAACTCTATCAACCATGAAAGAGGGTTTTGATAAAGCGAAAGAAGGCTCTGGTGGTTTTCAAATTTCATTAGGTGGAATTAGAAATGCTATTGCTGCAACTGGCATTGGTGCGCTCATTATTGTTGTTGTGTTATTGATAAGCTGGCTGTCAAAGATAGATCCTGTAGTAGATAAAATTGAGCAAGTAATGGCTGGATTTGGCGCTGCTATAAGTGTAGTAGAAACAACTATATTAAAGTTTATAGAGGGCATTAAATCGGTAGGTGATTTAATGAGTAAGTTAGGAAACATCATTGCCAATCCTATAGATTCTTTCAAAGAATTAGCTAGTAGTATGGCAGAAGCTGCTGTTGAGGCTGCAAATCTAAAAGAAGCACAACAAGACTTAGCGGATGCACAGCAAGTACAAGAAGTTATGACTGCTAAAGCAAACCAACAAGTAAAGGAATTAATCTTACAATCCAAAAACAGAAGTTTATCTGAAAAGGAAAGACAGGACCTGTTAGCGCAGGCAGCAAAAATCGATCAGGAAGATTTCGACAGAAGAAATGCGTTAGCAACACAGGATTTAGAGAACAACGAAAGGGCAATAAAAATAAAAGCTCAATTAAACTCACAGGAAATTGCAAATCTAAAAGAAAAAGGTGTTGAATATGCCATCGAATTACTGAACCAGGGAAAAATAACCAATGAAGATGTAGAAGCCTATAAGAAAGCCCAGCTGTCAAAGATTTCAATATTGGATGAAAGCACTTCTCGGCAGGAAAAAATACAAAACCAATCTGATGCATTAGAAGAAAAAGCGGCAGCAAAAAGACAGGCAGATGCTAAGGCAGCTGAAGAAGCGCAAAAGAAAAAAGAGGAAGCGAGAAAAAAAGCTCAGGATGCAACAATCAAGGCGTTACAAGAAGAGTCCGAACTATTTGATGCTTTATCCGGAAAGGAAATAAAATCAGAAAGTGAACTTGTACAGTCATATCAAAGACGCGCCGATATTTTACAAAAGCAGCGCGAGTTCAACCAAATATCTGAAACCAAATACTCTGCGGAAGTTGCAAAGCTATTCGATGAATTTGCAACCGCTTCTGAAGCAAGGTTAAAAGCGTTGGCTGATGCGCGTATCAAAGATGCCGAAGAAGAATTGGCATTACTGAAGCTAACTCATGACAGCAAAATAAAAGACGGCAACCTTCTAACTGATGAATTAATTCAGCAAGAACTTGAAAGACTACGCCTTGTTAAAGATGCTGCCGAAGATATTGAACGCCAAAGATTCGAAGCCGGTGAAATTACAGCAAAAGAATTTCGTGCATTTCAACTACAAGCTGATAAAGAATTTTTGGATTCGCAACAGGCTTTGTATGACGAGAAAGCACAACAGGTACGTGATGCAAAAGCCATAGACATGGCTAATGATTTGGAGTTAATGAAACTTCAAGGTACAAGTGAGTATGACCTGCAACGAGAACAATTAGACCGTCAATATCAAGCAGAAATTGCACAGGCGAATAAGCTTGGTGCAGATACGCAAAAGATAAAACTAAAGTTTGCCGAAGCCAATCGAAAAATTGATAAGGCAGAAAAAGACAATCAATTAAAACTAACTGCCGATGTGTTAGGTACTATTGCGGAATTGCTTGGAAAGAATACAGCTGCCGGTAAAGCTGCTGCCATCGCTCAAGCAGGTATTAACACATACCTGGGTGTATCTCAAATTTTGGCGGCACCACCATCAGGTCCAGAGCCAGCAAATACAATCATCAAAGGTGTTGCTATCGCTGCTACTATTGCTACTGGTATCGCAAACGTTGCAAAGATTGTAGCCATAAAAGCTGAACGAGGTGGTAAATTTGGTTCTGTTGGTGGAAATTATCACAGTGCAGGCGGCACAAAGTATTACGGCGATGATGGAAATGTCATAGAAATGGAGCGTGACGAAAACTTCTACGTCCTGAACCGTGGTGCATCGCGCGCAATCAATTCTCTTTCTTCTTTGAATGAATATTACGGCGGTGTTGGATTTTCTTCTCCAGTAAGAAGCGGATTTTATGCAGATGGCGGTATGGTTTCAAGAAGCTTAGAAGTTCCAGATATAAGCCCTCAGATAGGTGCTGCGGTAGCTGATGCAATAAAGGACTTAAAAATATACACCGACGTAAAAGACGTAATCAGAGAAACAGGAAATATAGCAACCTTAATAGACGGAGCCAACATATAATGCTGTATAACTACCTCAAAGAAAATGAATCTTTAATTGACATTCTTGTCAAGAAAGGTGCTATTTCAATTGATGTAGTTACTAAATATCAAATGTATGATCACTTCAAAGAACTCTATAAAGGTGACCGAAAAAAGAAAACGGCAGCACTTAATAGTACTGCCGTTAAATATAAATGTTCAACAAAAACGGTATGCCGCGCAGTTGATTTTATGGAGTCTTAAAAATATAGTAGGTTTTAGAACCGTCTTTCAAAACAATCTGATTGGCGTTTATTTCAATAATAGGTAAGCTCACAGAATAACCATCAGCAAAAGAAAAATTCATTGTGCTACAATCTTTAATACTGTAGAAATTATTAGCATTTACAAGATTTACAGAGAACTTTCCCGAAGTGTCATTAAAAATCCCATAAGCACCAAGTAGTATAGCTGAACTATCTCGAAAGTGTGAAGATGCAGCACCAGTTGTATCTTTTGGTGCAAAGAGATTTTCACTATATCGAAGTAGTGTTAATGTTCCTTTTTCTGTTACTTTATCACATTCAGTTTTTACTGTTTCTTTGTTACATGATATGGCAGCAATGGCCAGTAGTAGTAATAGTTTTTTCATTATTAAAATTTATCTATGTTTATAAAATCAATTCCGGATGCAAATTTAAAAACGTTTTGCAATTCATGCAGTGAATATACGGTTTTCATTATTTGTATAGTGCCGCCGTCATATATTACATCGGCACTATGAAAACTTATTGATTGTACCCAAAATTTGTTATTATCTATCAGATAATAAACTTTATGTGCATTTTCCCAAATAAAACCGTGGTCGTTTAACTCTTTTAATATCAATCCATACCCAGTTACCTTATCTATGCTGACAATTATTTCTTTCTTGTTGTTAGCAGTAGAAAGGACAAGATTTTCATTTACCTGTCCACTGTAATAGTATTTTTCAGGACGTATTTTTATAGAATTATCTTTGTGGTTAATACCGGTAACAACGTGAGGTTGAATAGCACCGTATTTAACGACACTTCCAATTCTCAAATCATTAATTTTTACCTGTATTTTCTGTTGATAGAAATCCATTTTCAAATATACTAAACCCTAATAAGATTACCACTTACCGTCATCACATTTCTCCTCCGGAACACGAAGTTTTGCTGATAATGGACAATGACACAGGTTACAGATAAAGCCTTCTATAATTTTCACATCATCTTTTACATTCAAAAGGTGTTTTTCAAAAACAGCATGTTCACATCTTGCACAATGCTTTGACCTTTCCTGTGCTAACTCGTTTGCTAATTCATCATCGGTTAGATAATTTTTCCATCCGGTGTATATGTTTTTAATTTTCCCCAAAAAGGACATGATGTTGTCTAATAATTGTACTTCAAAGTTACATAAATTACTTTTGAAGTAACTAATTATTTAATAAAGTAATGTCCAAAAGAGTAAAATCTATCAATTTTTTTGAAACTACAGCTAAATCAATAGCTGTAATTGCAGGAAATACAGTTATTAAAGACGTAGTTATCGTGCAATCAGGCATAGATAAGGTTGGCGATTACATGGATAATACCTTCATTGATGGCATCGTAAAACAAGGAAATGAAGCATCTACAGGCATAAAATGCCGTGGCGGACATCCGAACATGTGTAAAGATAGTTTAGGTACTTACATTGGTGACTTTCACAACTTCAGAGCCATTGAACAAGATGGACAATACAAAGCTGTTGCCGATTTATATATAGCTGAGATTGCTAAAAAGACAATGATTGATGGTAAGGGTATTTCTTACCATGATTATGTAGTTGATATGGCAAAAAGTCATCCTGATAAGTTCGGTAATTCAATCGTATTCATGGCATCAGAAGAATGGATTGAAATGGAAGGTAAAGAAGTACCTAAATTAATGCTTGAAAAGCTCATTGCTTCTGATATTGTCGATTCTCCAGCAGCTACAGACGGATTATTTAA
>ERZ724509.1010-NODE-1010-length-10994-cov-3.059878_pt1 | contig 10994 bp, 8 predicted proteins | sample MGYA00376042_ERZ724509 | MGnify/ENA primary metagenome ERZ724509 (study PRJEB28724, sample SAMN07190887) | wastewater metagenome | isolation source: effluent of sewage treatment plant in Hong Hong | place: USA: Christiansburg, Virginia | collected 2016-03-01 ...
TGGGTGTGTATGGTGGTGTAAATATGAATACTCAAAAAATTGCTGTTGAAAATGGAATGGATGTTTTAGTTGCTACACCTGGAAGATTGATTGATTTAATTTTTGCAGGGGCCATTAAAACAAAAAACATTAAAAAATTGGTGATAGATGAAATGGATGAAATGTTGAATTTGGGTTTTAGACCTCAGTTAAAAAGTATTTTAGATTTGTTGCCACCCAATCGTCAGAATTTATTGTTTTCTGCAACCATTACAGAAGATGTTGAAGACATTATTGATGTTTATTTTAACAACCCAATTCGTATAGAAGCTGCACCAGCAGGTACTCCATTGGCAAATATTGTGCAACAAGGATTTGAAGTTCCCAACTTTTATACTAAAATTAATTTGTTGTATTATTTGTTACAACAAGACGAAAGCATGAGCAAAGTGTTGGTATTTGTTGATTCTAAAAAATTAGCAGATGAAGTTTTTGATGAGCTTGTAACCGACTTTAAAGATACCATTGGTGTTATACATTCTAACAAAGAACAGAACCACCGTTTTAATACGGTAAAGCAATTTAAAAGTGGACAATACAGATTAATTATTGCTACAGACATTGTTGCAAGAGGTATTGACGTAAGTGAAGTAACACATGTAATTAATTTCGACTTACCAGATGTTCCAAAAAACTACATTCATAGAATTGGAAGAACAGGACGTGCCGATAAAAAAGGAATTGCTATAAACTTTGTTACCGAAAAAGAAAAAAAGCGTTTGAGTAAAATTGAAGTTTTAATGAATTATGCAGTTCCATTTACTGAACTTCCGGCAGATTTAATTATTTCAACTGAACTTACAGAAGATGAAAAACACAAGAAACCAATTGTAAAAGAACTTCAATTAAAAGAAAAAAAGAGAGATGAAAATGCTGGTGCTGCATTTCATGAAAAATCTGCAAAGAATAGTAGAATTTATAAAAAAGTAAGCTATAAAGACAAGATGAAAGCCAAGTATGGCAAACCAAAAACTAGAGGGCAGAAAAAGTAATTTAGTTTTAAGTTTTAAGTTTTGAGTTTGGGATAGATTGTTTCATTATTAAAAGTTGATGGAGTTTGTAAAAAAATTTACGCCTCTATTCTTTCTTCTACCTTCCAACTTCTATCTTCTTTTTTCTTCTCCTGCAAATTCAAAACCAATATCATTTCTAAAATACATGCCTTCAAACGAAATTTGAGCCAATGTGTTTTTACTTATGTTAACAGCTTGAGTAATTGTTTCAGCACTTGACGTAACTGTTAGTACACGTCCTCCATTGGTTACAATAGTAGTATCATCTTGTTCTTTTGTTCCTGCATGAAAAACAATTGAGTGGTTGCTCGTTGCATCCAATCCAACAATTACTTTGTTTTTTTCATACTCACCAGGATAACCACCACTTACAGCAACAACAGTAGCAAAGCTTCCTTCATTGTATTCAATATTTGTATCGGCTAAAGTGCCATTGTCCATTGCAGCAAAAAGGCTTACTAAATCTGTTTCTAAACGTGGTAAAACAACTTCAGTTTCTGGATCGCCCATTCTGCAATTGTATTCAATAACATAAGGCGTTCCATTACAATTCATCAAACCAAAAAATACAAATCCGTTGTATACTAAATTTTCTTTAGTCAATCCTTGAATGGTAGGTTGAATAATGGTTTGCTCAACTTGTTGCATAAAAGCATCGTTCATAAAAGGCACAGGTGTAACACAACCCATTCCTCCAGTATTTAAACCTGTATCGCCAATGCCAATTCTTTTATAATCTTTTGCATGCCCAATTACTTGAAAATCTTTTCCATTGGTTAATACAAATACACTTACTTCAATTCCTTTTAAAAATTCTTCTATAACAACTTTATTACTTGCTTCTCCAAATTGTTTTTGCACAATCATATCATCAAAAACTTGCAATGCATGTTCCTGTGTTTCACAAATAACTACACCTTTCCCAGCAGCCAACCCATCAGCTTTTAATACTATTGGCAAAGTATGTTGGGCAATATATTTCTTACCATCTTCAAAATTATCTTTTGTAAATTCTGCATAAGCAGCAGTTGGAATATTGTGCCTTTGCATAAACTGTTTGCTAAAAGCTTTGCTACCTTCTAATTGTGCAGCATTTGCAGATGGACCCACAACAATTAATTGATTGCCCAATGCCTCGTTCATATAATCATAAATGCCATTCACCAAAGGTTCTTCTGGTCCAACCACCAACAACTTAACATTGTTTGCAACAATAAAATCTTTAATATTTTCAAAATCATTGATGTTCAACAAAACATTAATTGCACAAGTTGCAGTACCAGGATTTCCAGGAGCAACAAATAAATTATCGCAATGATGGCTTTGCTGCATTTTCCAAGCCAAAGCATGTTCTCGTCCCCCACTACCCAATAAAAGTATATTCATAATTGGTTGCTTAAAGTTGGGCGAAAGTAGTTTGGAATTTGCAATTTTAGGTTCATAAGATTATTAGTTCTTAGTTTTTAATTTTTTTCTGAATTTTCTGCTTATTTTGAGCCTTCCAAATTAAAAATAACTAACGAAAATTATCTGTATGAACCAAACTGCTGTTCAATCCTCAACAAAACATCCAAAAGGTTTATGGGTACTATTTGGTACTGAAATGTGGGAACGTTTCAACTTTTATGGAATGAGGGCTTTGCTAACATTATTTCTAGTAAACTCATTGTTAATGAAAGAGGCTGATGCTTCTTTAATTTATGGTGGTTTTTTAGGGTTGTGTTATTTAACACCATTATTGGGTGGGTTTATTGCAGACAGATTTTTTGGTAATAGAAATTGTATTTTATTGGGTGGATCAATGATGGCAATTGGGCAAATGTTGTTGTTTACAAGTGCTACTATTTTCCCTAGTAATTTATCTTTAGCCACAACATTAATGTGGTTAGCATTGGGCATTATTATTTTTGGCAATGGTTTTTTTAAACCGAATATTTCTTCAATGGTAGGAAGTTTATATCCTAAGCAAGAAAAAAGTAAATTAGATACTGCCTTTACCATTTTTTATATGGGTATTAATGTTGGTGCATTTTTGGGTCAGTTTATTTGCCCAATTCTTGGAGATGTAAAAGATAGTGGTGGAATTAGAGATATTCATGCATTTAAATGGGGTTTCTTGGCTGCAGGAGGAGCAATGCTTATTGGCACCCTCGTTTTTTACTTTTTGAAAAATAAGTATGTTGTAACGCCAGATGGAAAAGCAATTGGAGGATTACCATCTGGTAATGAAGCCTCAGATTTTGAAGAAGGCGAATCTCAAAAAGCCAATTTCACTTCAACTTCTTTAATAGGAGCTGTTGTTGCCTTTCTTGTTTTATTCTTTACATTCAAATATTTTACGGATGGTGATAATGTTGTAAAAACAATCATTTATCCAGTAATTTATGCTAGTGGAATTACATTGGCAGGATTGATATTGTCTGATAAAACATTAACTAAAATTGAAACACAAAGAATATGGGTAATTTATATTGTATCGTTCTTTGTAATTTTCTTTTGGGCTGCTTTTGAACAAGCTGGTTCTTCATTAACTTTTATTGCAGACTATCAAACTGATAGAAACTTTTTTGGTTGGAACATGCCTCCATCAATGGTACAAATATTCAATGGTTTATTCGTAGTAATTTTTGCCATTCCATTTAGTATTTTATGGGATAAATTAAGAGCAGGTGGTAAAGAGCCAACCTCACCTTTTAAACAAGCAGTAGGTTTATTGTTAATTGCTGTAAGCTATTTTATTATTGCTCACAATGTAAAAGACTTAGGCAATAATGGTTTATTGGCTATTTATTGGTTGATTTTGTTGTACCTAATTCAAACTTTTGGAGAGCTTTGTTTATCACCAATTGGTTTATCATTGGTTGGCAAATTGGCTCCTAAACGTTTTGCATCTTTGGCGTATGGAGTATTCTTTATTTCTAATGCAGCAGGTTATGCACTCTCTGGCACATTGGGTTCTATTTTACCAGCTACTGGCGATAAATTTAATAAAGCCAAAGAATTGGGAATTGATTTGCAGGGCGTACTTGATAAAAAAATCGTACCAACTGCCGAACAATTAACTTTATTAAATAAAAATCAAATCAGCACTTCAAACCCAGTATTTGCAGGCTTTGAGATTCATAATTTATATGAATTTTTTATGGTATTTGTTGTATTGTGTGGTGTTGCTTCTATCATACTTTTTGCTTTAACACCAAAGCTTAAAAAAATGATGCACGGTATTAAATAATTAAATCTTAGCTATTTTAAAAGCGATGCTTTTTGCATCGCTTTTTTATTAAAAAAAAATTTCTATGTGGAAAAAACACCCAAAGGCTTTGCCTTTTTTATTCTTTTCTGAAATGTGGGAACGCTTTGGATATTATTTAATGATTGGCATTTTTACGTTGTACTTAAAAGATGTTAAAGCTGGCTTTGCCATGACGGAAGCCGAGAGTGCCGATTTATACGGAACATTTATTGCTCTTGTTTTTTTAACTCCTTTTTTAGGTGGACTAATTGCCGATAGATATTGGGGTTACAGAAAATCAATCATTATTGGTGGATTATTAATGGGTGTAGGTTATTGCTTAATGTCTATTCATAGTTTGCCTATTTTATACATTAGCATGACCTTCGTAATTGTTGGCAATGGTTTTTTTAAGCCTAATATTTCAACATTGTTAGGCAATGTTTATACAACACCACAACACAACCACCAGAAAGACGAAGGCTATAACATTTTTTACATGGGCATTAATGTAGGAGCTTTTATTTGTAACTTTTTTGGAGCTGTTTTATACAATACATTGGGTTGGGGCTATGCATTTGCAGCTGCTGGAATAGGAATGTTTATAGGTGTAATTGCATTTGTGATTGGCACAAAACACTATGCCGATTTCGATGTGAAAAAACCTTTGCAAGAAGGTGATATGAGTATGCTTAAAATTACTGGTGTAATTTTATTTCCATCTGTAATAGCCGGTGTAATTGGTTGGCTAATTCCTCAAAATATTTTTGGAAGCGATTCAACCGATGCATTCATTTTTGCATGTATTCCTGTAATATTATTTTATGCTTCTTTATACTTCAAAGCACAAAAAAAAGAGAAAGCTTCGTTGGGCGTTCTCTTAGCCATATTTGCAGTGGTGGTAATGTTTTGGGCTGTTTTTAAACAAAATGGTAGTGCATTAACCACTTGGGCAGATAGGTATACCAACAGATCCGTAAGTGGTACAACAGAAAAAGTGTTTAATGCTGTGCAGCTTACGCAAAATTTAGTGTACAAAAAAGATTCTGTTGCTTTATACGATGAGTTATTTAGATTACAAAAGAAAGATGGAAAAGTAATTAAAGAATACAATTATCCTGTTTACTTTAGAAACAATCAGCAAAATAATACACTTTCAGAAGGCAATAGTATTAGTGTTTGGAGTACCAACCTAAGCCAAAGTATAAACCCTGGTTGGGTAATATTATTAACCCCATTGATTGTTGCATTTTTTACTTTTTTAAGAGGAAAAGGTAGAGAGCCAAGTACTCCAACTAAAATTGCATTTGGGCTGTTTATATCTGCACTCTCTGTTTTAATTATGGTTGCTGCAGTTAATGCAGGCAACAATGGCACAGAGAAAGTGAGTGTTTGGTGGCTAATGGGATGTTATGGCGTAATCACAGTTGGAGAACTTTTGCTTAGCCCAATGGGGTTATCTTTAGTTTCTAAATTAAGTCCTGTACGCATTACTTCATTAATGATGGGAGGTTGGTTTTTAGCTACTTCTATTGGTAATAAACTTTCAGGTATTTTAGCCAGTATGTGGGATACGTATGAAGACAAAGCCAACTTCTTTTGGTTGAATTTTACGTTGCTTATGGCGGCTGCAATTATGTTGTTTTTAATGTTAAAAAACTTAAATAAAATTATGAAGGAAAGAGGTATTAATTAACTATTTCAATAATCTCGACAAAAGAAAAAAAATAATCATCTATCGGCTATAACTTTTTTTCCTTAACTTGTAGCCAACGAAAATGCTTGCTGTAAAAAAACAGTCAAGCATTTTTTTATCAACCAAACTCAATTTTCTGTGCTTATGAATACAGCAGCATTATTTAAGCAATATGCACTTTCCAAAGATATTTATGACGAAATGAGTAGCTCATCTGGCATTAGAAGTCAGTATGCAAAAGTGGTAGAAGTTTTACAAACATTTTCTATTGAAGAGTTACTACAAAAAGATCGCTTGGCTGGAGAATTATTCATGAACCAAGGAATCACTTTTACTGTATATAGCGACAATAAAGGCATTGAAAGAATTTTCCCCTTCGACATTATTCCACGTATTCTCACCTCGGCAGAATGGGCTCATATTGAAGCCGGTATTAAGCAACGCTTAAAAGCACTCAACTTATTTTTAAAAGATATTTACAACGACCAACAAATATTAAAAGAGGGTGTTGTACCTGCTAGTTTAATTGCATCTTGCCCACATTATACCAGAGAAATATTTGGCATTAAAGTACCTTATGATATTTATTTACATATTAGTGGTATTGATTTAATTAGAGGAGATGATGGTACATTTTATATTCTTGAAGACAACTTAAGAACACCAAGCGGTGTAAGTTATATGTTGGAAAATAGAGAAGTTACCAAACGTATTTTTCCTGAAATGTTTAACGACAATAAGGTAAAAATGGTAAACAATTATCCATTGCATTTACACCAAATTTTATTGCAATTGGCCCCTCAACAATTGGCACAACCAACTGCTGTAATACTTACACCAGGTATATTTAATTCGGCGTATTACGAGCATACTTTTTTAGCCAGGCAAATGGGAATTCCTTTGGTTGAAGGAAGAGATTTATTGGTAGATAATCATAAAGTGTACATGAAAACAACCAATGGCTTACAACAAGTACATGTTATTTATAGAAGAGTTGATGATGATTATTTAGATCCTTTAGTTTTTAAATCGAACAGTGCATTGGGTGTTCCAGGTTTGGTTGGTGCTTATAGAAAAGGCAATGTGGCTATTGTAAATGCAATGGGCAATGGCGTTGCCGATGATAAAGCTGTGTACAATTATGTACCTGCAATGATTAAATATTATTTAAACGAATACCCCATTTTACCCAACGTACCAACTTATGAACTAAGCGATAAAGATGCAAGACAATTTGTGTTTGAAAACATTCATAAAATGGTTATTAAACATACCAACCAAAGTGGTGGCTATGGTATGTTAATGGGTAATAGTGCCAACGAAGAAACAATCGATGAATTTAAAATTGCTGTTGAAGCCGACCCAAGAAGCTTTATTGCACAACCAATTATTAAGCTCTCAACTGTGCCATGTTTTATTAATGGCAAAGTTGTAGCTAGGCATGTAGACTTGCGTCCTTATGCTTTATGTGGACCATCAGGTATTCAAATTGTACCAGGTGGTTTAACACGTGTTGCTTTAAAAGAAGGTTCATTGGTGGTAAACTCATCGCAAGGTGGAGGAAGCAAAGACACTTGGGTAATTGATTAATAAAGTTGGTTGATTGTTGTGTTCTTTTATTGAGTGAACAATAGAATAAATTTCAACTTCTGTTGCGTCGCACCCTTCAACAGAAGAATACAACTCAGCAATTTGAAATTCACAATAAAGTTCATGTTGTTGAAGAGTGCCCTGCTGTAGCAGGATTTATAAACGATGCCAATACAGCTAAATAGAATTAACCTAACTGGTAAATAAATATTTAGATTAAAAAAAATAAAACTGTTTAAATTTTTTAAATATGCTTAGTAGAATTGCTGATTCACTTTTTTGGTTAAATCGCTATATGGAACGTGGAGATGGTTTAATTAGAGGTGCAAAAACACATTATATTTTATATTTAGATAGAGGTATTAATCAAAACTTAAGCTGGCAACCAATGCTTGAATGTTTTACAAATGCACCCAATGATGAAGTGAGTGCTTTGAAATATGATACACAACAAACGTTAAGTAAATTGTTGCTAGATATATCAAACAGCAACTCACTAAAAAACATAGTTGCTAAAGCCAGAGAAAATGCAAGAGGTGTTCAAGATCATATTACCAAAGAAGTTTGGGAACATGTAAACCAATTGTATCATAGTGTAAATAACTTATCTAACTTACAAAATACTGGCTTTGATGCCATAGCCACCATTGAATCATTGGAGCAAGGTTGTATTTTGTACAATGGCGTATCTGATACTACGATGCCACGAGGTTTGGGTTGGAGTTTTATGAACTTAGGCAGATACATTGAACGTTGCATTTTAACCATTGAAATGACCAACAAGTATTTTGCTGCAAATGAATATGATCTTAATAATGAAAAAGATATTTTATTTTGGCGTCCGTTATTGTTGTCTTTAAGTGGTTACGAGTTACATTTAAAATCGTATAGAAGCAAGAAACACAATCACAATACATTGCATCAAGTATTATTTAACGAAAACTTTACTAGAAGTGTAATTTATACATTAAAAAGAATTGATAAATATTATATCGATGCTATAAAAGACAATACTGTATCGGAAACAGAGGTATTATCAAAACAATTGGGTCGCTTAGTAAGTAAAATTGAATATGCTGATTTTGAGGCCTTAGATCAAAAAAGTTTACAAGAATTTTTATTATCCACCAGAAAAGAGTTAATTGCCTTCAGCAATGAATTGGCACAACAATTTTTCTCTTATTCTTAAACAAAAAAAGGAATGCCAGTTTTTACGATACATCACATTACAAAATACGAGTACGATAGACCCGTAAAAGAAAGTAGCAACGAAATAAAAATTTATCCATATTTATGTAACGATCAAGAAATTTTACAACACGAAACACTAATTACTAGCAACCCCGATGTACATGTATTTACAGATTATTGGGGCAATAAAATTGGCTTATTTAATGTATTGGCACCACACAAAGAAATGGTGATTGATAGTAGATTGGTGATTAGAACAACGCAATCAAATCAGTTAAAAATTAACTTTCATAGCAATTGGCAAAGCCTAGAAAATACTGTAAAAAATAATTTATTGTATTTAGAGCTAAGTGATGCCGATACAATTAAAAGCCAATCTGCTATTAACACACTTATTGAAAGCCTCGATGTAACCAATAAAAGTATTGCTAGCACTGTAGAAGCTTGTAGCGAATTAATTTATAAACAGTTTAAATACATAAAAGGTATTACAACAATTGAAACAACGGTTGATGAAATATTGGAAGTAAGGGCAGGCGTTTGTCAAGATTTTGCTCATTTAATGTTGCAAATGTTACGAACCTTAAAAATACCTTCAAGGTATGTAAGTGGATACATTTGCCCCAATAAAAATGGCATGAGAGGAGAAGGTGCAACACATGCATGGATTGAAGCTTATATACCTGAATTTGGTTGGGCGGGTATAGACCCTACAAACAATGTGTGGGCAACCAACCACCACGTTAAACTGGCAGTTGGTAAAAACTTTGCAGATTGTAGCCCTGTAAAAGGAACATTTAAAGGCCCTGCAAAACAACTTTTATCTGTATATGTATCTGTAGGCTACGAAGATGGACAGGTATTTGAAGAAATTACCAATGTACCACTTCAAAAATTTGAAAAAGATACTGCTGATACCTTCTTTTTAGAAGATCCTTTAGAAAAGCAACAACAACAATAAAACAAAAAAGCCCTGAAAATTCAGGGCTTTTTTTATATGGCAAATATTTTTTAGTTTAACTTTTCTACCTGCATATAACTTAATTCTACAGGTGTACTTCTTCCAAAAATTTTCACTACTACTTTTAATTTTTTCTTTTCGTCGTTTACATCTTCAATAACACCATTAAAATCGTTAAATGGACCTTCAATAATTTTAATAGTTTCACCAACAATAAATGGCTCGCTAATATTAACACCTTGGTCATTCATTTCATCAACCTTACCCAACATTTTATTTACTTCGCTCTTACGTAAAGAAATAATGTTTCCTTTAGAACCTTTTCCATCGGTTAAAAAGTGCATAATGTTAGATATATTGCTAATATGCTGAACAATATCATCATTTAACTTACCATCTAAAACTTCCAACATTACATAACCAGGAAAATAGTTCTTCTCTCTCATTACTTTTTTACCATTTTGTACTTTGTACACTTTTTCCATTGGTAAAAAAACCTGCTTAATAATTTCAGTCCAACCACTACGAGCAATATCTTTATCTAAATATTCCTTCACACTACGCTCTTTACCACTAACCACACGCAACACATACCATTTGGTATTGTCTTCAACTTGTGGCACTGTTGTATCTTGAGCTATTATTTCTTCCATTTTAAAAACAATTACTTAAATAAAGAATAAATTAACTTTAATAGTTGGTTGCTACCTAAATCCATAATACCTACCAATAAAGTAATAATTACAGTTGCAATTAAAACAATTACTGTGCTTTGTTGTAGCTGCATCCAAGTAGGCCAAGTTACTTTTTCTACAAGCTCTCTGTAACTATCTTTAAAGTATGTTGATATTTTGTTCATCTTCTAATGTTTAAGGTTCAAGATTCAAGGTTTTATAAAAAACTTTAAATTTTAAACTAATAAAAGTATAGCACGGGCACTAGGATTCGAACCCAGATCAAAGGTTTTGGAGACCCGTATGCTACCGTTGCACCATGCCCGTTTTTAGACTTCTTTTTACAAACAAAGTACCTAGCGGATGCTAAGTACTTTGTTCTGTAAAGATATAGTTTTTTGCCTTACGCCCCTAAAGACGTATCGCAATTTATTTGATGATTTCAGTAACCTGACCAGCACCTACTGTACGGCCACCTTCGCGAATAGCAAATCGCAAACCTTCGTCCATCGCAATTGGCGCATGCAATTGGATAACCAGGTTCACATTATCTCCTGGCATTACCATTTCTACACCTTCTGGTAATTCACATGTTCCT
>ERZ724509.1012-NODE-1012-length-10977-cov-3.110694_pt1 | contig 10977 bp, 19 predicted proteins | sample MGYA00376042_ERZ724509 | MGnify/ENA primary metagenome ERZ724509 (study PRJEB28724, sample SAMN07190887) | wastewater metagenome | isolation source: effluent of sewage treatment plant in Hong Hong | place: USA: Christiansburg, Virginia | collected 2016-03-01 ...
GGACCCAATTATCGTCAAGATGGCTCATGCCGAAAGGCTGAAGTACGAGAACGAGACAAAGGAATTGTTGCAGATCGCCAGCCGCTATCCGGATCTCTTCCCAGCGAAGCTCTTGCAAGAAGAGAACATCAGATGGATCCACATACACCTGGTCACCCGTTGTTTTGGAAAATACTTCGAGTATACCACAATGGTGCCGTTTGCAGAGTTACTCAATCACGAGTGTAGCGATGTGTACTACACCATGTTCTACAAGGAAGACAACCCGAACACCTAAGGCTAGGAATTCTACGAGGAGAAGGTACTGACGCCATAACAGTTGGATGATTTGGACAGCAGTGATGGCACATACAACAGTGAGTAGTATGACGATGATGAGAATAACTGGGCATAGGTCGATTTAAAGCAAGCTGAAGTGGAATCGCAACCCTAGACACAACCCGCCGAGGAGGACTAGATAATTAAGTCAATACGGGATACTCGCAACCAACTCTACAACTGCGTAAATTTCGGCGATAACGTGAGCCTTGGCTTTCTGCTGGAGACCTACGAAGCATTGGAAACCCTGCGAACCGCCAAGGTGAGCCCATCACTGAAGAAGATCGAGATAAGCAGAATTCAGGGCAGCAACAGCATATACATCAACCTTGCCAAATGGTTTCATAGCCGAGCAAAAACAAATGCTTACACATCAGTTTTTACTCAAAGGAAGGCCAAAGAGCAGTAACCATAGCGAATAGTGCTACCGGACAAGCAATACTACCCGGAGGAGTGGTCTACCGATAAATTCGACGAATTTCTAATGCTGTGTAGCACCAAGGACCAATTTGAGGCGGGTTCTCAAGTATTTTTCTGCTATGGTCGGCTCAGTAATCGCTTGTTGTTGATGCGCTACGGTATTGCAATCGAGCACAATAAGTACAATCACCTTTTCCTGCGATTGGATATGAAAGAGTATTCCAAGGGCTACACAGCATACCCTCAAGTATTGCACGACCTGAAACTCTCACGTATGGTCAAGATCAAAGTGAAACGGACCAAAATGTGCGTAGAGCTGCTCGCCTTCCTACGGGGCTTGAAGTGGAAGCTACACGATAACGTCGAAGGGATCTTTTACGTTCTGAAAGTAACGCGGGAGATGGAAGTGTTGCGTTAGGCGATTCAAATTTATGAGAGAGAGCTCGGTAGGTTCGGGCGTCGCCTCGAATAAAACTAAAAATTGCTTGAGGACCCGAAATTAGGTTATCACGAATATTTCGCGACGGTGTATCGTCTGGAGAAGCAAAGAATCTTAGCACAGCAGGTGCGGCTGGCGCGGGTGGCCATCGCAATACTACAACGTATGTCGGAGAAACAGCTGGAGTTGCCTGCAGCGATGCTGCGAGTGCACGAACTCGAAGATGCGGAGTAGATGCAGCGCCACCGGCTCATGATGCGCAACTACTTCGACGTATTCTTCAAATGAAGTTTAAAAGGCGAAGATTTATTGATTAATAAAATATCTTATCATGGCTTCGAAGGGTGCAGTCACCAGCGCGCCTCCCAAGGCATCCGGCTTCAACGCCAAGGACTACGTCAGAGTCGGAGTTAACGAGGACGAGATTAACGACATCAAGCTTGCCTTTGATCTCTTCGACACTGATGGTGGAGGAGCCATCGACCCACGAGGTAAGTATCGAGCCATTTAGAGCTCAAGACCGCCATGGCCTCATTGGGTATTGAAGCCAAGAACCCGGCTATCTACCAAATGATCGCTGACCTCGACAAGGATGGCAGTGGACAAATCGATTTCGAGGAATTCGTGGCCATGATGACCACCAAGCCCTCTGAAAATGAAAGCCGTGAGGACATCCACAAGGTGTTCCTTCTGTTTGATGATGAGAAGTCAGGTACGGCCTTCTGTTAGCTCAGGCTTCATCTCCATCAGGAACCTTCGCAAGATTGCCAAGGATCTTGGAGAACTGCACGATGACAACGAGCTGCAAGACATGATCGAGCGAGCTGATTTCGACCTGGACGGTCTGGTTTCCGAGGAGGAGTTCTACAACATCCTCACCAAGAAGACCTTCTCATGATGGCCGCCCTTATAGCCCGTGGATATGTTATGCAGGATACGCCATACTCAAGGCGCCTCTGAGGATATAACAAATGAACTGGCTGGTTTGTGCCAGCAGAGATATGTCCGAGCCTTTGTGCACTATCAGTCAAAGCTGCGGTTACGCTTCAGCAGGCAGAGTATGTTCGCCTTATTGACAGTCTGGTACGAGCAGAACTCCTCATAGACCACCTCCTGTTCACAGTTTCGAACGCGGGCGGGCAGCTCGAACGACAAGGGAAGGATGAAGTAGGTAGAGCAGTATTGGATGGTCGGCAGAAGGTCAGCCAGGGAAAACCCAAACGAATACTGCAGAAACTCGCTGAACATGTCGTTAAGCCAGTTCTTTGGATCGAAGAGGTACTTACTGCTTCGTGGAAAGCTCTCCAGAACCTCCTCGACACGAAAAAGCTGTACACGCAGCCCGAGCAGCACATACATGAAGGATGCCACCAATGCCCGCGACTTGTATTGCAGAGTATGGCAATCCAGTAGGGCGAAGTCGAGCAGCTGCACCAGCCAGCGATAATTATAATAGGACTGGGTTAGGCTACAGGTACCTTCTAGTCGCTGTTCTTGAACTGCATTAGTTCCATCAACTCCGGTTGCGGTAGCTGCTCATTTTCCTTTAGTAGGTAGGCATCCCACTGTACGGTCACCCGATTGCACCACGTGTTCAGATTCGGAGGGTTCACTAGCCATTGTAGCTTTCGAAGAAGTTCAAGCTCGAATTCACAAAGATCATCTTCGGAAAACTTTCCTCCAGTAGTCTCGGCAAAGCTTGCGATGGATGGCCTCAACTGCTACTATAGTTTAGCAGCGATATACAAGGCGGTGATACCGACTAATTGAAGCTTCGCGACTGGAAAATTCGGAGACAGGCACAAAAACCTATCTACCATGCTTACAGCGATGTGCAGAGTATCCCGTTTACCACTGTAGTCAGCCAGTACTTCCATCATCCAGTTAACCAACACTGCGCGCTTGGTCCAATTGATGAACTGATGACGCTTGTCTAAGTAGCAGTTGAAATGGGGGAGCGAAATGTAGTCGTTTTCGCGTTGAATAAGGTAGTGCAGCATTTCCACTTCGAATTGCATCTTGAGGTCTGGTTGGGCTCGTTCGAACTGGCGGATTTCATCGTGGGCACTCGGCCGTGCTGTCGAAACTTCCTTCGTATAGGCAAAGGGTGTACTTGATATAGAGTTCTTTCGGGGACGCTTCACGAAGGATTACCGGCGACTCGCAAGGATTTGCTCGTCGCAGGTAAGCTCGGAATCCTGAGCTGAGGGAAGTTGGTTGCGTTCGGAAGGGATTTCTCTTAGAGCAACCGACCCCTCAGTTCGGAGGGTTTCGTATTGGTGCAGATTGATGGAGATCGATCGATCGCGAGTGCGTAGCATATAGGCTTCATGGGTGGACTGGTTACTGGGCTGTTCGAGATGCCTTACCCTCAATTTGGGCTTCCGACTGAGATGTATCGATCGGGGTTTGCTGGTTTATCTTCGTTTTTCCTCAGTGTGTAGAGAGTACTCTTCGTAGAAGTTGTTATGATTGTAGTTTTCATTGACGGACTTTTTGCTTTTGTGCCGCTGGTATTCCTGTGGTATGTAGGCAATGTTGGGCTGTTTCTTGGGAAGACATGCAGCTGAGCCAGTATGTTGCTTGTCATTGCGTACCTCTGTAAACTTGACGTTGGCTACTGAGATCTTAATGAGTCGTTCCCTCTCTTTCATTTAAATAACAGTCAACGGCAAGTTATTATTATTAGCGACCCAGTCATGGTCCATGTAGCTGTTGGCTTAGCTTCCTGCCCAAGCGACTTCCTACGAGGCTATTGGCGTGAAGCACTGCAAAGCTCTGTTTCCTTTTTGTGTTTCTGGTGTAGTTCAGTCCATAGAGGGACTTGGACTTGACCAGAGGGGGTTGCGCTGGGCTGAAAACAGGCGAGTTCCTGACTGTCATCGAATTAGCAGCTCCATAAGCAGCCCCATTTGGACTTAGTGCTGGACTAAACGCTTAAACTTCTGGCGTGCCAGGAGGCTTTTCTTCAATCTACATAACCATCGCTTTACTGATACTTGGTCACAACGTTTGTGCGCTATCTTAACGAAATTGATCACAAGTTTGTGGCTTTTGGTGTGACGGTTTTGGAGGATGTGTTGGAAGAATTATTCTAACGCTTCTCTTCGCTCTTCGATCAGCTTGGGATCTGCTTCGACGCGTACCCAAAACTTCCAGAAGGGGGTTTAAGGGAACTCGATTAGGTACTTTTTAAGCTGCCTCAGCATTCATCTACCTTATAATCCAGCAGTGTTGCATAGAACTGCTGAAGCTACTTGTATCGGAACCCAGCAGTCCAGTGCTTTTGGTGCAACTCATCCTCGAACAGAAAGTTATAGACGACTTCCCCAGCCTGCTCGGACCAGTTAGGCACTGTCAATTTCAGTGGCAAATTTTACATCGAATTATAAACTTGGAGGTCGTATTGGCGCGGAAGCAAGCTTGCTATGAGTGGGCAAGCTATCAGTGAAGAGAAGTTTGCATGCGACCCTCGTGAGTATTTAAGCCCGGTATAATATTTAAACGAATGATTGGTGGGAGTTGATGAACCTGCAGGGCGAGCAAATACCGAAGGCAACGATGACCTCGTACCTCAAGGAGAAGCTGGGAAAGACTAAGATTAGCACTGAGTTCACCGAGGGCATTCTGCACATCGCCAAAGGTAACACCCGCCCTCTATTTAGAGTATGTCACGCGAGTCGCGAACAAGGCCAACGAGATTTGCACTGCCTAAAAGAAGAAGACGATAAGCCTCGACCATCTGTACAAGTCGGTTGAGCATTTCAAGTTAGGCTCACAGATGGAGGCTCTCAAGAAGGTCGAGGAGGAAGTGAAGAACGATGTGCTGGTATATACATTGCTTAGCTAGGCCCGTCACAAGATGAAGCTAGAGATCCAACGGAGCTATGACGAGATGGTCCGAGAACGACAGGATAACGGTGAGGTAACGGTGCTCCCAACCTCTTCGTCGGTGCCTCTGCAAAAGACATTCAACAACCGGTTGGTTGCTGACTCGGATGAGTAGGAAGACTTCTAGCAAGATGAAGTGGGCGACTAGGTTCCAAAAGAAGAGTGATAGGCCAAGACCAATATAATTATTATGCTTTCGCAGGAGATCATTGTCGATATGACGGAGGGTTATCCCTTCGATAGTCTCCAACAGCAGGAACTTCCGGACAGTAGGATCTTTGTGCGTCGCATCATCGACTACACCAAAGAAACCTACAACCAGCTAAAAGAGCGTTTTGACCAGGCAAAGAAGTTCAGCAACCCTAACATCGTCAGGCTAGTCAAGGTGCTGGAATAGTAGGGGCGCTTCCACCTGCTATACGAATATGTGCCGTTCGGGGTGCAATCCCAACTATCCAAGTTCTCCATGGAGCAGCTTGAACACCTGAAGATGAAACTCGTGTATCTCTCAGCCTACCTGTTCGAGAATAGGTTGCAGACTGAATTCGTGCTGAGCTGTATCGGGTTGGATCGTCACCAGGAACTCAAGTACTACGTTTCCGTCGACTTTAAAGTCACCAATGAGAAGCTAGCGGAGGTGCAGAACGGGTACATCTCCCAGATCAATCGAATTCACCGCACTTTGATGGCAAGAATCGATAATGCGGCTACTGAACGAAAAAGCAAATACGCGGCGGAGGTCGATCAGAGGTCATTGGTGTATAAAGCATCATCACCGTCATCTACTTCGCGTGTCTACCGTAGAACTGACTCCATGTACCCTGAAGAATCTCGAAGAACAAACCAAGAGAGCAGATAAAAATCCGTCACTTCCAACAAGACTAGCCCGAAGTCACAGCTTCTGAAGAGCAACACTATGGAGATGCTCAACCACATCGAAATGCGACTAGGCTAGCTTAAAATAACAATAAACAAGTCGAGCCCAGAGCCACCGGAACAAATGAGGGAATCGGTAAAGGAGCGATGGAACAAGCATAAGGTTGACAACCGTAAGTACTCGGGAGAGGTGAGCTATTTCTCACCGGTAACAAAAAAACTACCGGTGGTGTAATCTCCCAAGAGCGTTCGCAATCCGCATAAACAATCTTTTAAGGTGGGATTAGAAAATATCGTGTAGGCCAGCGAGTAGTAGAATAATCGGAAGGAGAGCACGGATACGACTAAGATGCAGCTGCAAAAGCAACAGCAGGCATTGGGGCAGCAGAAAGTGGTTGCCATGAGTGGAGTCACCACAACGATTTAGACCCATACTGACGGCAAGAGCAGCACGATGATAAAGAAAAGTTCAGTTGTTAACGGCATTTCCATAAACTCGGGACCACCTCTCGTCAGCAAGAACAGCGATACACTTAGCCGTTCGTCCAAGATGCGCGAACCTAAGAATAAAATCGACTTCGAAGAGCTCAAGAAAACTGAATTTGAAAGCTTCTTCAACAGCAACGAAGGGTACGTGCACGAATTCCTCGGGGTGCTAGGCGATGGAGCTGAAACACGTGCTTCCAATACCAACAAACCAGCATTAACGCATGAACCGCATATTCCCAACGACATCGACAGACACCGTTCCCAATAGAATGACATCTGGAGGTCCAAAAGCAGGAATGTTGTGGGATCCCCTCGCAGCTCCACCGAACAATCCCCAAACAAGCCGTCACAGGAAGACAAACGTAACAACGAAACCGAACTGCGCAATCGGATAAGTCAAGCCATCAAGCAGAGCAACCTTGCGCTCTAGCGCTACCGCAAACTGTCGATACACAGCATAAGTACAGAGTTCGGCAGGACCAAGCGCATCAACGGTGACGTTCGTGCAACTTGAGTACTTCCTAGAACTAGCAGTCACTGGGGCGTACGTAAACGTATCCATTCGACCATGCGAGGTAGCAAGTCGGCGATCTCCTCCTCATGAAAGACATCATGCCACATGTTTTCGTAAAAGAGCAACTGTATAAGCCAGTGGTTTACTGTTTTATCTTTAGACTGGCACTTATCGAGAAGCTCGAATGCACCATCGGGTGAGACTAACTTGTCGATGCCTCCCTGAATAATGAGCACATTTGCTCGGAAATTTCCAAAGGTCTTTGAGCATTCGTTGAGGGCATTCAGCAGTAGTTTGTAGGTGTTCGCAGGTACCTCTCCAACAAAATAGTCTGGGTCTTTATGCAGATCATCTGAAACGTTCTTGTTTTTTGTGCCAACACCTCGGATCGGAGCCAAACACTTGACCTTCGGCAATAGTTTGCTGATGGTTGCTGCAATAGTACAGAGAAGTGATCCCACCATAGGCTTTATCATAGCCGATACGAGTACGACCCCCACAAATCTTTATGGTTCACGTAAAGAAAGATGGTAAACCAGCAGTCCACCCAATGAAGCCCCAATAGCGAATTTCGGAAGTCCAACGTAAATTGCTTCCACAGCCTTGATAAACGTGAGGCAGTCTTCCATTAGCGATTCGAACGATTAGACTTCTCCGCGTTACCCTTGCGATTTTCCGTAGCCACGGTAGTCGAAGCCTACTACGACATTGCCATGCTCTGCCAGTTACTTCGCGACGTGTGCACTGTGGTTCGTATGGTAGGAAATTCCGCTGAAGACGAACACAACAGCTCGAGGCTTCTCGCTGGTGACGTAGCGGTAGGTTGCTAACTTAATGTCCTTCTTCGGGCCAACGTGAAGATTCAGGAAGTTCTCTTCGGGGTAGCGACAGGAGCCCTGTGGGTTAGGTCGGAGGTATTCGGAAAGCTGCTCGGCTTCCTCAATACGTTTCTTCTTCTGCTTGGACGGAAGAGCACGATAAGCCAATTGTTTGTCAAGTTGGCTACAATCCATAGCGAACAAATAATATTGAGTTGTAAGGAAATGACGCAATTTGAGTTGCCATCACCATGCAAGGAGAATTGGTCCGAACAATCAGCCAATAATATACTGAATTTGAGATGTTGCGCACCCTTCTCAATTGCTTCGCTTCTCTACCAATTGAAGCACTGGAGAATAACACGTGCAAAGTATTGCTTAAAACCTAACCATGACCAGAAATTACCCAGCAATTATTTATAATATTGTGATTTCAATGATGAGACGCGGCTTCCGTAAGCGCAAGAATCAAGGGAGCATGGCTTCATTCGTGGATAAGCTCGCGAAGATCTTGGAAGTACTCCGATGCTTAGCTTAGACTGAAGATTACAGCGAGATTATCAGCTGGACTCCAGATGGCGAGGCCTTTTCGATCAAAAGTGTGACAAGGCTCACTGAGGCTGTACTTCCTGTGTTCTTCAAGCACAGAAATTTCTCATCGTTCATCCGGCAGGTACCTCCTTTGATTAAGCCCAGCTAAATATGTACAACTTCAACAAGGTTCGATGTACCGAGGGTGAGCACGTCTACATGAACGAGCACTTTAGGAAAGGTGCGAGGTAACTTCGTTGGTTTACTCAGGAATGACTATCGAAATATCAAGCGACGGACCATCGATGATCGAGACGAGCTGGTGCCGTACGATGTTGGTCGCACCGACCAACTAGCCAGTCAGCTGGCTGAAATGACTCGAAAGCAGAAGGAGCTAGAGCAGGTGATCAAACACCTCGTGGCAGATAACCAAAGTCTGCGCACTGAGAACGGCAAGCTGTGGAAACGAGTCGAAAAGAACATCGAGAAGAGCGACAAGAAGGTGGAGAAGCTCATGCTCTTCATGCTCTTCGGAAACCAGCCAATGCAAGAGGCTGATGACGGACGTACAACCAAGATTAACGAAGTAATGGTTGGCAGCGATGTTAAATTGGAGATCGAAGATGACCCCAACCAAAAGACTCCGAAGGAGGCTCTTGCCAAGAACCTCATCTCGATGCTCAAGAATCAACGTGAATCCTAAGTGATGAAGCACCTACTTGACGGATACAACCTTAACCGAAAGTCAGGCAAATCGAAGAAGGAAGAGCGCAAACACCCCGAGCTGAAGGCAGAGATGGAGGAAGAGTCTGCGTCGGTATCTCTTATTCGTCAGTTACACCCCGAATAAAATGAAAAGAGTCCAGGCCTCATCGATGACGTCAACCTCTTCCTGAACGTAGAGGTGCCTCCCTCCGACAACTAATTCTCCCTAATATGATTCATGCTAGCATCATATCCTTTCCCGAATTACCGTGTCTCATTTTTTCTTTCGAAGGTTAATCGATTGGGAAATGAACCGTTCAAGGTCTTCCAGTGGCAATTTGCTTTGCTGCCGAGAATGCATTGTACTCTTCCGACGACCGATCCGACCGTTCGCGGTTTCAGTATGGTTGCGCTAGATTCTGTAGTCCACCACGCTATCGTCGGTTACGTTGAGTTAGTCGGTTGTGCCCTTCAAAAAGTCTTCGATACGGTATTTGTCGGATGGTCTTTTCACGTATGTCTTCTTAGTGTCGTTTAGACAGCTATTCTACTTATCGGTGAGCCCATCGACGACTTGAAGAAGTTTCTGGAGCTACTAATCTCGATCGTCGAGGCTTTTCTGCATGGCCATGACCATCTTCATCATTCGGCGATTGAACTTTCGCTCTTGCTGCACCTTGTCCCTTACGTAGTCCAGCTTTGATGATTTCATATCGGGGTCGCACTTGAGCTGCTTGATGTAGCCATTCAAGAACGTAATGAACTCTTCCGAGTCTTCGTTAGAGTTATTCGGGCTGGGATTGTGGTTATTAATTCGGTGGCTTTCCTCCTCATCGTACAGATGTTGTGTTCTGTAGAGTTCACGACGCTCGTAGGGTTGTTCGTAGGGCAAAGGTCGCTTGTAAACTTCTACTGACTTGCCAATCTCAGATGGATGGCTGGAAAGCCGAGTGCTATCGGGTGCCTTGGGCTTGAGTATTTTCATGAGTCAACGGATGGAAATTTAATTACTCACGGATGAGCAACTGGAGGAAGAATCATCGACGTTTGGTAGATTCTAACGGGTTATGAAGGAGGGTTAGACCGTCGATGCTGGCATTGCAAGTTGGTATCTCAGTGAAGAGTCGTTCAGGATGTTTATACGGCAACCGACTGCTGTTCTATTTCTACTCGATGCGCGCAGTCAGTATTCTCGTGAGTTCGAGTCGATGGGCTGAATCACGCGGCATTCTCCTAACTTGCCGGGAAAGGTTCATAGAGTGATCGGTCAAGCCGGTTCGAGTTTGTTCGAACCTCGCCTTTCTGAGTTTGAACTCGGTTATGGTTCGCTGTAGCTCTCGCCGTTCACCTTGCTCTCTTAATTGCTTTTGCTCGCTGATAAATCTTCGTTGGGCATGCATTTCATCCACACTCGGAGGTTTCGGCTTGGCCCGTATTCTTCTATTACAATGCGGTAAGAACACTTTTCGCTCGAACGAATCTATTCTATGTTGGTTCTACAGTTACTTCTGCGGGAGAGACGATATGAAAGTCTTGCGTACTTCCTCCTCGTCTTCCTTGGGCTGTCTGTTGTGGCTTCCACGGATGCGTAATGCCAGCGGCGGTGTGAAGTTATTGTTGTAGTGCTGGTACCACAGAAACAGTCTGTGCACATTCTCGTTCTTTATCCCTTCGTCCTGCAGCGAGATATTCTTTAAATGGAAGTAGATGAAGTTCAACGCTTCGTAACGAGGACGATCGAACTTGGAATGAGGTCGTCGCGAACCAGCGTTCCACCCTTAGAGTACCTCAATGAAGAACAGGAACTACGAGTTCTTCCGAATAAAGTCGTCTTTCTTTATGCTCGTAACATCGAATAGTGGGGTTTGCCGTTCCTCCTCTTCCTTTCGTTAACGCAGCAGGCAATAAAGCTACTAGCGGGCGGATTGCTGCTTCTACTCAAGAATGATGTTAGCACAGGACTCCACCCGTTTAGT
>ERZ724509.1013-NODE-1013-length-10972-cov-5.788495_pt1 | contig 10972 bp, 9 predicted proteins | sample MGYA00376042_ERZ724509 | MGnify/ENA primary metagenome ERZ724509 (study PRJEB28724, sample SAMN07190887) | wastewater metagenome | isolation source: effluent of sewage treatment plant in Hong Hong | place: USA: Christiansburg, Virginia | collected 2016-03-01 ...
GCACATGTATGTCGATAATGCGGCCATGCAGCTGGTTAGGGCGCCTAAACAGTTCGACGTGATCTTTACCGGCAACCTGTTTGGCGACATCCTCTCGGATGAAGCGGCTATGCTTACGGGCTCTATCGGTATGCTGCCATCGGCATCGTTGGATGAACGCAAGAAGGGTATGTACGAGCCTTGTCATGGTTCGGCCCCGGACATCGCCGGAAAAGGCGTGGCCAACCCGCTCGCAACCATTCTGTCGGTCGCCATGATGCTGCGCTATACCTTCAATCAGGAAGTGGCCGCCAAGTGCATTGAAGATGCCGTTGGTAAGGTGCTCGACCAGAACCTGCGTACACCGGATATCTACACGGAAGGCACGGTTAAGGTTGGTACGAAGGATATGGGCGCGGCGGTTGTTGCCGCACTGTAATAACCCGTTCAGTTTTTTGAAAAGGTAACGAACATGAAAGTTGGTCTGGTAGGTTGGCGTGGCATGGTGGGTTCGGTCCTCATGCAGCGCATGGTGGAAGAAAATGATTTTTCTCACATTGATCCGGTGTACTTCTCTACCAGCAATGCCGGTGGCAAATCACCTGACTTCGGTGGCAAGGCTGCGCCTGCACTACAGGATGCCAATTCCATTGAAGCCCTCAAGGCCATGGACGTTATTCTGACCTGTCAGGGTGGCGACTATACCAATGAGGTTTTTCCAAAGCTGCGTGCGGCAGGCTGGAATGGCTATTGGATTGATGCTGCCTCGGCACTGCGCATGGAAGATGATGCCGTTATCGTGTTGGACCCGGTGAATGACGGCGTTATCCGTAATGCATTGGCCAAGGGCATAAAAAACTACGTCGGTGGCAACTGTACCAACTCCATTCTGCTGATGGGTGTTGGTGGCTTGTTCCGTGAAGGCTTGGTTGATTGGGTTAGCTCCATGACCTATCAAGCCGCCTCCGGCGGCGGTGCCAACCACATGCGCGAACTGCTCAAGGGCATGGGTGTGATTCATGCTGCCGTGGCTGATGAGCTAGCCACCCCGGCTTCTGCCATTCTTGAAATTGACCGCAAGGTAGCCAAAACCATTCGTGAAGATGTGCCGACGGAGTTCTTTGGTGCGCCACTTGCTGGAGGCCTGATTCCTTGGATCGATAAGCAACTCGACAATGGTCAGTCTAAAGAAGAGTGGAAAGGCCAAGCCGAAGTGAACAAGATTCTTGGTACTAGCAGCACTGTGCCAGTTGATGGCTTGTGCGTGCGTATTGGTGCCATGCGTTGCCACAGCCTGGCGCTGACCATTAAGTTGAAAAATGATCTGCCATTGTCTGAGATTGAATCCATCATCAAGTCAGGTAATGACTGGGTTAAGTTTGTGCCCAATGATCGCGACATCAGCGTCAAAGAATTGACCCCGGCATCTATTACCGGCGGGCTCAAGATTGGCGTTGGTCGTGTGCGTAAATTGAACATGGGGCCAGAATACATTTCAGCCTTTGTCATTGGCGATCAACTGCTCTGGGGCGCTGCCGAACCGCTGCGTCGTATGTTGCGTATTCTTCTCGCTAAATAACGCAACATTTTGCCCGCCCGTGCTATTTCGGCACGGGCGGGTTTTGTATTTTCTGGAGTAAGTGATCTATGTCCGATTCCCGTCTGGCCATCGTAGGTGTTACCGGCGAAGTAGGGCGCGCCATTTTGTCGCGACTAGAAGACTCCGGTCTTGCGTTTGCCGAGGTTCATGCATTGGCATCGTCGCGCTCTGAAGACGAGACTGTCATGTTTCGGCAGCGCCCTCTGATCGTGGAATCAGCAGAAGGGTTTGATTTCACTCGTGCCGATTTTGTGGTGCTGGCAACGCCAGCGGCTGTTTCCTTGCAACTGGCTGATCAGGCGCTGGCGGCAGGCTGCCGTGTAATTGACCACTCCTCCGCATTTGCTGAGCAGGCAAGTGTGCCGTTTGCGGGTATGCCGGATGCTGAAGGTGCGGACTTGGTTGCAGTACCAATGGCTGAAGTATCCCTGCTGGCTCCTCTTTTAGCCGCTCTGGGAAGCGAAGCCGGCCTGCGCACGGTACATGCAACAGTTCTGCTGCCTGTATCCTCTTCTGGCAATGCTGGCGTGCGGGAACTGGCGAGTCAGACCGGAGAGTTACTTAACGGGCGAGGCATTGAACCGGTCGTTTTTCCGGTTCAGATCGCCTTCAATACCTTGCCACTCGTCGGAGCAGACAGGGAAGAAGCAGTGACCGAAGGGCTGCAACAGTTGCTGGGGGAGCATGTTTCACTGGTGCTTTCGTCCATGGTAGTGCCGGTTTTTTACTGTCTGACAGCACAGATCACCCTAGAGACAGAGGCTCCTATACTGCCGGGTGCGGCCATGGATTTGCTTGCTAATCTGGATGCGGTAGAAGTAAGAAATCATGAAGAAAATCAGCCGGTTGCAACACCAATAGGTGATGCGGCAGGGCAGCCGCTTATCTATATCTCCGGTATGCGTAGCCTGCCGGAGCCGCTGCAAGGAGTTACCTTCACTGCAGTGGCCGACAATGTGCATCAGGGTGCCGCAAGACAGGTGGTCAATTTGCTTGAGAAGTGGATAAAAAGACTTTAATTATTGGTACTTACGAATGTCTTGTGATACAAATTCTAGGATAGTAATCTTACTACCAATAGAAAAAAGCCAGAGTCGTGGCTGCCCGGTATCGCTAACTGCGCTTCTGAAGGGCAAAAGAATAACCAATAAAGGATTCCGATAATGGTTCTGCGTAAGCTTGCGGTTGCCTTGTTGAGTGTCGGCGTGATGTTGCCGGGATTGGGCCATGCATTGACCGTCAGAGATCTTCAGACTAAGTCTGCTCTAGGCGAACCCTTCCTCGGCGAGATCGAGCTGGTGGAAGTGGGCGATCTTAATGCCGATGAAATCAAGGTCAGTCTGGCAACTCAGGAAGATTTTGAGCGCCTGGGTGTCGAGCGTGTGTATTTCCTATCGGATTTACGCTTTGACGTTGTGCTCGGTGCGAGTGGTCGTTCATTCGTCAGGATTTCGTCCGCTAAGCCGGTGCGCGAACCCTTTCTGGATTTTGTCGTGCGTATTGCATGGCCTGGGAACACTCGTCTCCAGGGTGTGACGGCGCTGCTGGACCCTCCCATGATGGCGGATACGGCACCTCCTGCCGTAGTGCGCCCTCAGGTGGCGACGCCTGCTGTTTCTGCTCCTGTGCGGGCACCACAGCCACAGCCACAGGCAGGGACTCCGTCAGCATCGTCTGAGCCTCCAGCTCCTGTAATCCCCCCTGCGCCGCGTGTGGTTCGCCAGCAGCCAGAAGCTGCGCCTGCTCGCCCAATACAGCCACAGCCAGTGCCTCAGGCCGATGGCTACCGTACTCGTGCCGGCGACGCCATGTACAAGGTGGCCCAGCAACTGCGTCCTAGCGATGCGGTGACGCTGTCACAGACCTATTCAGCGGGCCAATCCGCAGGCATTCACCGGTAACAATATTAATCAGCTTAAACGTGGCCAAGTCTTGCGCGTGCCTTCCGAGTCCCAGATTCGTGAAGTGAGTGCTCAGGAAGCCGCAGCCTCTATTCGCGAACAGACTCAGGACTGGCGTGCGGCACAGGCTTCAGCCCCAGCTCAAAAGCCTACGCTGGATGCACAGCAGGTTGATGCAACAGCACCACAAGCAGCACCTAAGGCGGTTGCCTCTGTTGCTAAGCCTGAAATGAAGCTGCTTGCTCAGACTGGTAAGGCGGGTACGTCAGCCGCTGGTAAAGAGCAGGGCGCCGTTAAGGCCGCAGATGCCAAGAAGCTAGATGAAAATCGAGTCAAGGCAGATGCCGCCAAGCTAGAAAAAGAAAAACTGGCAGCTAAAGTGGGAACACTTGATGCCAAGGTTAATGCGAATGACCAGAAACTTGCCGTGCAGAATGCCAAGTTGGCAGACCTGCAAGCCAAGCTCAAGGATCAGCAGGCCAACGCAGAAGCGGCAAAAGTAGAAGCCGCCAAATTAGCTGCAGCAAAGTTGGCCTCTGCAAAAGTCGATGCTGCCAAGGTTGTTCCTCCTGCTGTGCCGGGTGCAGTTCCACCGACAGCCACACCGGAAGAGCTGGATACACTTACCTCTCCTGATGCAATTAAGCCAGTCGCTACCGCAGGTACAGAAGTAGCTCCAGCAGTTGAAGTAAAACCACTGCCAGCACCTGCTCCTGTTGCAGTTGAACCTGTTAAGGAAGAGGTATCTGGCTTCAACCCATTGCTCATTGGTGGTGGTTTGCTGGCACTGCTAGGTGGTGCTGCTGGCTTTATCTGGAATAAGCGTCGCCGTGAAAAAGCGGAAGAAGATGCAGCGTTTGCTGAGCTGGAAGCGGCAGATCGCCACGATGAAATGGGTGGAATTGATTCGGCAGACGATTTTTCGTTTGCCGGTCTTAATAAAGATAGCCATGCAGATGACGATTTTTCTGCCTCATTTGCAGGTCTCGATCCAGCGCCGTCAATTGCTCAAGACCGCGTTCTGGCTGATCCGCTGGAAGAAGTTGAACAGTATCTGGCTTTTGAGCGGTATCCGCAGGCAGTCGGCTTCCTCGTTAAGGCAATTGCCGCTAATCCAGACCGTGCCGACCTTCGTCTGAAGCTGACAGAAGTTTATGCTCGTCTTGATGATCATGCTGGTTTTGCTGAGCAGGAAAGCTGGTTTGAAGAGCAGGGCGATCTGGATGCCTTAGCCCGTACAGAGGACTTGAAGCTTTCAATGTCTCCTGTGCCGGTTGCACCGAGTCATGATCGCGGTAGCGTCAATTACGAACCGTCTATGCCGGCCGTAACGCCTGCTGCTGCAGTCGCACAGGATGATGATTTCGACTCTCTCGAAGATCTCGAGATGGACTTTAACGCCTCTGTTTCAGCCAGCAGTGCAGCGCTGCAGGCTGTATCTGATGCGGATCTTGGTTTGGAAGACGATTTCAGCCTGGATGTGCCAGCAGATCATGCCGCTGATAGTGGCCTGAGCCTTGATGAAGATCTGGATTTCAGCTTTGACAGCAAGCCTGCATCAACAGCGGCAAGTGCTAAAGAAGATCATGGCTTCGATCTTGATGCGGACATGAACTTCTCGCTGGATGATGTCTCGCTAGATAACGTAGCTCTGGATGAGCCTACGTTTGAAACATCAAGCGCTGGTGGCGGTCTGGGTGAGATTGATCTGTCAGAGTTTGATGCTAGCCCAGTGGCTACCAATGACTCTGCTGCAGCTACTGCTGATTCGCTTGAAGATGACTTGAGCTTTAGCCTAGATGACCTAGACGGTGATTTCAGTCTCGATGCGCCGGCCACCGAACTTGCTTTCGATGAAACAGTACAAGCTGACTCCGGTACGGGTAATGCTGTAGCTGACTTTGATGAATCGTTTAGCCTTGATGACATGTCTGCTGTTGCTGCACCGATTGCTGCAGAGGCAGTTGATGTATCCACGGATATGTCTCTGGGCATGGATGACGAGTTTGGCTTCCTTGCCGATACCGATGAAAACGCGACCAAGCTGGATTTGGCCCGTGCTTACATCGATATGGGTGACATGGAAGGGGCACGAGACATCCTTCAGGAAGTGCTGAATGAAGGCAATTCCAATCAGAAAGATGAAGCTAAGGGACTGTTGACTCAGGTTGGCTAAGCCAGTTTGACTTGACGCTACCGAAGGGCCGCCGTAAAAAGGCGGCCCTTTTTCTTTTCAGTGACGGCGATTTTTCATGCGCATTGCTATTGGGGTTGATTTCAACGGACGTAACTTCCGTGGCTGGCAAATTCAGCAGGATGGGATGAGAACGGTCCAGGAATCCTTGGAGCAGGCCATTGCCAGCGTGGCTAACCATCCAGTCACCCTGCACGGAGCAGGGCGTACGGATGCGGGCGTTCACGGTGCAGGCATGATTGCCCATTTTGATACCACATCAGTGCGTCCTAACCGCAGTTGGGTGCGTGGTGTGAATACGCATCTACCGGATGATATTGCGCTGCGCTGGGTTTGCCCTGTCAGTGACGAGTTCCATGCCCGTTTCAAAGCGGTTGCCCGGCGCTACCGTTACGTCATTTACAATCACCCGATTCGTTCCAGCCTGCTCTCGGGCATGGTGACGTGGCATCACTATCCTCTTGATCTCGAGCGTATGCAGGCGGCTGCCCGTTATCTCGTTGGAGAGCATGACTTTACCTCGTTCCGGGCCATGGCTTGTCAGGCGCCGCATCCACGCCGTCATGTGCATTTTATTGAGCTCACCCAGCGCGGCCCGCTGATCGTGCTGGATATCCAGGGCAATGGTTTCTTGCATCACATGGTGCGCAATATTGCCGGTGTACTGATGGCGATAGGCCAGGGTAAGGCAGAGCCACTCTGGGCGCAGGAAGTCCTTGAAGCCAGGGATCGCACATTGGGAGGCGTGACGGCTCCATCAGATGGACTGTACTTTGTCGATGTACATTACCCTGAGGAGTTTGTGCTACCCCGAGAGCCGCTGGGGCCAGTATTTTTGAATGGCGTGTTCTGAACGGTATTATCTGGGCGGCTACTCTAAGCAATGCATTAAGCGCAGGGGGCAATACGGTATTGCCCATGGCCAAAGACCCCAGCCATCACCTAGAATCCCGCCTTTGCCAAAGGTATCGCATTCTTGTCCAATCGAGTTCGAACCAAGATCTGTGGGATAACCCGTCCTGAGGATGCTGCTGCTGCAGTTACCTCGGGAGCAGACGCGCTTGGCTTTGTTTTCTATGCGCCCAGTCCTCGGTATGTCACGCCGTCACAAGCGGCAGATATTATTCGCACGCTGCCACCCTTTGTGACCACGGTGGGGCTCTTTGTGAATGCAACCGAGGAGGAGGTGAGGGCAGTACTGGACGTGGCTCCGCTGTCTTTGCTGCAGTTTCACGGCGACGAAGACAATGCATTTTGTTGCTGTTTTGACCGTCCGTGGATTAAGGCACTGGCCATGAAGCCGGGGCAGGACATCATAGCAACGATAGCGATGTTTCCGGATGCATCCGGCATCTTGCTGGATGCGTGGCATCCTGATTTACGCGGTGGCACTGGCCACCACTTTGATTGGCAGCGTTATCCGGCACACGTCGACAAGCCGCTGATTCTGGCGGGAGGGCTGACCCCTGATAATGTCAGCTCGGCTATTTTGCAGACACGCCCTTATGCCGTTGATGTTAGTGGTGGTGTGGAATTGGCTAAGGGCATCAAAGATGCTCAACTGATGACGGCCTTTCTTGCCGAAGTGAGAAAGGCCAACGTACAAATGGCAGGAGTACCGGCTGAATGAACAAGCCTATTAATTATTCGCAATTCCCGGATGCCCGCGGCCATTTCGGCATACATGGCGGTCGCTTTGTATCTGAGACGCTGATGGCAGCGTTAACTGAGCTTGAGGCCATGTACCTGCGCCTCAAAGATGATCCACAGTTTCGTGCTGAGTTTGATTATGACTTGGCCCACTATGTCGGGCGGCCGTCTCCGCTGTATCACGCTGAGCGCTGGAGTCGTGAGCTTGGCGGTGCGCAAATCTACCTTAAGCGGGAAGATCTCAATCACACCGGCGCTCATAAGGTAAACAACACTATTGGTCAGGCGTTGTTGGCCAAGCATTCCGGTAAGACCCGCGTGATTGCCGAAACCGGCGCCGGTCAGCATGGCGTGGCCACGGCAACTATTGCGGCACGATTGGGCATGGAGTGTGTTGTGTTCATGGGCGAAGAAGACGTCAAGCGTCAGTCCATGAATGTGTATCGCATGAAGTTGCTGGGCGCCACGGTGGTGCCGGTTTCGTCTGGCTCAAAGACACTGAAAGATGCGATGAACGAAGCCATGCGTGATTGGGTCACCAACGTTGATAATACTTTCTACATCATCGGCACCGTTGCGGGCCCGCATCCCTATCCCATGCTGGTACGTGACTTCCAGAGTATTATTGGACGCGAAGCCCGTGAGCAGTGCTTGAAGCAAACCGGCCGCTTGCCGGATGCGCTGGTCGCCTGTGTTGGTGGTGGCTCCAATGCCATTGGCCTGTTCCATCCTTTCCTGAATGACGACAGCGTGGCCATGTATGGTGTGGAAGCGGCAGGTCATGGATTGGATTCGGGTAGTCATGCCGCCCCGCTAAATGGCGGACGCCCCGGTGTGCTGCACGGTAACCGCACGTATCTTATGGAAGACGACAACGGTCAGATCATCGAGACACATTCAGTGTCTGCAGGGCTTGATTACCCGGGTGTTGGCCCTGAGCACAGCTGGCTCAAGGATATTGGTCGTGTAAATTATGTTGGTATTGATGATCAGGAAGCGCTTGCCGGTTTTCGTTTGCTGACCCAAATAGAAGGCATCATTCCAGCACTCGAATCGAGCCATGCCATTGCCTATGCACAGAAGCTGGCGCCCACGATGGCCAAGGATAAGATCATTATCATCAATCTTTCTGGTCGGGGTGATAAGGATCTACTGACCGTGGCCAAGCTCGACGGTATCACAGTCTGATTTTGTAGTGGTGGGGCCGCTTAGGCCCAGCTAACAGGAAGCGAATATGAGTCGAATTGCCGGGCACTTTGCCCTCCTAAAACAACAAGGCCGTAAGGCCTTGATTCCCTATGTAACGGCTGGCGATCCTGCACCGTCCGTGATCGTGCCGTTGATGCATGCCATGGTAGGAGCAGGAGCTGACATTATTGAGCTCGGGGTGCCGTTTTCAGATCCAATGGCGGATGGCCCGGTTATTGCCAAGGCCCATGAGCGTGCGCTCAAGCACAATGTTAGCCTTCGTGATGTGTTGGGCATGGTCGCTGAGTTTCGTCAGAGCAACACAACGACTCCAGTGGTATTGATGGGCTACCTGAATCCGGTCGAGGTCATGGGCTATAATACCTTTGCCCTAGCCGCTGCTGAGGCTGGATTGGACGGTGTTCTGACGGTTGATCTGCCGCCAGAAGAGGCGGATGACTTGACCCGGGAGTTGCAGGCCGTTGGTATCGACCCAATCTACTTGCTGGCACCGACGACTACCCCGGAACGTATCCGTCTGATCACCGATGCGGCCAGTGGCTATGTTTATTACGTCTCTCTAAAGGGCGTGACTGGGGCGGCGACACTGGATATTCCAGAAGTAGCCAGTCGGCTTGAAACAATCCGTTCCATCAGTGATTTGCCGATTGGAGTGGGTTTTGGTATCAAGGACGCAGAGACTGCTGCTGCCGTTTCCGCCTATGCGGACGGCGTAGTGGTAGGCTCCGCGCTAGTTAGCCGTATTGGCGAACTGCAGAATGATCCGGCCGCGATTCCCGCTGCCATTGCCGTGATCCTGCAAGGCATGCGTCATGCCATGGACCGTCGCTGATTCTGAGTCACCGCGACGGAGGATGAGTTGACAGGATGACCGGGTGCCTGCCGGTCGACCAATGAAAGGATGATGCTCATGAGCTCAAGCTGGCTCGAAAAGATTTTGCCAAATGTCGGCAGTAATGCCGAGGATCGCCGTGCTTCTGTTCCTGAGGGACTGTGGCGAAAGTGTCCCAAGTGTGATGCGGTTCTTTACAAGCCGGAATTGGACCGCAGCCTTAATGTTTGCTCGAAGTGCGATCACCACATGCGCATCAATGCGCGTGAGCGTCTGGATCTTTTTCTGGATGCAGAAGGCCGTGAAGAGTTAGCCGCAGAGTTGGTTCCTACCGACAAGTACAAGTTCAAAGACAGCAAAAAATACAAAGACCGTTTACTGGCGGCACAGAAAGCAACGGGCGAAAAAGATGCATTAATAGCGATGAGAGGCCACCTTAATGGTTTGCCACTTGTTGCTGTGGCGTTTGAGTTTAACTTTATGGGCGGCTCGATGGGCTCGGTGGTTGGTGCCCGCTTTGTGCGCGCCGCTGAGTTCTGTTTGGAACACAAGATTCCACTGGTGTGTTTTGCCGCATCAGGTGGCGCCCGTATGCAGGAGGCCCTGTTCTCGCTGATGCAAATGGCCAAGACAGCGGCAGCACTCGAGAAAATGAAGCTGGCCGGTATTCCTTTCATATCGGTGTTAACCGATCCTGTCTATGGCGGCGTCTCGGCAAGTCTGGCCATGCTTGGTGACATCAATGTGGCTGAGCCGTATGCACTGATCGGTTTTGCCGGTCCGCGTGTCATCGAACAGACGGTGCGCCAAAAACTTCCTGAAGGATTTCAGCGCTCGGAGTTTCTGGTAGAGCATGGCGCTATTGACATGATTATTCATCGTCATGAAATGCGCGACACGGTATTCCGCCTGCTAGCCAAGCTTACGCATTACCCCATCTGATTTTTGCAGTTAACAGAAGTCGGCCCGTTGGCCGATTTCTGCTTTTTGAATAACAGGTTTTTTCATGACCCTTGATGACTGGTTGTCCTGGCTTGAACAGCAGCATCCGAAAACAATTGATCTTGGGCTGGAGCGCGCAGGACAGGTGGCTGACCGTCTCGGTTTGCGTACCTTGGGCTGCACCGTCATTACAGTGGGCGGCACAAATGGCAAAGGCTCCACGGTAGCAACGCTGGTCAGTATCTGTCGCGCTGCAGGTTTGCGTGTGGGCAGCTATACCTCACCGCATATCCTGCATTTTAACGAACGCATATGTATCAATGACACGCCGGTAGACGATGTCACGCTGGTTCGTGCCTTCGAAAAAATTCGAGCGGTACAAGGTGATGTGCCGCTGACGTATTTCGAGTTCACTACGCTGGCGGCATTCCTCATATTTCGTGAGGCAGGTCTGGATGTGGCGGTTCTAGAGGTTGGCTTGGGCGGACGTTTGGATGCCGTGAATCTAGTGGATGCCGATGTGGCAGTGGTAACCAGTATCGGTATTGATCACATCGAATATCTGGGTGATACACGAGAAAAAATTGCAGTCGAAAAAGCCGGGATTTTTCGTGCAGGGCGTACGGCAATCTGTGGTGATGATAATCCCCCTGATACCTTGCTTG
>ERZ724509.1015-NODE-1015-length-10971-cov-5.010535_pt1 | contig 10971 bp, 13 predicted proteins | sample MGYA00376042_ERZ724509 | MGnify/ENA primary metagenome ERZ724509 (study PRJEB28724, sample SAMN07190887) | wastewater metagenome | isolation source: effluent of sewage treatment plant in Hong Hong | place: USA: Christiansburg, Virginia | collected 2016-03-01 ...
ATGACTATAGAAGAGAAAATAAACGATACAACAGATAATAAGAAAATTAAAAAATTAGTAAAAAAATTGAGAACGCTAGAGCAACTAATACAGTTGGCTTGGAAATTTGATTATAATCCTAGATATTACTATTTTGATTTACAATTATCGAAATGTAGTTGTCCTAAGCTAGACAATAGAGAGCGTATAGGGTATACTACAGACAGAATTTATGCATGTGATTGCATAATTCATGGAAACAATAAAAAATAAGGATAAAATATGCGTTTGTATAAAAATTTTTATGTTCATAAAAATATGTTGTTGGTGCGTGAAGTAAAAAATGGAAAAGATAATAGATATAAAGTACCAATTAAACCTTCGTATTACTTCGCTACTGACAAGCCATCCGAACATAAATCTGTATATAAAGACAATTTAATAAAAATGGATTTTGATTCGCAGTATGAAGCCCGTGACTGGCTTAAACAGTACGATACTATGAAGAATAAAATATTTGGATTTCCAAATTTTGAATATAACATAATTCATAAAGAATACCCAGGTGATGTCACTTCACTGTTTAATATGGATATAATGACAGTTGCTATATTCGACATCGAGACCGAAGCTGAGGGCAGATTATATCAAAAGAATTATACCATAAGAGTTAAAAAGTCTTTTGAACAAAGTATGACTATTAGTCAATTTGAGAAAATGAACGACGGAAGTTATTTGGTATATGATATTGTTGCTAACGATTGGATAACATATAAAGAATCTTGTTTTTATCCAAAAGGTGCTTGGCCTAATCATGAAACTGCAAATGAAGAAATTAATCTAATATCCATATCATTAAAGGGAAATGGACATAACGGCTCTATTAAATGTTTTGGTACAAAACCAGCATTTGTAGTAGGTGCTGATGAAGAATATATCCAATGTGAGGACGAAAAAGATTTATTAATTCAATTTACAAATCATTGGATGGAAAACTATCCAGACTGCATTAGTGGTTGGAACTCTACTGGATTCGATATACCATATCTCATTAAACGTTTAGAAATTGTAGTTGGTGAGGATTTTTCCAGAAACTTATCACCATGGAAACTATTAAATGAGAAAAAATCTAAAAACGATTTCGGTAAAGAAATTACCAAATATGAAATTGTTGGTATTAATCAATTCGACTATTTAGAGCTATACAAAAAGTTTACATATTCAGTATCAGAGTCCTATAAACTTGATTATATAGCAAGTGTTGAATTAAATGATAAAAAGGTTGAATACGATTGTACTTTCCGTGAATTATACACGAATTACTATCAAGCATTTGTTGACTATAACATACATGACGTTAGATTGGTTAGAAAATTAGAAGACAAAATGGGCTTATTGGCATTAGCTCATGCTATTATGTATAAGGCGAAAGTAACTGCGGTAGATGTGTTTACTACTGTTAGAGTATGGGACGTTATTATCTCAAATGCTTTATCTACAAGAAATATTCATGTACCTACCTTCTTAAAAGGTCACGGTGACTCGTCTAAATATGGCGGTGGATATGTTAAAGATCCAATTATTGGTTTTTATAAATGGTTAGTTTCTATTGATGCTACATCTTTGTATCCAAGTATTGAGAGAACATTAGACATATCACCAGAAACAATGTTAGACCCATCAGAGTTTATAGCTCTAACAGCCGACGACGTTGTTTACCGCACAGAACGCTTTAAACAAGCATCTGCTAAGGCTAAATCACTTAATGCTTGTCTTGCTGCGAATGGAGCTATGTTCGATAAAACGTCACAAGGTATTATCCCTGAGCTAAATGAGTTTTATTTTAACCAACGTGTTATAGAGAAGAAATTAGGTAAGGATTATGAAAAGGCCGCTGCTAATATTGCTAAAATATTAAAAGCTCGTGGCGTTGAAGTTTAATTAGATTCGTTAATATTGCCAGAATGACTGCGGTCTTTATCGAAAGTCGCAGTTGTTTTTCTAATTTGATTTGGATTAAAAACAATATAACTGTCGTCAGCAAAATGATCAACCATTTGTGCCGCTCGATTCATTTCCTTCAAATAGTTAACATATTCTGGATGTTGTTGGTGTTCTTTACTAACTTTATATGGCGATGATTTAGTTGCAGCAACAAAATTAGATAAATGCAAATTTGCTTGTTTAATATGTGAAGCTGCTTCTGGAACTTCTTTTTCATTACGATATACTATACCGTCATATCCTTGATTTTGAAGATATGAACGAAGATGATCGTCAGTTTTTATTTTAGCAAGCTGGCGTTGATGCTGATTAGATTGGAACATAGGATGTGATTCCAACTCATGTTTTACTGCTTGGGTACTAAAATGACTAATATCCCGCAACCGCAAGGGATTATGTAATTTTAAATGCACTTTAAGAATATCTGAATGCTCAGATGGTTTGTCTTTAAGTCTTTCAGTAGCTTGTTTTAATGTACCAAAATGAAAACCAATATCCCCGTTTGAGTGTTTAAAGGTGTCAAACGGCTCTTTTGATGTAGTACCGTGATAATAAATTTTATGTGGGTTGAATCCCATATCGTATACTTTTTTTACATGTTCTATATCATTCATACCTTTTACCTCAGTTGTACTATATTTAAGACATTGCATTGATTTTTTAATTATACTTGTAATTGGGCTAAAAGTGTAATAAAATAACAAAAAATAACATAAGGGACTTTATGGAAAATAATATATTAGACAATTCTCAACTAGAAAATTTATCTAATGAGGAATTAAACGAATTATACATTTCTTATACTGCTAAAGCACTAATTCAAAAAAATATCGAACAAGCTATCAAAATTCTAATTAACTCTTTATATGGGTATTTGGGAAGTCCGTATTCAAGATTCTATAATATGTATATTGCAGAAGCTATTACATTAACTGGACAAGCAATTATTCGTACATCTGCTAATTTAATTAATGATGATTTAGAAAAAATTACTGGAAGTAAAAAGGATAGAATTTGTGGTGTAGATACCGACAGCAATTACATTGATTTAACTGACATTGTATTATCTGAAAAGACTGGTTGGTATAAGAAGACTGATGACGAAATTGTCACATTAATTGATAAATTCTGTAGCACTAGATTAGAAAAAGTTATTACAGAAGGATTTGACGAACTCTTTGATAAACTTAATGCATACGACCCATGTATCTATATGAAACGTGAAGCTATTGGCTCTGGTGTGTTTGTTCAAAAGAAACGATATACCATGTATGTATATGATAACGAAGGAGTTAGATATCCTAAACCTAAGTTAAAAATTATTGGTTTAGAAGCAGTACGTTCGTCTACACCAAAATTCTTTAGAGAAAAACTAAAAACTGTATATGAATTAATGTATACTGCTGATCAAGCTGAAATTTATAATGAAGTTAATAAAATTAAAGACGAGTTTATGAAATTGCCTATTATGGAAATTGGTAAACCTTCTGGTGTAAACGGATTAGGTGAATACGATAATAACTCTTCTGAATTAGGTAGCTTCTCTAAAGGTACTCCTGCAGGACCTAAGGCTGCATTTACTTATAACAGACTTATTAAACAAATGAACTTAACTGATAAACATCATTTAATTAATAGTGGCGATAAGATTAAAACATTTAACGTTAAATTACCTAATCCGTATAAAAACGATAAAATTGCTATTTTAGATAAAGTTCCAGCAGAGTTTAATTTAGAAGCGTATGTAGATCGTGAAGGAATGTTTGAAGATTCGTTCTTATCACCAATTACTGCGGTGCTTGGTGCTCGTAAATGGCATGCAACTAGGCAAGTCAATTTAGATGATATCTTTGGATAATATTATGACAAGAATGGAAATTTTAGAAAGGATAAAACGTGATTATAGTTTAGTAAAAGTAATATTCTTTATTATACCGTTTCTAATAACATGTGGTTTAATATTATTGGCAGATGTGATATTAAAACTATCTACGTTAGCTATAGATAAACTATATATTATACATTGGTACATTAACGATTTAATGAAAAAATAAATTATAAGGATTTAAACATGGCATTATTAACATCAGCAGATTGCTTAAAAAAATATGGCAATCCAGAACTTGAAAAACATATGGTTTTGTGGGACATCCCTACTGAACTTGAGATTGGAGTTATTCCAAAACGTCTTTATTGCAATAAGGATATGGTTATTCCATTGACTAATGCATTCAAGAATTTAATTAACACAGGTTTTGTTAAAGAATTAAAAACTTGGGACGGCTGTTTTAATATCCGTAAAAAGAGAGGTGCATCTACATCATCTTTACACTCTTGGGGTGTGGCTATTGATATAAATGCTGCTTGGAATGGGTTTGGGGTAAAGCCAGTATTAACTACTGGCTTTGTAAAATGTTTTACTGATGCTGGTTTTACCTGGGGTGGTACTTGGAGCAAACCTGACGGAATGCATTTTCAGCTTTCTAAATAAAGTAAAATGGGTCTCACGACCCATTTTTATTATGCACCGCCGGCTTTAATAGCTAAGTCAATTGTTCCGCCCTGTTCTAATTGAGTTGTTATTACGGCGTCTGCCGCCTCATATATTGAATTAAATGCCGAATAAGTGCCACCAACACCAATATTATTCGCATATGAATCAATTGCATTTACTACAATATTATCCATAGCATTATATATAATTCCACCGTCTGCAAGCATTGTATTTTCTATGGCTTGATATATAATGCCGGCAGCAGAATTGCCGTCCACTGCTTCGGTTATTACCTCTGCGCTTATATCAGATGCAATGGTAGCTATTGTTTCAAATAAAAATGAATTTTGATTAGTTGGTTGTAAATCTTGATATACCAAATCAAGCACGTTAAAAAGATTTGCTACAGATACAACCTCTTGATGTAATAGAGTTCCTGGGGTTTGTATATCAGTTAAAATAATTTGTTTAATTTGTGATTCAGTAAAGCCTGAACCACCCGAACCACCTGAACCACCTGAACCACCACTATTTGGTAAACCTGTAATAGCCATTATCTTGATCCTATGTTTAATGAAATTGGGTTAGTAGTAGTTTTATTAAATCTGCAAACAGCCGCTACTTCTGATATTAATAAAGTTTCATAGTCTTTAGTTAATGCCACGGTATTACCTGAAATTTTAAAGCTCTGCCAGTTGTCGTCGCCGTGGTTATATATTTCCAAACTTATACCTTCCCCAACGTTTAGTGGCGAGCACATTACGGTGTAATATTTATTCTCTAAAAATTCAAATTCTTCGCTTATTACACCATCTACAGTTGACTGTATTACTACTTTATAATTATTATGTGTTACAATTGCTAAAGGTATAATTGTTCTCCTAAATAAATATTTAGCAAAAATACAATGACTAAAAATATTATAGAATTTATCAGACGCCCAATAAGAGCAATAGACAATACTTCGCATCATACTAATAAAAGGATATACAAAATGATGAAACCATGCATAATCGACCTTGTCAACACAGATGACGGATGTTTAACACAAGAACATAACGCTACTATTTTTAATTTTGATTTAGATAGAATAAAGTTGGCAGTTAACGCACCATGTTATACGTTGCCTAAAGGACTAACATCTGATGAATTTAACGCCTGGATGGAATCAAAAGCAACAAAAACTTGACATACGAGTTACAAACCGTTACAATACACTACGAATTAGGAAATTCTATTTAACAATTTAAAGGAATAAATTATGTCCGAACTTATGAAACGCCTAAAAGGCAATTCTGCATTAAAACACACATCTACTCTTGATAAATCTACCATGTTCATGGATAAAATCTGTTGCTCAGTTGACGTACCTATCATTAACTTGGCTTTTTCTGGTCACTTTAATAAAGGCTTTAGCTCAGGCTTAACTATGTTAGCCGGCCCATCAAAACATTTTAAATCTAATTTAGGTCTATTATGTGTACGTGGATATTTAAACGCAAACCCTGAAGCAATTTGTATCTACTATGATTCTGAATTTGGTTGTACGCCAGAGTATATTGCGGCTGCTGGTATTGATCCCGCTCGTGTATTGCATATCCCAATCATGAACATTGAAGAATTGAAATTTGATGTAATTAAACAGTTACAAGATATCAAGAAAAGTGAAAAGGTAATTTTATTTATCGACTCCGTAGGTAACTTAGCATCTAAGAAAGAAGTAGAAGATGCAGTAAATGAAAAATCTGTAGCAGATATGACAAGAGCAAAACAATTAAAATCTTTATGGCGTATGGTAACACCTTACTTAACTGTAAATGATATTCCATGTATTGTAATCAACCACACGTATGAAACACAGGAAATGTTTTGTTTGAAAGGTGATACTAAAATTAAAACATCAACTGGTGTTAAGGAAATTAAAGATATTGAAATTGGTGAGTTTGTTTATGCATTGAATGGATTAAAGCCAGTAATTAATAAATTTTTACCTAAAGATTTACCTACAGAAAATGTAAAATATATGAAATTAACCTTTGATGACGGGTCAGTTGTTGAATGTACAGATACTCATAAATTCTTAATGAAATCTGGTGAATGGAAACCAGCAGGTGAATTAACTATGAGTGATGTTTTTCGATAAAATAGTAAATAAGTTATAACTATGATTAACAAGGATATATGTATGACTTATAAACTAATGATAAAAACTCACAATATAACTGGATTAAAATACCTGTGTATAACTAAAAAACAAAATTGGGAACAATACACAGGTAGTGGAACATATTGGAAAGCTCATCTCAAAAAGCATGGAGTTAACTTTAGCACTGAATTATTATATAATACAGAAAATTATGATGATTTTGTTGAGCAATGCCTTTTTTATAGTACATTGTATAATGTCGCTTTATCAGAAGAGTTTGCTAATCAAATACCAGAATTGGGTTATGATACTGGTCATATTGAAGCCGGGTTTTGTAACTTTGAAATTTGGTGGAAATATGCGTCTGATGTAATAAAGAAAGAAGTAATTCAGAAAAGAAATATTTCTATTACTAATAATCATTGGGTCAATGGTATTAATTCAGACACTATATGTGACGTAATATCACAAAAACAAATTGCACATTGGGATAAATTTACTTTAGATGAACGTAGGGCAATGACCGAATCTATTAGAAATAAAGCTAGTAAATTTTTTGAAAATAAAGAAACTCCTGAATATAAAGAATACATTAGCAAACAGTCTAAAAATATGTTAAACTATCTGGGTAATATATCGTTTGAAGTATTATCTGAACGAAATAGAAAACAGCGTTTGAATACTTCTCCTGAATCTAAACAATCACGTATTGACAAAATACGTGAAGTTTATGCTACTGGTAAACATGATGCTCTATATCGGGATATGTCAATTAAACGTAAAGGTACGGGGAATCCCGCTGCTAAAATAATAGTTTGGGAAGGAAAGGAATATCCTAAATTAGAATTTAAAAAATTTTTATATGCTAATAATATATCTGAAGTTTATGCAAATAATATTTTAGATAATAATGTAAGGCCAGACTGCTACCGTAATTATACTGATACTGTAAAAGTATATGATATTGTTATTTGCCCACATTGTAATAAAGCATCGAAACCTAATAACATGCCATCTACATTTAAAAGGTGGCATTTTGACAACTGTAAATTAAAGGATTAATAAATGAGAACATTAAGTAAAATCGAATATGTGGCACCATTTCCAATTTATGACATCACTGTAGATGATGATCATTGTTTTGAATTAGAAAATGGTGTAATAGCACATAACTCAAAAGCGGTCGTATCAGGTGGTACTGGTGGTGTTTATTCATCAAATACTATTTTCATTATTGGTAAGGCACAAGAAAAAGAAGATAATGAAATTGCAGGTTATAAATTTACCATCAATATTGAAAAGTCTAGATTTGTTCGTGAAAAGTCTAAATTCCCATTTATTGTTACTTATGAAAAGGGTATTAATATTTGGTCAGGTTTATTAGATATTGCACAGGAAACTGGCCATGTTACTAAACCTAAAGTTGGTTGGTACTCAAGAGCACATATTGAAGGCGATAAACTATTTAGAGCGAAAGATACTAATAGTGCTTCGTTCTGGAAAACTGTATTTGAAGATACAGATTTTAAAGAAGCTTGTCATAATAGATATGCATTGGGTGAAACTGCTTTAGTTTCCGAAGAGCCTGAAGACTTAGTATCGAATATTGATTTAGAATCGTTAAGTGATGATTGATTTTAGGGCTTCTACCCTAATGACTATTGATGACATTAGGGGTATTCCAGATTATAGAGTTTTTAATAGACTAGATTATATTGATGATGTAATATCCTTTGACGTGGAAATCGTTGAAGGATTTTATAAAAATACTGTAATTTCATTTAATCATAACACCAAAGTAGGTGGGCTTTATAAATATTCATTCACCAATGTAATTTACAAAGGAAAAGAAGTAAATTCCGTTTTATACGAAAACGACTTGACAAATATTTGCAGTAATATATTATTGAAAACATTGTTATAAATTATACGGAGGACATGAAGTCCTCCGTTAAGTCTCAACTAAGGATTATAAATGAGCAATTCAATAGAAACTCTTATTATTTCAGGAATCTTACATGTTCCTGATTATCAAACAAAAGTCTTCCCTTATATCAAAGCTGATATATTTGAAGAACAGTCTGTATCAACACTCTTTAATTTAACAAAATCATATTACGATCAATATAGCAAATTACCCACACAAGACTCATTATCTATAGAACTTGATAATACTACAGGACTATCTGAATTAGTATTTCAAGAAACAAAAAAATTAATTGCAAAAGTCCATACTGATAGTGTTGTTACTGGTACTAAAGGTCAAGATTTAGATTGGATGGTTGACACTACGGAAAAGTACGTTATTAATCGTTCATGTTACTTAGCAGTATTAGATGCACATGCTATCGTAACTGGTGAAAATAAAAACGTAAAAATTGATGCTATACCAGACCTATTGAAAGAAGCAGTTAATATATCGTTTGACACTGAGATTGGTCACGATTATATGGAAGACTTTGAGAAGCGTTATGACTTTTATCATAATGTATTACAACGTATTCCGTTTAGTCTTTCAATGCTTAATCATATAACTAAAGGCGGCGTGCCACGTAAGACATTAACTGTACCAGTTGCCCCCACCGGTGTTGGTAAATCTGTGTTTATGACAGACTGGTCTGCATATTTGCTTGAAGCTGGTTACAACGTTCTTTATATCACACTTGAAATGGCCGAAGAGCGTATTGCTGAACGTATCGACGCAAAGTTAATGAATGTAACTGTGGATGATTTACAAACATTACCACGAGAGATATTCTGTAATAAAATTAATACCTTAAAGAAAAAACCTTTAGGTAAGATTATCATTAAAGAATATGCTACAGGGACATTTAACTCTAATCATTTACGGCATGTTATTCAAGAACTAAAAATTAAAAAGGGAATAGTACCCGACGTTATTATGGTCGATTATTTGAATTTAGTAGGAAGCTATCGTGTAACTATGGGTGGCGGCTCTTATGGATATATTAAGGCAGTTAGTGAAGAGCTACGTGGTGTTGCAATGCAATTTAATTGTGCTTTAGTTGCTCCTACACAAACATCCAGAGCAGGACAAAATGCAACGGACTTTGAGTTAAATGAAGTATCTGAATGTGTAGATCCAACTGGCATATTAATAACTAAAACTGGCCCTAAAATGTTAAAAGATATAGAAGTTGGAGAACAAATAATGGGTAGTCGCGGTTGGGTAACAGTGATGATTAAGCATCATCCTAAAGTAAAAAAAGCATATAAAATCACCACCAAGTCCGGTAAGACAATTTTATGTAGTGCAGAACACCAATTCCCAACAAATAAAGGACGGTTGTCTATTTATGATGGATTAGAGGCAGGACATATGGTAAAAACATTATGATAGTACATGACAAGTATGCCAATGCCACCGATTTAGAAATTTTATCAGGATTCCTTTCAGGTAAGTATATGAAAAGACTACAACTGAAATATGGTAATATTTCTGAAGATAAGCATACTACTATTATTCTAACTATAAGACATCTATTAACACTATCATATATACCTAAAATGTGGTATGAAGATATGTATTGTTTAATTATATATGCACCCCCTGAGGAAATTAATGATTGCTTATGTAATAAATGGAAAATTAAAAAATGGGGGTCGTCTTTACCTAATTTTATATCGAAATATGGTAAAATTCAAGGCAATATACAATATAGTAAATTTCAAAGTATTTCTTCTATTAGAAATACTGGTAATGGGCATTACCAGTCAGCCGAACATATTGCAAAAAAATATAATATTACTATAGAAGATGCTATATCTAAAAAAAGAACAATACGGGAAAATGCGTATAAACTTAGAATTGAGCGATATGGAGAAGAACATAAACGAATATGTACTCCTTTATCAAAAGCCTATTATTATAATTTAGGAATAACTGATGATGAAGAAATTGAAAAATTACGTAAACCATATTTAGATGCAGTAAGTTTATCTAAATCTTCATACATTCAACGATACGGTAAAAATGATGGCGAACTTAAATTTAACCTTTTATTACAAAGTAGAAAGAATACTATTATACAAAAGGTGAAAAATGGAGACGCTCCTAACAAAAGAGTTCTTAAAGGTAATGCATCTAAAATGTCAAGTATATTTTTTATAGATTTATTAACAATATTGGACAAATTAGGAGTAGTATTGTGCAAGGAAGAAATACACCTTGGTATTGAAGGGTATAAATCAGAATGGTGGGTTAGGGATTCACATAATGAAAATATTTATTATTTTATTGACTTTTATATTCCGAAATATAAAATAGCAATCGAATTTGACGGTGTAGCTTTCCCTAATCCAGAAAATACGGAAATATATCCTTCTG
>ERZ724509.1021-NODE-1021-length-10937-cov-4.190682_pt1 | contig 10937 bp, 10 predicted proteins | sample MGYA00376042_ERZ724509 | MGnify/ENA primary metagenome ERZ724509 (study PRJEB28724, sample SAMN07190887) | wastewater metagenome | isolation source: effluent of sewage treatment plant in Hong Hong | place: USA: Christiansburg, Virginia | collected 2016-03-01 ...
GATGACCTCACCCTGCACGACCTCGCCGGGCGAGGCGCAGTCTCCATCCCTTAACAGTTCCGCCGTAGCGGCCTCAGTCGGCGGCGAGAGCGGCAGCGCCGATGATGCCGGCGGCGTTCTGCAACTCGGCCGGGACGATGGGCGTGCGCAGCGACAGCAACGGAAGGAACTTCTCCGACTTGCGCGAGACCCCGCCGCCGACGACGAACAGGTCCGGCCAGAGGAGGTTCTCCAGGTGGGTGTAGTAGCGCTGCAGACGCCCGGCCCACTTGTTCCAGGACAACCCCTCACGCTCGCGAGCGCTGGCTGCGGCGCGGGTCTCGGCGTCGTGGCCGTCGAGCTCAAGGTGGCCGAGTTCCGCGTTGGGGATGAGCACGCCGTTGTGCAGCAGGGCGATACCGATGCCGGTTCCGAGGGTCGTGACGATCACCAAACCTTCGACGTCCTGGGCCGCGCCGTGGCGCAACTCGGCGACACCCGCGGCGTCGGCGTCGTTGACCAGCAGGCAACGCCGACCCAACGTGGCGCTGAACAGCGCCTCGCCTGGGCAGTCGAGCCAGGCCTTGTCGATGTTGGCAGCCGTGCGCACGACGCCGTGCTGCACGACCCCGGGGATGGTGACGCCGATCGGCGCGTCAGCGGGGAGGGTGTCGATGAAATGCGTAGCGATCTGGCGGACGATCTCCGCGACCGCTTGGGGCGTGGACTCCGCCGGAGTCTCGATCTTCACTCGGTCTGCGAGCAACACCCCGCGGTCGAGGTCGACCGGAGCTCCCTTGATGCCCGATCCGCCGATGTCGATTCCGAGGGCCACACGCGAGGTCATGGGCACATACTTCCCTATGGGGGCGCGAGCTTGTCTACGGGAGGGTGAGAATCTCACTACCCGTCTCGGTGACCACCAGGGTGTGTTCGAACTGCGCCGAACGGCGCCGGTCCCGCGTGACGACGGTCCACCCGTCGTCCCACATGTCCCACTCGTGGGTGCCGAGGTTGAGCATCGGTTCGATGGTGAACGTCATGCCCGGTTGCATGACGGTGGCGTAGGACGGCGCGGCGTCGTAGTGGGGGATGATCAGGCCGCTGTGGAAGGCCTCGGCGATCCCGTGGCCGGTGAAGTCGCGCACGACCCCGTAGCCGAATCTCCTTGCGTAGGAAGAGATCACCCGGCCGATAACGTTGATCGGTCGACCCGGCGCCACGGCCTTGATCCCGCGCATCATCGCCTCGTGGGTGCGCTCGATGAGCAGCCGCGACTCCTCGTCGACCTCGCCCACGGGGTAGGTCGCGTCGGTGTCTCCGTGGACCCCGTTGAGGTATGCCGTGATGTCGATGTTGACGATGTCGCCGTCCTGCAGCCGCCGGGAATCGGGGATGCCGTGACACACGACCTCGTTAACCGATGTGCACAACGACTTGGGGAATCCGCGGTAGCCGAGCGTCGAGGGATAGGCCCCGTGATCCAGCAGGAACTCGTGCCCGATCCGGTCGAGTTCGTCGGTCGTCACGCCGGGCGCGATCGCCGCGGCGGCAGCCGCCATCGCCTGCGCAGCCACTCGCCCGGCCACCCGGATCCGTTCGATCATCTCGGCGTCGTGGACCTCGGACCCCTGATACCGCGCTGGGGCAGGCTTGTCGACGTACTCCGGCCTAGGGATGCCGACAGGGACGCTGCGGCGCGGGCCGACTGGGTGCGGCGCGACGCTCGCGAAGCTCACCGGCATACCGCGGAGTCTATGCATCTGCGCGAAGACAGGGGGCACGCGCGCGAAGTTGCGGGGACGGCATACGGTGTGTCTGTCGTTCCCACAAGACCGGGAGGTATGCCGTGCAGTACTGGTACAACGTGGCCAAGGGCGTCGTGGAGAACGACGATGACCGCGGTCCGGGCGAGGACGTGCTGGGCCCGTACGACACTGCCGACGAAGCGGCCCGCGCCCTGGAGAGCGCCCACGAGCGCACCGAGAAGTGGGACGCCGAGGACAAGGCGTGGAACGAATCTGGCGCCACCACGACGTGGGACGACGAGGAACTCGAGGACTGATCCCGGGCTCATCCGGTACTGGCCCTGGACTGACCAAAGTCGGGGCCTGAAACGCGCCGGTAACACCGGTGCGGCAGGATCGTCACATGGACCGTCAGCAAGAGTTCGTCCTGCGCACGATCGAAGAGCGCGACATCCGGTTCGTCCGGTTGTGGTTCACCGACGTCGTCGGGACGTTGAAGTCGGTGGCGGTTGCGCCCGCCGAGCTTGAGGGTGCCTTCGCCGAGGGGATCGGCTTCGACGGCTCGGCCATCGAGGGATTCGCCCGCGTCTACGAGGCCGACATGCTCGTTAAGCCCGACCCGTCGACCTTCCAGGTGCTGCCGTGGCGCGGGGAGAACCCGGGCACCGCGCGAATGTTCTGCGACCTGCTCACCCCTGACGGGCAGCCCAGTTTCGCCGACCCGCGCCACGTCCTGCGCCGGGCCTTGAGCCGGGCCGCCAACTTGGGGTTCACCTTCTACACCCACCCCGAGATCGAGTTCTTCCTGCTGCACCCGCCGAAGGGCAAGCGGATCACTCCCGTGCCGGTCGACGACGGCGGCTACTTCGACCACGTCCCACACGGCACCGCCCACGACTTCCGCCGGGCCGCGATCACGCTCCTGGAGAACATGGGCATCTCGGTGGAGTTCAGCCATCACGAGGGCGCGCCCGGGCAGAACGAGATCGACCTGCGCTATGCCGACGCACTCTCGACGGCCGACAACATCATGACCTTCCGCACCGTCGTCAAGGAGGTCGCCCTCGAGCAGGGCGTCCGGGCGTCGTTCATGCCCAAGCCGTTCCGCGAGCACCCCGGGTCGGGCATGCACACCCACCTGAGCCTCTTCGAGGGCGACACCAACGCCTTCCACGAGGCCGGTGCTCCCTACCAATTGTCGAAGACCGGGCGGCAATTCATCGCCGGTCTGCTGCGCCACGGCGCCGAGATCACCGCCGTCACCAACCAGTGGGTCAACTCCTACAAGCGGTTGTGGGGCGGCGGCGAGGCACCGGCATACCTCACCTGGGGACACAACAACCGATCCGCGCTCGTGCGCGTCCCGATGTACAAGCCCGACAAGGGCAACTCGACTCGCGTGGAGGTCCGCTCGCTCGACTCCGCCTGCAACCCCTACCTCGCGCTCGCGGTGCTCCTCGCTGCCGGGCTCAAGGGCATCGAGGAGGGCTACGAGTTGCCTCCGGAGGCGGAGGACGACGTGTGGAGCCTCACCGACTCCGAGCGCCGGGCCATGGGGATCGAGCCGTTGCCGTCGTCCCTCGGCCGCGCCCTGGAGCTCATGGAACGCAGCGAGTTGGTCGCCGAGACACTGGGGGAGCACGTCTTCGACTTCTTCTTGCGCAACAAGCGGGCCGAATGGCGGGAGTACCGTCAGCAGATCACCCAGTTCGAGTTGGACCGCTACCTCACGCGGCTCTAGGACCGTCAAGAAGGGGAGCGCGTCGTGGTCGATCGGTCCTCCAGCGCTGTCGCCCTGATGGCTCGGCTCGGGTTCGCCGAGCCCGAGCGGTCGGCGGGGCTGCTGCGTGACGCCGTCCTGTTGCGCCTGTTCGCTCCCGGGGGTGACCCGGGCGCCGGCGCGACGCTCGACACCGACGCGCTCATCGAGAGCACCCGCGCTGTCCGCACCTCCGTCGCTGAAGGGCTGGCCTCAGCAGCCGACCCCGACCTCGCCGCGCTCGGGCTGGTGCGGCTGGTCGAGGCCGTCCTCGGTATGCCGCCCGCGCACCCCAGCGACCCACGCGCTCTCGCTGAGGTTCTCAGCACCGACTCCGTCCGGCGCCGACGGCTGCTGCTGACCCTCGGTGGGTCGCGGGCACTGGTGGATCACCTCGCTGCCCACCCGGAGCATTGGGTCGCTGCGACCGACGCGACCCCCCCGACCGGGCCGGGCCTGCGGGCTGCGCTGACGACGGCCGTGACTCCGCAGGCGCGAGGTGCCGCAACGGCATACGACTCGTTGCGGGTGGCTTATCGCCGTGAACTCGTGGGGATCGCGGCCTTGGATCTGTCCGATCCCGACCCGGTGACGCACCTGCCAGCGGCCGCCGAGGCCCTCGCCCAACTCGCCGAGGCCGCACTGGAGGCCGCCCTCGACATCGCCCGCGAGGAGTTCGGGCCCGGTCACGAGGACTGCCGGCTAGCCATCATCGGGATGGGCAAGACCGGCGGCGGGGAGCTCAACTACGTCTCGGACGTTGACGTCATCTTCGTCGTCGAGCCGGCCGACGGGGTCGATGAGGAACGCGCGATCAAGGTCGGGACGGCGCTCGCGACGGCGACGATGAAGGCCTGTGCGGCCCAGACCGGCGAGGGCACGCTGTGGCCGGTCGATGCCGCCCTGCGCCCGGAGGGGAAGGCCGGCCCGCTCGTGCGGACCGTCGCCAGCCACAAGGCCTACTACGAGCGCTGGGCCAAGACCTGGGAGTTCCAGGCATTGCTCAAGGCCTGGGTCTCGGCCGGTGACCGTGAGGTCGGCATCGCTTACAAGGACGCCCTGCGATCGATGATCTGGGGCGCCGCGGGGCGCGAGCACTTCGTCGAGGACGTCCAGGCGATGCGCCGTCGGGTCGAACAGCATGTGCCGGCCGCCGAGGCCGCCCGCCAACTCAAGCTCGGCCCGGGCGGGCTGCGCGACGTCGAGTTCTCGGTGCAACTGCTCCAACTCGTCCACGGTCGACACGACGAGAGCCTGCGTTCGGCGACGACTTTGCAGGCCCTGCACGCCCTGGCCTCGGGGGGCTACGTCGGGCGCGAAGACGCGGCGACCCTCGACGCGGCATACCGGCTGCTGCGGACCTTGGAACACCGGATCCAGCTCTACCGGCTGCGCCGCACCCACCTCATGCCGACCGCTCCCGACGAGTTGCGCGTCCTCGGCCGCGCGTTGGGTCTGACCAGCAAGCCAGCCGAGGCCGTCGTCGCGATGTGGCAGTCGCAGGCACGCGAGGTGCGCCGCATCCACGAACGGCTCTTCTACCGGCCGCTCCTGGCCGCCGCCGCGCGGTTGAGCAGCGACGACACGAGCCTGTCGCCCCAGCAGGCTCGCGAGCGCCTCGCCGCCCTCGGCTTCCGCGACCCCGCCGGCGCCATGCGCCACCTGGAGACCTTGACCGCGGGGGTCTCGCGGCGTGCGGCGATCCAGCGCACCCTCCTGCCGGTGATGCTCTCGTGGTTCGCCGATGAGGCCGACCCCGACGCCGGGTTGCTCGCCTTCCGCCGGGTGAGCGACGACCTCGGCTCAATCCACTGGTACCTCAAGATGCTCCGCGACGAAGGCAGTGCCGCCGAGCGGCTCGCGCACGTCCTCGGACGCAGCAGGTATGCCGCCGACCTCCTCATCCGCGCTCCCGAGTCGGTGTCGATCCTCGGCGACCCCGACGGGCTGCGGCCACGCAGTCAGGAGTCCCTGGCGATCACGTTGCGCAGCGCGGCTGCCCGTAAAGACAACCCCGACAAGGCGATGGCGGCGGTCGGGGCATTGCGGCGGCACGAACTGCTGCGGATCGTCTTCGGCGATCTCACCGGTCAATTCGCCGCGGACCAGGTCGGGGCTGCTCTCGCCGACCTTGCCGGAGCGACCGTCGAGGCCGCCCTGGAGGTCGCGACCCGGGTCGTCGGTGGGGGCGAGGACGGGTTGCTCGTGGACGTGCTCGTCGTCGGGATGGGAAGCCTCGGCGGGCGCGAGTTGGGCTACGCGTCCGACGCCGATGTCATGGTCATCCACCAGCCCCGGCCCGGGGTGTCCGACGAAGCCGCCCATCGGCAGGGTTTGGCCATCGTCCAAGAACTCGTGCGGCTCGTGGCGGCGACCGGGTCGGATGCGCTCGTCCTCGACACCGATCTGCGTCCGGAGGGCAAGAACGGGCCCCTGACCCGCAGCCTCGCCTCGTATGCCGTCTACTACGACCGGTGGGCCCTCACCTGGGAGTTCCAGGCGTTGCTGCGGGCCCGGCCGATCGCCGGGGACCGGGGCCTGTGGGAGGCCTTCGCCGCGCTGATCGACCCTCTGAGGTATCCCGCAGCCGGGTTGGATGCCACGCAGGTGCGCGAGATCCGGACGATGAAGGCACGGGTGGAGTCCGAACGACTGCCGCGCGGCGCCGACCCACGCACCCATCTCAAGCTCGGCCGGGGCGGCCTCACCGACGTCGAATGGACCGTCCAACTCCTCCAACTGCGCCATGCCCATGAGGTCCCCAGCCTGCAAACCCCCGGGACGATGGCGGGCCTGCGAGCCGCTACCGCAGCCGGGCTGGTCGGGGAGGAAGACAGCGCGACGTTGGCGGCGGCATACGAGAACGCGAGCCGGTTGCGCAACGCAAACCTGTTGTGGCGCGGGCGCCCCGGAGATGCCGTTCCCACCGACATCCGCGACGCCGACGGGGTGGGGCGGATCGTCGGCCGCGCCCCGGGGACGGGCGCCGGGCTGATGGAGGACTACCTGCGAGCGTCCCGCCGTGCGCGTGCCGTGACCGAGTCGCTCTTTTACGAATCGCAGTGACCCCCAGACCACCCGGGAAGTGTGATTCCCTAGGCCCCGTGACGATCACTGTTTTCCTGCTCGACGATCACGAGATCGTCCGGCGCGGCCTGCGTGAACTGCTCGAACTCTCAGGGGACATCGAGGTCGTGGGCGAGTCCGCGTCGGCGTTGGAGGCCGAACGACGCATTCCCGCCTTGCGGCCGAAGGTCTGCGTCCTGGACGCCCGCCTGCCGGACGGCTCCGGCATCGACGTATGCCGCGCGGTCCGGGCCGTCGACCCGACGCTTCGGGCGCTCATTCTCACGTCGTACGACGACGACCAGGCCCTCAAGGCCGCCGTGCTCGCCGGCGCCTCGGGATACGTCCTCAAGGACATCAAGGGCAATGACCTCGTTGACGCTATCCGTCGGGTGGCCGCCGGAGAGCACCTCATCCGCCCCGAGGTCATGGCTCGGGTGAAGTCGAGCCTGGGGGAGTCCTCGGTGGACCCTCGGTTGCGTTCGCTCACACCTCAGGAGCGACGGATCCTCGAGCACATCGCCGAAGGCCTCACCAACCGGCAGATCGCCGAGGACATGTTCCTCGCCGAGAAGACCGTGAAGAACTACGTCACCTCGATCCTGGACAAGCTCGGGATGGACAGCCGCACCCAGGCGGCCGTCTACGCGGCGACCCATCCGACGAGGAGTCGGCCGCGTCGGCCCTGACTGGAAGCGTTCTCCCAAGGGGCATGTGGGGCACTCCCGGCCGACACGCCGGGACCGGCACGGGCTGAGGGACTTTGGGCCCTGATTCGACGGTGAGCCACGTCGGACGATGGCCCCGTGAGCACAACGAGGGCGCAGCAGGGCGTCCCGTATACGCCGGGGCGATCGGGAGACGTCGTTGCCGGCCTGCTCAACGACGGGCGGGCAGAATCGGTGGCCAAGGCCGCCGTCACCGAGGCAGTTCGGCGGGGTGCGCGGTTGCGGTTCGTCCAGATCGTCGAGGAGGGCCTGAGCCCGGACGAGCGGGCCGAAGCCGACCAGGCGACCTTCCGAGCCGCTGTCCACGCGCTGCGGGGGCTGCGCGGCATACCGTGTCGCTTCGAGGTCGTCACCGGCGACCCGACGCCGACCCTCCTCGAACTCACCCGAGGCGCGGCCGCCCTGATCGTCGGAACCGACGAGGGCACGGCGCGGACCATCGCCCGGCGGTGCGTGGCGCACGCCGAGTGCCCCGTCGTCACGGTGCCCATCAGCGCCGCCTGAGCGCACTGGCCTAGCATCGTTACGTGCAGTTGAACCTCACCGGCTTGAGCATGCCGCGCTCGTCACATGCCGTCACGACGTTGCTCAACGCCGTGCTGGCGGTCGGAAGCGGTCTGGATCTCTCAGAGGTGCTCACTCGGATCGTGCGTAGCGCTTGCGACCTCGTGGGGGCCCGGTACGGCGCCCTGGGTGTGCTGCGCCCCGACGGTGAAGGGCTCATGGAGTTTGTCACGTCGGGGTTGACGCCTGAGGAGGCCGGTCGGGTCGCTTCGCAGCCGTTCGGACACGGTGTCCTGGGCACGCTCATCCGCGACCCTCGACCGTTGCGGCTGTCCGCGGTCGGCGAGCACCCCGACGCTGTCGGCTTCCCGCCGGGACACCCGGTGATGACGACCTTCCTCGGGGCCCCCATCCATGTGCGCGGCGAGGTGTTCGGCAATATCTACCTCGCAGACAAGGTGGGTGGTCTGGAGTTCACCGGCGAGGACGAGGAACTCATCGTCGCGCTGGCTGCTGCAGCCGGGATGGCGATCGATAACGCCCGGATGTTCCACATGGCGCGGTCGGGGCGACAGTGGTCGGACGCGCTGCGGGAGATGACCCAGGCCCTGCTTTACGGCCGCGACCAACGCGTGGCCCTCTCGATGCTCGTCCAGCGTGCCCAATTGGCCGCCGAAGCCGAGTTGGCGGCGGTCGCGCTCGCGGGGGAGGACGGCCAGTTGATCATTGAGGCGTCGACCGGCACCGACCCCCGGTCGCGCTTGATCGTCGGCACCCCTCTCGCCGAACCGCACTGGGTGACGATCCTCGACTCTGGCGAGCCGCTGTTGCTGTTGTCGCGCGAAGGTGAGGCGGTCGCCGACTCGCTGGCCGCCCAGTTGCGCGAAGCCAGCGGGCTGCCCCCGCACGGCCAGACGGCCATCGTCCCGATGAGCGTGGGCACGGGCAGCCTGGGTCTGCTCGTCGTCGCGTGGGGCGAAGGGGAGTCGCACACGGCATACGACGCGGCCGAGCCGTTGAAGCAGTATGCCGACCTCGCGGCGGTCACGCTGACCGCGGCCAGCGCCCAGCGGGACCGGGCCCGCATGGTGGTCCTGGAGGATCGCGAACGCATCGCGCGGGACATGCACGACGTGGTCATCCAGCGGTTGTTCGCCACAGGTCTGGGCCTGCAGTCGGCGTCGCGGGTGGCCGCCCACCCGTATGTCCAGAAGCGTCTGAGCGAGGCAGTGGACGAACTCGACCTGGCGATCAAAGACATCCGACGGATGATCTTCGCCCTGCACCAGCCCGAGTCCCAGCCGTTGTCCGAAGAACTGCACGACCTGGTCGTGAGCTTCGCCGACCCGTTGGGCTTCACCCCCCGCCTCACCGTCGTCGGTCCGTTGGACGACCCCGAGACGGTCGACGAGTGGCTCCGCCTGGACCTGCTCGCCGTGATCCGTGAGGCCCTGTCGAACGTGGCTCGGCACGCCCAGGCCGGCGAGGTCGACGTCGCTGTCGTCGTGCAGGCCGACCTCGTGCAGGTCACGGTCGAGGACGATGGCGTCGGGATGATCGAGACGGGCCGGCGCAGCGGCCTCGCCAACCTCTCCGAGCGCGCCGCCGGGCGCCGCGGGTCGCTCGTGGTGCTGTCGCCGATGGCGGTCCTGGGTGGGACCAGGGTGATCTGGGAAGTCCCGGCGAGCGTCGGCGCGGGCCCGACAGGGGACCCGCTCTAAGGGCCCGCCGAGACGCTTCCGGGCACGCGCTGATGCTCCTGCGCTGAGGTGCCCGTCGTCGTGCTGAAGATTTCTTTACCTGATTGACCCCGCACCATGGGCCGACGGCCGTTAGCCTCGCCATCAAGGTCCCCGTCTCGGGGGGTCGGTCCTGCCATGGCCCTGCGGGTCTCTCACACGTCAGGAGCACTGATGAATCGCACGTCGGTCGGCTGCACCGAACGCTGCTTCACGGTTGCTCCGGGCCGGTCGCAGACGGTGAAGCTCACCTTCACGCGGTCCACGGCAGCGTTCAACACGTATGCCGGTGGGCAGCTCACGTGGTCTGACGGGACTCACAAGGTCCGCATCCCTGCGGTCGTCCGTCCGGTGGCCCGGATGCGAACTACACGTTGTTCCAGTGGCTGCTCGGGTCGACCGACGCCGGGAACATGACGGTCACCGCACCGGCAACGGCGACCATCGGCCAGACCGGACAGGTCGGGCTGAGCTTCAACGGGCTGCTCGGGGCCACGAAGTACCTCGGTTCGGTCGCTGACGCGGGCGAGGCCTCGGCAACCAACCCCACCATCGTTCGGGTGGACATGCCGTAACCACAAGAGCTCTCCTTGGGCCAGGGTGGTTCCGGCGCTCGCCGGGCCACCCTGGCTGTTGTTCGGGGCCTGTGACCTTGCCTGTGGGCGTATACCCCTGGGGGTATGCGCTATACTCGTCTGGTTGGTTGAACCTCCCCAGCGAGCCGTGTCGCGCGAGTCCCAGGAGCCCCTTGCTATGACCTTCCGCAGGTTGGCCGTCGTCCTCTCCACCGTCGCCGTCGCGGCGCTCACCGTCGGTGCGTGTTCCGGCTCCCCAGGCTTAGGCTCGGCCCCCCTGGCGTCCGCTGCGGCGGCAACTGCGGCGCCCGCCAACGGGGCCGAGGTGGATGCCGCTGGCTTCGCTGCCGCCCTCAAGCGTCCCGGTACAGTCGTTCTGGACGTCCGCACCCCCGCCGAGTTCGCTGCCGGACACCTCGCCGGTGCCGTCAACGTCGATGTCAACGCCGCGGACTTCCGCACCATCGTGGGTGGCCTGGCCAAGGACGTCCCGTATGCCGTCTACTGCCGCAGCGGGAATCGGTCGGCAACCGCGCTGGCCATCATGAAGGGCCTGGGCTTCACCAACACCTTCCACCTCGGCGGCGGCATCCAAGCGTGGACCGCGGCCGGAGGGGCCGTCACCCAGTGATCCGGCTGACGTTCCACCGATTCGCACAAGGAGCCTCATGAGCACCATCGACCTCACGGCTGCCACGTTTGAGCAGACCGTGACCGAGAACGACCTCGTCCTGGTCGACTTCTGGGCCGCCTGGTGCGGGCCTTGCCGGATGTTCGCGCCGGTGTTCCAGAAGGCCTCGAACGAGAACCCCGACGTCGTGTTCGCCAAGGTCGACACC
>ERZ724509.1025-NODE-1025-length-10909-cov-3.859315_pt1 | contig 10909 bp, 10 predicted proteins | sample MGYA00376042_ERZ724509 | MGnify/ENA primary metagenome ERZ724509 (study PRJEB28724, sample SAMN07190887) | wastewater metagenome | isolation source: effluent of sewage treatment plant in Hong Hong | place: USA: Christiansburg, Virginia | collected 2016-03-01 ...
AAACCCCCGCCCGCGTGGCCCGGGCAAGGGGGGTTTTTTTTTTTTTTTTTAAAGGGGGGGGGGGGGGGGGGGGGGGGGTTGGGGGGGGGGGGGGGGGGGGGGCGGGGGGGGGGGGGGACCACGTGCCGGCGGACGGGGGTAGGTGCTTAACTGTTGCGCGTAGAGCCCAAGGCGCCTCAGGGGTGTGTTAACCACACAACATAAAACCATTAAACCTCCGCTAGTTAACACACCTTGACACCGACCCGTAAACCATATAACCTGCACACCGTCCAAAGCCCGGCCATCTCCCCCAGCGCCAGCCAAGGATAACGGGGCGTCACGTTTTAGCCCTCCTTTCTCGTGGCGCCCCACCCGTTTACAGCTCTGCACTTGCACGTGATAACATATTGACGTATGTTGCCCGCATGGCGGACCGCGACTACGACCTGCGCGAGGTGCTGGACACCTTCCGGCGCGATGGCTCCATGATCCAGGGCAAGGCCCGCGTGCTGCTCGAGGAGTGGCTCGAGAAACTGTACCCGCGCATGTGTGACCCCGAGGTCTCGACAGGGACGCTGCTGGATATCGGCAAGCTCCTCATGGAGCTGGGGGACATGAAGCCCAAGAACAACGTCCAGGCCCAGCAAGGCCCAGCGTTCAGCATCTCGATCTCGATCCCACAATCTGGAGGCAAGCCCCCCATCACCATCGAAGGGACAACGACAGACAGCGCGTACAGCTCCGAGTTCGACGCGCTGGGCACGCCGCCCGCCAGGGCACTGGATATCCCTGTGGACCGTCTGGTGGAAGGGGTTGTAGGTGCAGCTTGAATACTCCCCTCCCCCCTCACTCGTGGAGTTTTTCCAGAGTGACAAGTTCATCAACCTGGCGGTGGGGCCTGTCGGGTCTACGAAGACGACGGCGTCGATCCTGAAGATCGCGTACGAGGCCAAGCGCGTCAAGGCGTGCCACGACGGCATTCGCCGTTCACGCACGGTGTGGATCAGGCAGTCGCGCGAGCAGCTCAGGGATACCAGTATCCCGGACTTCCTGCGGTGGTATCCACCAGGCGTGGCCGGGGATTTCATGAAGACCGAGTACAAGTTCGTGCTGAGGTTCGACGACGTGGAGGCGGAGGTGCTGTTCCGCGGCCTCGACGATGCCAATGACGTGCGACGCCTGCTGTCACTGCAGGCTACGTTCGGCGTAGCGGATGAGTTTCGGGAGCTTAACCCTGACGTGTTCGAAGCACTACAGGGGCGTCTCGGACGCTACCCGTCGAAGGCAGACAACGGCGTCGGCGCCTGCGATGACTTCGGCAACCAGATCGACAAGTTCTGGGGGGTGACAAACCCGCCGGACATGGACACTTACTGGGAGACGTTCCTGTCCAACCCGCCGGAAAACGCCGCGGCGTTCTTCCAGCCATCAGGCACATCACCTGAGGCTGACTGGCTGCACTACCTCAAGGATGACTATTACGAAAACCTCATGGAAGGTAAGTCCCAGGACTGGATCGACATCTACGTCCACGCCAAGTTCGGCAAATCGCTGGCCGGCAAGGCCGTGTTCCCGTCGTTCAAGCCGGACTTCCACGTCGCCAAAAACCCCCTCAAGCCCATACGGGCGGGGGACAAGCCGCTCATCCTGGGGGTGGACTTCGGGCTGTCGCCGGCGGTCACCGTCAACCAGGTCGACATGCAGGGGCGGCTCCTCACATTCGCGTGCGCGACGAGCGAGGGCATGGGGATCACCAGGTTCATCTCCGAGAAGCTCAAGCCCATGCTGGCCGAGAAGTTCGCAGGGTTGCCGGTGATCGTCGTGGGAGATCCGGCCGGGTCGCAGCGTGCACAGACCGACGAGAGGTCGTGCTTCGACATTCTCAAGGCGGAAGGGTTCCGGGTCGTGGCGGCGCCGACCAACAGCGTCGTGGCCCGGATCGCCGCGGTGGAGAAGTTCCTCGCCAGGCAGGTGGACGGGGGTGCAGGGCATCTCATCGACCCAGGGTGCACGGAGCTTATCCGCGCCATGCGGGGCGGGTACAGGTACAAGATGAAGAAATCCGGGGAGGCCGAGGCCAGCCCTGAGAAGAACCACCACAGCCACGTCGCTGACGCGCACCAGTATGCGTGCTTGCATGCAGATGGGCGGAGCATGTTCGGTGGGATGGTCAACACGGCCAGGCGCGAGATCGTGCGCGTGGGGGCCGGGGGCTGGACTTGACGCTTACACCATAGCTTGTTATCAGGTGACGGCATGTAGGTGTTCACACCACAGGAGATCATATGCCGGCGTTTGCATCAGCAGCGAGTGTGAACCTCACCTCGACGACATCGTCCCAGTCCACCACAATCCCTGCGGGATCGTACAGCATCACCGTATATAATGCCGGCGCCAACACGGTGTGGCTCAAGTTTGCATCGAGCGTGGCGGTCCCCTCGACAGGGACGTGGACCGCGGGCGTATGGGCAGTCCAGCCAGGCACCACGCAGTCGTTCGACTGCCCGCAGACCGGCAGCCCGCTGGCCTATATTGCGGAAACAGCAGGCGGCCAGCTCGTCGTCAGCGTGGGCTCGGGCGAATAAAATGCTGCGTGCCCGGCCTCGTGCCCGCGGGGGCATCGCGAGCGTCAGCGGCTATTACATCGCGCTGGCCGGGGTCTACGGCGGTTCATTCAACGAAACTACCGGCACGTCTGGCGTCATCGGAACTGCGACCAGCAACCTCACCGGAACGCTGACTTGGAGCATTCAGGCAGGGGGCGACGCCCGGATCAGCATTAATTCATCGACCGGCGCAGTCTCGACTAGCTCGGCGATCTACACCAGCGATAGCGCGGCGTTTACCGTTGTTGTGTCGAACGGAACGATCAGCATTGGCTTTCCGTTTACCGCTGTCGGCACAGTCGGCCTGCTGCTCAACCGCCTCACCGCAACCGCTACGGCGGCATACGGTATGCGCAAGCTCCGCTCCGCCTATGCGGGCAGTTGTATCCGTATCAAACGCAATTCGGACGCGGTGGAAACTGACATTGGGTTCTCATCTACTGCGGACGGTAACGGGGACTATTGGGTTGATACCGCAGCCATCGCTGCGCACTCGCCGGGCGGCTGTACCATTACGACATGGTACGATCAGACCGGAAATTCTCGCAACGCGACGCAGACGACGCAGACGTTCCAGCCCGCTTATTCGGCAACTGGCTGGGCATCGTCCAAGCCCGCCGTCGTGTTCGATGGCACCGACAATCGCATGAACATTCCCGATCACCGGGCTTCGTTCACGAATGATATCGGGCTTGTCGCGGTGTCTCGCTGCGCCAATGCCAGCCGGGTGCTGTTCAACACACAGCAGGAATCGGGCGATAACAGCGGCGCGAACAGCATCGCTCTGGACGCATCGAACAAGCTTTATTTCATCGTTGATCCGACGACGGGCGGGCGTCCGCAGCCTACCACAACGGCGGCGTTCAATAATACGAACTTCTCGATCATCGGCAGCTACGATAACACGAACGGCGCGCTCATGTTCGCCAACGCGGAATCGCCTTCGGTCGCACCGGGATCGGGCGCTCTGAACTTTGGCACCGACACCACCTACCCGTGGGGCCTTGGCTTCTATCCGCCAACGGCAAGCAATTTCTGGAATGGCCCTGTTGAGGAACTGATTATTTTCAACACAGCGATTGGCAGCACTGACCGCACGACAATTCGCACCAGCCACACCGCAGCTTATGGGGCCCCGTAATGCGGAGGCTCAACCTTAGCACCTCGCTGTCGGTCGCAGGCGATGCGACGACCGCCACTATCTCCTACAGCGGGCTGACCTCCCCGACCGTTACCGAGATTGGGGACAACCCCGATGTGTCTGTTTCGTCGGGTGGCGTCTGCACGTTCGCGGCGCTCAATAGCTCGTCGGAAGTTGTTACCGTCAAGGTTCAGGACGCGGCTGGGTATTTTATCCAGGGGCCTGTGGCCATCACCGGAAGCGGCGTCGATACTGCGCTCTACATGCCGATGGGCATGAACCTTGCCAGCCCGTCCACCTATTCCGGAGCGTACCATTTCGCGAATATGTGTCACTCGATGGGGCCTTGGGCGCGCCGGGCAACAGGTGGCGGAAGCGGGACGTTCACGCAATCGTTCGGGGTACTGACGGCATCGGTCAGCACTAACGAGTTTCGCGCATATCTCAGCGATGCGGGCGTTGCGTGGCCTTCGGGCACGTACACCATCCGCAACCCTGACGCCTGCGAGATTGCATTTGGCTATGGCGGGGATTCGCCGGGCTCGTACACAACGTCCACGTCCTTCACGCAAGACCTTTCCCCTACTGGCGGAAACGGAGTTTATGTATTCGTGAAGGGCAGCCTGACGCGGCTTGAGATTATCCAGCCCGGCCATGTCACCAGCTATGACGCGGGCAATATCTGGTCGAGCAACTTCCTGTCATATCACCAGGGCCTTGCATGTAGCCCGATCCGGTTCATGGACTTCACCAGCGCGTCCGACAATATCGAGACGGAATGGTCGCAGCGGGTTCCGGCAACCGCTCTCAGCTTTGTAAGCGGGTGCGCCTATGGCAAGAAGGTTGTGCCGTGGGAGCATATCTTTGACCTCTGCAACCGACTTAATGCGGACGCGTGGATCAATATTCCTGTTCGCGCATCGGCAAGCTATGTTTCCAATCTGGCCGCCCTCGCCGCATCTGACCTTGATGCGGGGCTTCGGGTCTATGCGGAGCGCGGAAACGAGACTTGGAATCCGGGCTCTGCATGGGCTGAATGCCGCGCCTGGCAAATCTATTACGGCAACACGAAGCTAACCGCGACCGCGAACTATGGCGCTAACACGTTTACGCTTGTCGCGCACGGCCTCACCACCGGTGACGATGTGCGCTGCTTCAGCACGCCAGAGAACGAAGCCACGGCGCTCAACCAGAACTATCCCTATACCAGCGTTGTCAGCGGCCTTGCCCGGTCGAATATCGCTTATGTTGAGCGGGTCGATGCGGACACGTTCAAGCTCTATAGCGATGTCGGGCGGACAACCCTGCTGACCGTCGGCGCGCGGCAGGTCAATCAGATTGTGATGCAGAACACGTTCGCCAGCGCAAACACCGTCTACGGTGACATGTGCATTGATATGTGGGACGCATTCGACGCAGCCTTGGGCGCAGACCGGGTGGTGCATCTTATCCCAAGTCAGGCAGGCGCTACCGGCACAACCACGGCGCGCTTTTCGAACACGACCGCAGCAGCGCGGGCGGATTGTGTTGCCGTCGCGCCTTACTTCAACGGCGTCTATTTCTCTGGCGCTGTCGTCACCTCAAGCGGAACGTTCGCGCCGCAAGTCTGGGTTTCAAATGACGAGGGCGCGGTATTTATCTTCGCAGTCTATGCCTCGGGTGCGACGCCAACGATTGACGATGTGATCGCCGGGACGGGTGCTATCGCGCATCAGGTCGGCACAGACATCGATAATCAAGACTTCTGGCAGAAGGGCCTTGCCGGCCTGTCGAATGTGACAGGCTTGAGCAACGGCACATCCTACAAAGTGTTCTTCGTTCTCAACTCACTCTACATGATTAGCGACACCATCACCGCTACGGCATCCGCGACAACCACGTATATTTTCGACACCGCAGCCGAACAGGCGAAGCGGATGGTACTGAACGCATATTATACGGCTCCAACTTCAGGGTCATATGACCATATCACCGCGTCTGGCGGAAAGTCGGTTATCTGCTACGAGGGTGGGCCTGACTTCAACGCCACACGTCCCGTTGGCGATACGGTTATCGATGCATGGCGCTCGTCCATCGAAGAAACCTCGGAATATGGCGCGGCGGTTCTTCAGGCGCAGTATATCCGCGCGTCGCAGGGCATCGACGAACTGACCTATTTCGCTGATGTGGGGTCGGGTTCGTTCTCGCTGGCCGATAGCTACTCGGACACGACCGACCCGCGCTATGTGGCGATCTCTGGCCTTGGGGGCCGCGTACAGCGTTACGATGTGCCGTCGGTTGCCGATGTATCCGCAACGACCATTAGCGCCGATCCGGGTTCATTCCCATATACCGCCCACACATTCGCTGACCCGTCGCTTACCTATACCCTGCTGTGGGGCAACAACGCTGCCAACTTCGATATATCGGGCGGCACGCTGCGAATGATTGCGGATAATGGCGTCGATTGGGCTTCGTCCACGACCTACTCGCTGACCATCCAGGCATCGAACGGCTACACCATTGACCTATTCGTGGTGACGCTGAAAGTCGGCGCTGCGGTATTCGAGACAGAGACGGACGCGCTGATTGCCCGCCTGTCGCCTGCTCCGGATGCAACGCATAAGCTGCAAATCAATACGCTCATCGCCGCGCTCAAGTCCGCGTCGGTATGGTCGAAACTTGACGGCTTCTATCTGAACTGCATGGCGAGCGCCGGGCAGATTACAGAGAATTGGGTATCTTCAAGCTACGATCAGACGAACAACTCAGGCACGTTCACGGCGAACTCTGGTGTGGCGGGCAATGGCTCAACTGCCTATGAGTCGTCAACGTTCAACCCGTCTACCGCTACCACCCCGAACTTCCAGCGGGACAGCGCGCACCTGTGGGCCTACAGCCTGTCTACAGGCACCTCTGACGGCTCCGGCACCTATGAGGTGGGCTCCACCGGTCCCTCGGGCTGGGCGCTCTCTACGGGCCGTTCTGACCAAGGAGACGCACCTCGCGGCGGTATCAACGCATCGTTCGTCAATTATCCTGTACAGGCGAATTGCAAGGGCATGTACGTCCTCAGTCGGACGGGTGCGAGCGCCATCGGGATGTACAAGGACGGGTCATCCATCGGGACCGACACATCAACCACGACGGGCGCGCCGGGCAACTTCACGATGGCGGCGCTTCGGTACAATACGTTCTATTCGTCGAAACAGCTCGCTGGCTGGGGCTTCGGCGGCGGTCTGACGGGTGCTGACGTGTCCGCGATGTCTTCGGCCATTGCTACCTATCTGACAGCGAGAGGGGCTATTTAGGCTCGCCGGGAACCATCTAAAGAAGGAAGGAACGAAACATGTCTCTCATCACCTCTGTCTGGGCCGTTTTCAGCAAGCGCCAGCGCATCAAGAACCAGTTGGCGAACATCGATCACAGCATTCCGTAAGCAAGGAGCAATACCATGGGTATTATCAAGGATATCATCGGCATCTTCTCCAAGAAGGTCCGCCTCCGGAGCCAAATCGACCACATCACCAAGCGTATCGAGAAGCTCGACGCCAAGATATCTCGCGGCGGAGCACCAGCCACAATCGCACGCATGCGCAACGAGCGCATGGACTTGGTGGCGGAACGTTCGCAGTTGATGGCGCAGCTGGGTTGAACCTGACCACCTAACATGTTAACACGTGGTCATACACACATGATAACGGCGGATCGCGCATGACCACTGAAGCCTTGCCCACGTCGAGCCAGAACGTCGTCCAGTTCGGCGGGTTGGTCCGCGCGCAGTCACTTGGCGCGGTGATGGACCAGGAGCGCCGTGACGCCGAGCAGACCCAGGCGCAGCCCCACATCGAGGGACTGGCCGGGCATATCCGCAAGTGCTGGTCACAGGCCCGCACGGCCAAGCAGATGACGGTCGAAGCCAAGATGCTTCAGAACATGCGCGCCCGCCGCGGCGAGTATGACCCGGACAAGCTGGCCGAGATCCGTGCGATGGGCGGGTCCGAGGTCTACGCCAACCTGACGTCCGTCAAGTGCCGCGCTGCAGCCAGCTGGCTGCGTGACGTGCTGATGGCCACAGGGACCGAGCGCCCGTGGACCGTTCGCCCGACACCAGTACCTGATCTCCCGCCCGACATGAACGAGGAGATTCTCCAGCAGGCGGTTGCGCCGATCAAGCAGGCGATCATGGCTGGCCAGCCGATGGACCAGGGTGCCGCGACCAAGCTCGTCAGCACGTTGCGCCAGCAGGCCAAGAACCAGGTCATGAGCGTCGCGCGCGACAAGGCAGAGAACATGGCCGACAAGATGGAGGACCAGCTTCTCGAGGGCGGGTTCATTCAGGCGCTGGACCAGTTCATCGAGGACATCGTCACGTTCCCGGCCGCGGTCATCAAGGGGCCGATTGTCCGCAAGCGCAAGGTGCTCAAGTGGGTGCAGGGCGAGCAGGGGTTCGTCGCCCAGGCTGAGGACACACTCAAGCTCGAGTGGGAGCGGGTGAGCCCGTTCAACATCTATCCGTCGCCGGCCGCGACCAACACCAACGAGGGTTATCTCCTCGAGAAGCACAAGCTCAGCCGGGACGATCTCAACGCCATGATCGGCGTCGATGGCTACGACGATGCCTCGATCAGGCTCGTGCTGGACCAGTATGGGCGCGGCGGTCTGACCGAGTGGCTGACCAACGAGGTCGCTATCGCATCAGCTGAAGGCAAGGCGACCACCCAGATCGCGCAGAATGTCGACGGCCTGATCGACGCGCTCCAGTTCTGGGGTCCGGTGCAGGGCAAGATGCTCATCGACTGGGGCCTCAAGGACGACGAGGTCAGCGACCCGCTGGCGGAGTACCACATCGAGGCGTGGCTGATCGGCAGCTACGTCATCAAGGCCGTCATCAACACCGACCCCCTCTCCCGCCGCCCCTACTACAAGGCGAGCTACGAGGAGATCCCTGGGAATTTCTGGGGCAGCTCGGTGTGCGACCTGATCCGTGACCCGCAGGTTGTGGCCAACGCGGCCGCGCGGGCACTCGTCAACAACATGGCGATGGCGTCTGGCCCGCAGGTTGTCGTCAACGTCGAGCGTCTGGCGCAGGGCGAGCCGATCAACACGCTGCAGCCGTGGAGGATCTGGCAGGTCACCAACGACCCGTCCGGCGCGAACGGGCAGCCGATCTATTTCCAGCAGCCTGACTCCCGCGTCGCCGAGCTGGTGGGCGTGTTCGAGAAGTTCGTCACCATGGCGGACGAATATTCAGGCATTCCGAAGTACATGGCAGGTGACGCAGGTGGCGCCGGCCGGACTGCCTCGGGCCTGTCGATGCTGATGGGGAACGCCGGCAAGGCCATCAAGCAGGTGATCGCGAACATCGACATCGGCGTGATGTCGCAGCTGATCGAGCGGCTCTACGACCACAACATGCAGCATTCGGATGACCCGGATCTCAAGGGTGACGTCCACGTCGTGGCGCGCGGCGCGTCGTCGCTCATCGCCAAGGAGTCGGCACAGGTTCGCCGGAACGAGTTCCTGGCAGCGACCGCAAACCCCGTCGACATGCAGATCGTCGGCGTCGAGGGCCGGGCGGCCATCCTGCGCGAGACCGCGAAGAACCTCGACATGGACGTCGACAAGGTTGTCCCGCCGCTTGACCTGCTCCGCCAGAAGTGGGCGCAGCAGCAGATGATGGCGCAGGGACAGCAGGGATCGCAGCCAGCTCCCCAGGCCGGCAGCGGGCAGCAGCTATCAGATGGAACACCGACCACAGATAACTTCCAGCCGCCTGAAAAATAGGCTGTTGACCTGTTATCATGTTAAGGTGTAGTGTTATCACATGTTGACCAAGCCCTCTGCACAGGCGCTTCGAAGCCTCACCGGCTTCAGCAGGCAGACCGGGTGGGCCGCGGTCGACCAGATGTTCAAGGACGAGCTGTCCAAGACCTACGAGATGCTGGCTGACAGTGCCGATGAGGCGCTTATCCGCCAGCTTCAGGGTCGAGCGAAGCTGATCCGCGAGTTCCTGTCCCTGGTGCATGACGCACCCCGGACACTGGAAAAACTAGGGGTATCCAGCCTCTAGTCCAACCCCCAGCAGACCGTACCGTTAACAGGATACCAGATGGCCCTGAAGACGTAGCCGGCGCAGGAGCACAGAATGAGTTTACCCAAGCAGGTTCAAGCCCAGCTCGAGGAAGCCGAGCGTCTGGAACAGGCACTAGCTGCAGAGCTACAGGCCCCCGACCCCGAGACTCCTCCCGTAGAGCCAGAACCCGAAGGGGTGTTGCCAGAAGTTGAGCCGGTTCTCGAACCGGAAGCCCCGCAACCGGAGCCTCCGACACCGACTGACGACGCATGGCAGGACCGATACAAGTCGATCAAGGGTAAGTATGACGCGGAAGTTCCGCGGCTTCAGTCTGAGATCAACGATCTGCGCAACCAGCTGCAGACGGCCCTGGCACGCATCGACAAGGTGACGAAGCCCACCGAGCAGGCACCTCAGCCGCTGGTGACAGACAAGGACGTTGAAGCCTTCGGCAGCGACCTCATCGATGTGATTGCCCGCAAGGCGCGAGAAGTCGCCCAAGCGGAATTTGCACCGAAGATCGCCCAGCTTGAGGCGGAGAATGCTCAGCTCAGTGGAGAGTTGAACGGGGTCTCCGAACGTCAGACGGATAGCGCGAGGGCCATGTACTTCGCTGACCTGCGCCGGGAAGTCCCGGACTGGGAGGCGCTCAACGTGGACCAGCGGTTCATGGACTGGCTTGCCGAAGTCGACCCGCTCAGCGGGTATCCGCGGCAGGAATACCTGAACCGGGCTTTTGCTTCGCTCGATGTCGGACGCACGGCGGTACTGTTCAATACCTTCAAGGAACTCAGCGCACCCCCTCCGACTCCTGCGAAGCCGCAGCCGTCGAAGCAGCTCCAGCGTCAAGTTGCACCTGGTACGTCCCGTGCGTCCACAGCAGCCACCACCGATGCTACCTCCAGGATCTGGCTCCTCAGTGAGATCGACCAGTTCTACAACGAGATACGTCGCGGTGACTTCAAGGGCAGGGAGGCGGAGCAGGTGCGGATCGAAGCAGAAATCGACCACGCCGTAGCGGAAGGGCGCATCCGACAATGATGTAGCTGACGGGACGGGGTGGTCACAGTGAAGCCAAGGAGCATCTGTCGTGACTACAATCACTCCCGCAGCGGTGACACCCCA
>ERZ724509.1026-NODE-1026-length-10896-cov-3.913015_pt1 | contig 10896 bp, 16 predicted proteins | sample MGYA00376042_ERZ724509 | MGnify/ENA primary metagenome ERZ724509 (study PRJEB28724, sample SAMN07190887) | wastewater metagenome | isolation source: effluent of sewage treatment plant in Hong Hong | place: USA: Christiansburg, Virginia | collected 2016-03-01 ...
CAGATCCCGACGAGTGTGCGTAGACGGTGACACCCCCGCTCTCGCCAAGCATCCGGTACAGTGGCGCCGCGAATGACGCGAGGATGCAATACTGGAGGGGCTCGCTGTCCGGCCGGTTATAGATGGTGTCGACCGTCTCGACCCACGTTGCGAGGTCGCCCCGTGCCGAGAGCGCCTTGGCTTCGCTCGTGGCGTTGCTGTGGATGATCGCCTTGCCGAGCGCCCCCTGGCCGGGGATGATGCGCCGCGTGCCAATGATGAAGGACCTGTCATACCATCCGAACTGCTGGCTGGACGGAGTGGCGTCGTACTCGTCGCGCAGCTTTCTGATCCACGCTCCCAGATAGTCGCCTGCGTGCTTGGGGTGTGTCATGACAACCTCGTTCTCTGCCAGCTCACGCGAGAGCTTGGCACCTCCCTCACCGACCAGACCATTCTGGATGGTGAACTCCCGCGATCCCTGGGCACCATGCATGCGCAGATGCATCGAGTAGCCGACGCCGCGGTCGATCCGCGCGACGGGGTAGAAATTGACGTCGGAGACGGGAATCCTCTCCTGCTTGCCGCTATCCTCATCGGTGTCCCCGGCCCTCCACAGCATGGGGCGTGCCCACCCCGGAATCTCTCCAAACCCCCAGCCTTGCGGATATGTCATCGTGCTCCACACCTGCGGAGCAGCGGGCTCGCCGGGGGCGGCAGGTGCGACGGGTTCGGCAGGGAGATATTGCGGCTCACCACTGGCCGTGCCAAGCCGGATGGGGCTGGTGATCTTGCCCTTGTGCGGGCAACCGGAGCAACCGCCCGGCTCGATGGACTGGAACTTCTCGCACGTCGTCGGCCCGAACTTGAGCGCCTGCGCTACCTTGGCCTCGGTCTCGGCGTCGCTGTACGCCGGGTGGCCGATGGACCACTCCTTGCTTGTGTCCTCGCCACCCTCACAGTGCGCGACCACGCCGATGCAGGCGTACCACAGGGGCTGTGACAAGTTACCACGTGTCTCGCGCATCGCCGCCAGCTGGGTGCAGTGGTTGGCGACCTTGTCTGGATCGGACGGCTCGAACTCGCGCGCGTTGATGAGGTCGCTGTTGATCGCGACGTTGAGCCTGGCAGGCGGAGGCCCGAGCATGTCCGTGCCAGCATATTGTGACAGCAAGTGGAGGAGCGTCGCGACATCCGTGACCTCGCCGGCCTGCAGGATCTTGACCTGCTTGGCGCCACCGCTCTTGCGGTTTGCAGTGCCCGGCATCCTGAGAACGCTGGCGCTGTCCGTGGTCCGCGAGGGGTCGACCGCCAGCCCCCACTTGTCAACAGCTGCCTTGAGGGACTTGCTAACAATGGACCACGTTGCCGGAGGCACGTCCTCATCGAACGGGAAATAGACGTGGAGGCCATAGCCGCTCGACACGATCCACGGCTTGGGGAGGCCCAGCTCCTTGCAGAACCGCATGAGCGCCGCCGCCGCTTCCTTGCGGCTGGCGTAGGTCTCCTTGGGCTTGTTCTCCTGCGTGTCGATATCGAGCCACAGGGTACGCAACGCTACGACATTGGCTTGGGTGCGCTTATTGTCCTCCCCGAACCCGGCCAGCGCGATGTACGCGTCTTTACCGGCAGCATCGACCTTGAGCGCCATGGCTTCGGCCGCCGCATTGTCCGCCCTGAATATATTCTGGAACACGCCTCCACGGAGGGCACCAATGCACCGCCGCCCCTGCTCAGGAAGGACGGCGTCGAGAAATGACTTCGTGTCCAAGCGCACCCCCAGATGCTCCGGACGCCGTTAACAGGTCACGCCTGATCAGCATCCGCTTTGTTTGCAAGTTGCTTCGCCAGCGCCTTGACGATGTGCTTGGTCCGGTCCTCGCGGGACAGGCCATGTGGCGCGGGAAGCTCACCACACTCTACTGCGCGGTCGACCGCGTCAAGCAATTTCCGGACGCGCTGCGTTAACAGCTTGTGGGGTTTGTTATGTCCATTGAACCACAGGCTCACCGTCACACGGCTCACATGCAGTATCCTGGCGAGATCGTGGGGCATAAGCCCTGCACGCTTCGCTGTCTCGAACATGGGTAATCTCCAGATGAAATGGTGCCGGGGGTCGGGCTCGAACCGACGACCCTCCGCTTACAAGGCGACAGCTCTACCAGCTGAGCTACCCCGGCATGATGGCGTACACTCTCCCGCGGTACGCCAGCGCGGTTGGACCCTCAGGCGGTGCCCCCGAAGGAAAGGAAACCAGGCACCACCTGAGATGAGATCAGTCGTCGTCCAGTCCGGCCAGCAGCTCATCGAGCATGGCGTCTGCCTCGTCGATGATGGCAGGCTCGAGCTTCTTGGCGGGTGCCGCCTTGGCTTCCACAACTTCAGGCTCTGCCGCCGGAGCCGTATCGCCCGCCAGCGCGGCGTCGATCTCGTCCTCGGTGACCACCGGCTTGGGCTTGGGTGCAGCCCTCGGCTTGGCCGCAGGAGCAGCCGGAGCCTTCTCTGCTACGGGCGGCGTGCCCAGAGCGTCGAACTCGCTGGCAGGCGTCGGCGGCGTATAGCCCACCTCGGTGCCGAGGATGTTGCTCACCATCTCGCGACCGATGACATCCTGGACCGTGTCCAGCTCAGCCTCTTCCAGCCAGCGGACCGGCGTGAACGTCAGCTTGGGATGCGCCACCGAGTGATCGAACCCGATCTTGGTGACCAGTGCACTGTACGGCATGCCACGCTTGGTGAGTTCCTCGGCGTACTTGGACAGGTCACGCAGCGAGCCTGCGGGCACACGCAGCAGCATGGGCCGCTCCAGATCATACGCCGGCGCCACCGCCATGCGCTTGCTGTCAGAGCACGCCTTGCCCTTGGCACCGTTGTCGGTGACGCGCGAACCCCACGCGTTGTGGGGGCAGATGGCGCACTTGTCGGCCTGCTTCTCCAGAGCGTCGAGCGCCGGGACCACACCGTCATGCGAGTAGCAGGTGGGCTTTTCGGTGGAGCCCTCCTCGTATCCGCTCTCGTAATAGATCTTGGACAGGCCCGAGTTGGCCTTGAGCAGCACGACCTCCAGCGAGAGGACGGGATCGCCGCTATCCTTGTCGGCAACCATGGTGCGGGTGCCGCCCTCGGAGATATGCCAGACCTTGCCCTTGTACGAGATGACAGGGAAGCCGCCGGTGATGCCCGACGACAGCTCGCTGTTGATCCCTGCGTCGCTGAAGCGCGCCGCGATGTGCGCAGGTACCTGCGCGTTTCCGAATGCTACGATATTGCTCATGTCGTTATGACCTCCGCACGTTGACTACGATCTCTTCCCGCCAATTCACACCCGGCGGCAGGTCATCGTGGACCTCTCTATACTGCTGCACGGCGTCCTTGCTAACACGCCGCTCCAGCATCTGCCATTCCCCGTTCTCCTTGATGAACTCCAGGGTCTGATCCCAGTCAGCCACGGTGGCAGACACACGGGTGGACTTGTACGCGGTGCCGCTGACGGCACGGGCGGACTCGATACCCAGCTCGTTGAGCTTCTGGAGGAGCGTCCCCTCCATACGTGTTAACACAGCATCCACGCCGGCCATCTTGTCCTTGAACTGACGGGTCGCCTTGGCCTTGGCGTCCCGCAGCTTGATGTATTTGTCTACGAGTGGTTCGAGTGCCTCACTCACGGTCGCCTCCTTTGTTATCTGTTGTCCCATATACATTCTGTTATCAGGTCGGTCAAGCTCGAACTGCCTCCAGGAGCAGTCCCTGCATCGACTGCTTGTTCTTTAAGCGGTTGTAAATGCGCCGTTCCACCTCAGTCGCCTCGATGTTAACAATGAACTGCGTGTGCTTCTGGCCGGGCCGGGTGATCCGCGCGTTCGCCTGTAAATACACTTCATTGCTTGTGACAGGCGCGTACCAGATGATTGTCGACGCCGCAGTGAGGGTGAGACCGTGGCTCATCGCACCTGCGGACGCCACCATCACGTGTGGATTCTTCGTCCGCTGGAACGCCCCGAAGATTTTCGCCCTCTCTGCCGGCGGCGTATCGCCGCTGATCATCTCGACCGTATAGTCCTCGGCCAGCTGCGCAGCCACGTGGCGGAGCACACCCTTGAACGGCACGAACACGATGACCTTGGACCCCGCCTCCTCGATAACCTCGCGCACCACTGCGATGCGGGGGTCGTTGGGCAGGATGACGTCGTTGCCGCTGCTGTCGTACACCACGCCGCAGGCGATCTGGATGAGCTTCTGCATCTTGACCGCCTCGTTGACGGCGGTGACCTGCTGGCTCTCGAACTCCATCTTGAGCTTGGATGCCATGTTCTTGTACGCTGCAGCTTGTTCCGGCGTCATGCCCGCCTGCCTCTCCTGGTAGATGCACGGCGGCAGATCGACGCACTCGTCGCGAGTGAAGCGGATAGACGGCTGCATGGCCTCGGCCACGATCTCGGTGGCGCCCTCGCGCGGTAGCCACTTGAACGGCCCCATCTGGCGCATCACCGAGTCGCGGAACTTGCCGAAGTATGGAGGAACACGTTCAGGTGCAATGAGGCGGACCTGAGCCCACGCATCCGTGGGAAGGTTCGGTGTCGGCGTTCCTGTGAGACCCCACACCCTGTCACGCCCGTCACAGATCTTGCGCAGTGACTTCCACCGTCCGGACGTGCCGTTCCTGAAGCTGGCGATCTCGTCCACGCAGATGGTGTCAATGTCGGTGCGGCCGACCAGCTCCTTCTCGATGACCTTGATGCCGTCATGATTGACGAGGAAGATATCCACGTCCTCCTTGAGCAGCTTGAGCCGGCGTTCCTTGGTGCCGTACAGCACAGCCGTGGTCAGGTGGGGGAAGTGGCGGAACACCTCGTCGGCCCATGTGCGCTCCAGCGTGGACAGGGGGGAGACGATCAGCATCTTGCGGGCCAGCCCCTGCTGGCGGAGATAATCGAACGCCCACAGCACGGACAGTGTCTTGCCGGTGTTGCCGCTGGCGAAAACGCACCCGTTACGCCTGAAGATCAGGAACGTGCTCGGGACCATGAAGCAGTATTTGAACCCGTCCGTGGAGGGGGCCACGGACATGACAGGTCGCTTCGTACCGTCTGTTGTGACAGAGCACACCTGCAGAGGTTTACCGTTATCTCGCACCAGGACCTCATAACACCCATCGCGGGGGTCCTGCGTGACTCGCGCTGTCCTCCCTGTGGACGAGTACACGTACTGCACAAAATCCGCAGACATCCGAGACTTTGTCGAGAACCTGGAGGTGGGCTTGTCGGGGGACATGCTGCCGTCCCAGTGCATCACCTCAGACGCTATAACCAGCAGCTGCTCTCGACTTGCGCTCCAGAAGCGAGCGTCGAACTCCTTGACGCGCATTGGCGCGCTAAACGAAAACACATGGAACCCTTGCGCAGTGAGCGCCTGGCTTTCCCTTTCACGGTATGCGATGTGTGCGGCGTCCAGCAGTGACCGGAGCCTCTCAATTTTGCGCGCCTTCTTGAGGCGGACGACGCATGAATTAGACTTGTTCGGGAAATGCCCGTCAGCGATAACCGCCACCTGTACCCGCAAGGCTGCATCCGAGATATCGACCCCCGGCGCATGCGGGGCCTCGAAGGTTACGGGGATCGCCGCCTGACTCCACCCGATTGTGGACTTGGGACCCTTGTTGGATGACTGCATCAGCCATGCGTCATGTCGCTGCATCAGTGCGGCTGCCGACAGCACCTCGGTCTTGGACGGATCGCTCTTTGCGCGCAACAGGACACGATGCTCCGGGCTGAGCAGCTGGTCCACACCGTACTTGGTCTTGACGCAGATCATCTCAGGACAAGGCAGCTTTACGTACTCTGTCGGCTCCACGAACTCAGCGGCGCCGGTCTCCGGGACGTACTGAGCTACCTGCCCGCCTGTGTAGTCAGCCATGCGCACCCAGCCTTGAGGGGACAAGTACTCTGTGTCCGCGTCTACACAACCCATGTCGTTGAGCACGAATGCCTTGGGGTTGAGTGTAAGGAAGTCGCATGTCTCGCGCTGAGCGTGGAAGGGTGCGTACTGGCCGGACCACGGGTAGTGGTACTTGATCGGTGACGGGGCGTTGATCCCCAGGTTGCGCAGCACCCGCGTCTCGTCGAGTCGGTGAGGGACAGCCACCAGCGGGACGCCCTTGTACTCGAACACCTTGGCCGTGGGGATCACCGTGGTGACCCGCTCAGGGTTCTTGAGTTTGAGCACGACCTTCTTGTGCTTGCGACTTATCAGCATGTCGTCATCAATATCCTAACACGCAACAGGCGTGAGTCCTCAGTGTCGGCGGTCACGCCGGGCACCTCCCCAGGACCAAAGTCGTGGGAGTGCAGGGTGTCATCCGATCCTCGCCAGAGCAGTCTGATAGACATGTCGGCGATTCTCTGTTCTATCCTTGGCAGGTGGTAGCTGGCAAGGCCGAGCCACGTGAAGTACGCAGCGTACTGCGACTGCATCCAAGGACCTTTATCTGGGCGACTTACTCCCATGGCGGAGTTAGAGATTGTAGGGGAGCTTCGAGTCCACCGGCTTTTTAGGGCCGCACAACTTCAGCCACACAGCGTTATGCTCTATAACTTGTTTTGCTGTGTCGACAGTGTCGTCCTTCGACCAGTAGATCGGCTTGAACACCTGGCACGACACGGACTTGTCAGTCGCGACGGAAGCCGTCGTCTGGCAGCTCGCCAGTGACATCAATGCCAGCGTTAGCACGAGCAGTGTCAGCACGAACTGTGCTGGCTTCAGCGATCTCATTGACTACCTCCTGCAGTTGGTCCGCCTTGGCCTCGGCCTTCCCGGCGTTGATGAGCTGCCGTTGCTGGATCAGCTCGGCGATCTTTCCGAACAGGCCGAAGATGCCTGTTAACAGCTTAAGGAACATCGATGCCCCACTCCTTGAATGTTTCGCGGACGGTCTCCACGCTGCTCGCCACGAACGCGATGCCACCCACCTCGGTGATCCCGTCGATCTGCATCTTCTGCAGCTCGGTGGTGTTGCGCTCCTTGCCCGGCGCTTTGACCTCGATGGCGAAGAACCAGCCTGACGCGCAGCCCACGATGTCAGGAATCCCCTGCACGCTGTATGGCCCGCCGATGGGCATGAAGAACCAGCAGTCGCTAAGTGACTTCAGATACGCCTTGATCTTCGTTTTCACGCGACCCTCGGGGGTACTCATACGCCACCTGTTAACTGTTGCAGTTCATCACCTGATAACATATTATACCGCGAGCTGTGTGCACACAGCTAATCCGTCACAGGAGTTAAAGACATGTCTTATACCAAGTACGCCGGCGGCAACACCGCCTATCCCCTCGACGCCTGGCTCCAGGCCGAAGAGAAGGTCAACGCTGCCGTCACAGCTTTCGCTGGTGGTGGTCAGGCCAGCGCGACCGCGCTCACCTCGACAGCGAACATCGTCACCACCGTGGCCTCGGCCAACGACTCGGTGAAGCTGCCGCTCGCCAAGAAGGGCATGAAGGTCCTGGTCCACAACGGCCACGCGACCAACTCGATGCAGGTCTTCGGCGCGGGCGTTGACACCATCAACGGCGTTGCTACCGGCACTGGCGTCGCCCAGGCGGCCACCAAGTCGGCGCTCTACTACGCCGTCGCGGACGGTGACGGCACTGCCGTCGGCGCGTGGTTCCGCCTGCTCAGCGCGTAACCGCTCCCCCTGCTGGGTATATCCCTGCAGACAGGCCCCGTCGGCTCCGGCTGGCGGGGCCTTTGTCATTCTCCACAGTGCTCGCACAGCGTCTTGCCTACGGGGCAGTATCGACGGCAAAGACCTGACGGGCGGGGCGGGAACTTGTTCTCGGCGACGGCATACTCCAGCCGCTGCACGCGTGGCGCGAACTCCTGCCAGATCGTCGCCACCTCATCGCGCGTGATCACCTCGGTGGTCGGTGGCTCGTCCTTGATCTTCAACCACAGGAACGCGTTAACAACCTTGTCGATGTAGGGCTTGTGCGCGAACGTCATCGCCGCGGTCAGGCGCAGCTGCGCGCTGTCTGGCGTGGGCTTGCCCGTCTTGTAGTCGAGCACGACTGCCGTGTTGCCCTTGGTCAGCGTCACGTCGGTGATGCCCCGCACCCAGACATCCTTGCCGAACCAGGTGGTGGGCTGGAAGCGCGCGTTGAGCGCCATCTTCTGCTCGACCTCGATCTTGGCTCCGCTCTCGCGCTTGGCGACGATGGACTGAGCGACAGGCTCGAACTGTTTCATGGTGGGGGGTAGCGGCTGGCCCTTGCCGACGCGCAGCTCGAGCGCCTTGTGGACCTGGTTGCCCCACAGCGTTGCCTCGGTCTGAGGCTCCATGACCTGCTTGCTGATCTTCGTCAGATAGTAGCGCTTCGGACATGTCTCGAACGCGTTGAGAGCTGAGTAGCTCCATGCCACTGGCTTATGCATCGTCGGTATCCTTCCCGGCTTTTCGAATCTTGGAGACGATGTTCAGCAGGCCACGCACCTTGCCACCATCGAACGAGTAGGGCAGCACGTTGACCATGCGCCCGTCGATGAACAGCTTGCGGTGCTTGGACCCGTTGACGATCTCCCATGTGCGGCCGCACTCGTTGAGCGCGCGTCGGATCTCTGAGGGTAGCCTGTCAGCCACGGCATCTCTCGATCAATGCCCAGTAGCCGATGGCGTCCACGATGTTGTCACGATGGTCGGGGGAGTTGGCGAAGCGCGCGGTCTTCAGCAGCGCCATCATGGCGCACACATCCTCGGCGGTCAGGTGGAGTTCGCCGTCATGCGACTTATCCAGCAACACGGTGAGGTAAGCCTGCCACATGGTGGCGACGGCGGTGAGGTTGCGAGCCGGGTTGCCGTAAGTTTTTTCCCGGTCACCATAAATAACTTCCCGCGCCTCGTCGATGGCGTGCGGGAACAGCTCAAGCTGCTCTTCCATAGGGCCTCCTCGGTGTAAGCAGACTATATGTTACCTGCTTATCACCGTCAAGTTCTGCCTTCACTTTGACTTGCGCATGACGTTGTTGACGCACGCCAATTTAATGACGTCAGCGAGCGTCTCTACGGTTGCGACATAGACATCGTTGAGCGATCCGTCACCTCGGTACACAGTGACAGTCAGGCCGTTGTTGACCTGCCGCACGATAACATCTCCGGGGTTTAGCATGGGGTTACTCCTTTTCTGAGCCTGGCTCGCATACGCGCCCACCTGCTCCATGACGGCACGGTCCAATGCGGCCTGACCTGGAAACACCGTGCTCGCGGTGTTCGCCAAGCTACCGCCCAGCAATGACCGACCTGCGTTGCCTAGTAATGACATATCATTGACTCCTGTAGCGGGTCATATAGTCCCGCATGTATGCGCGCCGCTGCTCAGTCCTGCGGTGGGATTTCTCCTTCTCCTTGGCCCGGTGGATCTGGCGCCGCCGGTTGTTTACCAGCCTGCGGATGCGCGCCCACTCATCGACGTCCCTGATCAGGGGCACGACAGCGAGCAACTCGTCAGGCAGATCCTTGAGATCAGCACATGAGCGACGCTGATACCACGACGCACGTGTTGCCACGTAGCGCCAGCGATGCGGTGCCAGCTCCGACATGCGGGTTACGAACTCTTCTTCAGTCATCGAAGCTGAGGGCATCAACACCTCCTCCACAATAGATATCATACAGGCTGGCCACCTCGACCGCCTTCACCGCGTCCGCACCCATGGCCATGGCGCCGTAGGCGAAGTCCCTGCCTGACCCCTCTGCGAACGTCTTGTCGCGCATGATCATGGGGTAGGGGGTGTTCTCAAACTTGGCGATGGTGCCGTTGCGGTTGATCACCCACACAGGCGAGGCCCTGCCCGGCTCGTCGTCGATATGCTCCTTGGGGAATGTCGCCTTGTCCATACCTGCCATGATCCAGTCCGTCACAGCCTGGACGACATGCACTGCGCCAGCCCCGCCGATGAGCATGTCACCGCAGCGCGTGATCTTGGTCACCATGCAACGCAGGTTGCCGGAGTTGTGCTGACGATCTGCCGCCAGCGTCTTTCCATCCCACACAATGACTGTCATCAGCTACGGCCCAGTGATTTGTCGAGTACGTCGTTAACACGCGCCAGCCTGGACCGCCTGATCCACGGGATACTTGCGAGCATGAGGATCGCGAACACTACCCACACCACGCCCACGCACCACCACATGACCTGCGAGAGTGTGAGATGGCTCGCGCACCAGATCACACCTCGCACTATCATATATACCATCGGCCCCACTACGCCGATCAGCGCCCACACCGTCAGCAGAATACCGCCGAGTTCGGTCGGCTCGATCCGGCCCTTGTCATTCAACTCCCACATCACTTCACCTCCCTCATCCGGGTACTCACCATGTCGTACCTGTAGAAATCCTCAAGCGCGCCGGGGTGCGTCACGGACAAGAACTCACGCATGCGCCGCACCTCCTTCAGATCGTCGCCGATGCTGTTGATGGCGTAGGTGATGTTCCTCAGCTCGGACAGGAGGGGGTACATCATCCGCTCAAAATCTTGTGGGTACATACTCATGCAACCTCCTTCAGCTGGCCCCATGTCAGTCCGCGCTTGGCGTCCACGGGGAATTGTACAGGTAGATTCACGCCCCACGCCTTGCGGTAGGGGAGGTTGGACAGCAGCTGCTTGATCTCGACGACGGCGCGGTCCGCATGCCTGTGCGGCACGAGCAGGTACACGCCGTCATGGAGTTCCATGTAAAATAGCCCCTCTACTTTGGGCAGGTAGTCACGCAGTACCGCAAGCGCGAGGTACTTCTGGTCAGCGCCGCTGCCCTGGATAGGGCTGTTGATCGCCGCGGACTCCCGCCCCCAGATGGTTTCCTTCGTCCACTCATGCTGAGGTCCGAGCTGGATGCGCCGCCCGGCCACGGTCTCGACGTATCCCTGCGCC
>ERZ724509.1030-NODE-1030-length-10856-cov-11.558282_pt1 | contig 10856 bp, 19 predicted proteins | sample MGYA00376042_ERZ724509 | MGnify/ENA primary metagenome ERZ724509 (study PRJEB28724, sample SAMN07190887) | wastewater metagenome | isolation source: effluent of sewage treatment plant in Hong Hong | place: USA: Christiansburg, Virginia | collected 2016-03-01 ...
GGTTTCCGGCCAAAGGTCCCAGACTTTTGACCCCCCCTCCCCCTGGCCTGTTGGTCAGCCTCGGCGACGCGCTCGCAGTCGTTCGGCCAGGCTCTTGGCTTCGTGGTGCTCCTCGCACAGGCCCTGCGTGTTGTCGTCGTCGTCCGCGCCACCTTCCTCCAGCGACTTGATGTGGTCACGCTGGGTTGCCAGCACAACCAAGCCGAGCTTTGTGCACTCGACACACAGCGGGTTGCGCCTGAACAGCGACGCCCGCATAGCCTGCAGGCGCCGGCCGGTGATGCGCTTGGTGGCGGTGGGCTTCTTGGCCCAGGCCTCGCGCTGGTGCTTGGCGCATCGGCTCGTGCCATCACGCACCAGCACACCGCAGCCCGGTGCGGTGCAGGGTTTGGGTGCGGCTGATGGCATGGTGATGGGATGCCGCGGACGGATTTGAACCGCCGACCTTCGGGTTATGAGCCCGACGAGCTACCGCTGCTCCACGCGACTGGAAATAGAAAACCCGGCCAGGGGTGAGCTGCCGGGTTTGGCTGCAACCTTGTGCGGGCACTTGGCTACAGCTTGCATGAAATGTACCGGGGAACTGCAATATGTAGAAACTCAATCTGCATCCGCCATCGGTGCGGACGTGTGCACGAACGTGGCCGGCATGCGCTTCGCGTTCTCGGCGCGCTCCTCCAGCCATCGGGCGATCGAGCGGTCGCACTCCTCCAGACGCATGTGTGCGGCACGCTCGCTGATACCGTGACGCTGCGCGATACCCAGCGCCGACAGTCTGGGCTGACGCGGCCCGCCCAGGTAGAACAACGTGATGGTCTCGTGGTGCAGCGGCTTGCTGGTCTTGAGCGACTGCACCGCCTGGTCGGTGATGCTGGCCTCCTCGTCGAACACCGGGATCTGTGCGTCACGGTAGCCACCACCACCCGGTTCTCGCAGGAATGAGCTGGTGCCAGCGAACCCCAGACCGCCGGCCCGCTCCCGATCTTTCCACAATGCCCAGTTGTTCAGACGCTGGGCCACCCATTCAATGCGTGCCATCGCTCCCCCTTCCCGGCGTCCCCGCCAACACAAACGGATCATGGGCACCCTGCACCGGCCTGGCCGGCAGCTCGCGGGTGTTCAACTTCGGTCCTGCCCATCCATGCGCACGCCAGCCGAACAGCGTACAGGCCTGGCCCAGGGTCGACTTGCTCACACCCAGCACCTCGGCAGCGCGCCGGATCGACATGCCGGCGTGCAGGCAGTCCAGCACCTTGTCCGGGGTCGTCAGCGCGTAGACCTTGCGCCTGGTCATGCCGGCTCTGCCCACACCACACAAAAACCACACCCGAACTGCACCATCGCCTGGGCGATATCGGCCTCGATCGGGTGACCCTGAAACGGCGTGCCCACCACACGCCCGCGCTCGAACGCATAGAAGCGGCACGGCTCGCCACGCAGGCCGGCGCGCACCAGGCGGTAGGCTTCGCCCCCGATCTGCTCGGCCTTGGCCTTGATCGCCGCATACGTCTGCGGCATGGAGCCCTTGATCAGCACGATCTGGGCATCGATGTCGACCGGGCTTGCTGTCCTGGTGTCCATACTGTCCATCCTTTTCTATAGAAGTAACGTAGTTCGGGAGTGGGCCCGCGCGCGAGCGCGGGTGTGCGCATCCCTGTGTGTGCCCGCCCGCCTTGGCATAAACAGGTGGACATCCAGGTACCCAGCAATGCAGCAGCTCGAACCCGGCAAACCTGGGAAACAGCCACTGCAGTGGTGTCCATACAAACCCATGGACACCCTGGACACCTGGACACTGCGCGGCTACGTCATCGGCGCGTGCACAGACGTCCCCGCCACCGCGCCGCAATGGGGGCGCGGCGCGCCTCCCAGCCCTTCGGGCGCCCTGCTGCCAATCTTGCGTCTGGCAGGGCTTGTGGCACGGCGCGTTTCCTGCACCGTGACCTGGTGGTCAGAACGGTGCATCGTCCGCATCTCCATGTGATTGGGTGGCCGGTGAAGGCCCCGGCGTTGCCCCCGGCGCCGCATCGGCTCCCGGGGCCGGGTCTAGCTCGTCTTCGTAGCGCTTGGGCCAGTCTGGCGGGCGGGCGTACCCCCAGGCCCGCACACCGTTGATCTGGCGCTTGACCCGCTGCCACCCTTCGTGGTCCAGCCAGCCGCGGATCTGCGCCTCCAGCGCTGCATTGCTCTTGGCCGCGTCCACCCCCAGCGCCAGGGCCAGCTGGCTGATCGTCACAAAGTCGGCCAGGTCGTTCACGATCAGGCCGATGCCCTGCCCTGTTGGCGGGCGCGTCAGTATGTGCGTCATCTCCGACAGCACCGCAGTCTCCACCAGGCGGCTCTCCTGCATCGGAACGAACAGCCGGCGCTCATCCTCCACGCTGGGCGTGAACGGCGTGCCGGCCTTGTACAAGGCAAAGGCCTCGGCCAGCAGCTGGTCGCGGTACTTCATCACCCAGGCAATCCGTATCCGGTTGCGCACCGGTATCGGCCAGAACCGCCGATTGCCCGTGCGATCGCGCAAATAGGTCGATTCATTGGTAGTCCCGACCAACACGCACTGCCTCGGGTAGGCCTCCACTACCCGCCCATACGATGGCCGGTAGCGGTCCACCTTCGCCGTGATGAACGCCTTGATCAGCCCGATTTCGGCCTTGCCGAAGTTGGCCAGCTCGGCAATCTCATACAGCACCAGGCCCTGCACCTGCTCCTGGCCTTCCTTGCCGCGCGACACGTCGAAATGTGTGTCGCTGAAAAACTCACTCGTGGCCAGCGCCTCCACCAGGGTGGACTTGCCCACCCCGCCCGGCCCTTCCAAAACCGGGCAGTAATCGAACTTGCAGCCCGGCTCCATGACCCGGTTGCACATGGCCAGCAGCCAATAGCGGCCCACCAGAGACAGATACTCCTGCAGCGCCCGGGGAATCGACTCCGGCGTCTCACCGATCGCGTACACCAGCCACTTGTCGATACGCGCCGTGCCGTCGTGCTCCAGGGCCTGCAGATACTCGCGGAACGGGTGCCAGCGCCGGCCATGCGCCACCGTCTCGACGCCCTCCACCAGCGCCGCCCGGGGAATGCTCGGCAGACCATACTGCCGCGTCAGGTAGTCGCCCAGCATCAGATCGTCAGACCCCGTCAGCGGCCCCGGCTTGGCGTGTGGCCATGGCCAGGCCTCGCGTGCGCACAGCGTGTTGCTCAGCTCGTTGTAAGCCAGCACGGGCGCCAGCGCCGGGTCTTGCTCCAGCGCGCGAATCACCAGCTTGCGCGATGTCAGCCAGCGCAACTTGGCCGGGTCCCAGTACGGTACCAGCCAGCGCGGAATCTGCTTGCCGTTTATCTCCTCGAAACCGTCATCGCCAGATTCACCGCCATCCGGGCCCGGCGCGTTAGCGAGGCCATCGATTTTTTTGCCGCCGCCGCTGCCACCAGACGCCGCTGCAGGCGCGTCGTCGCCCACCGGTGCGGGTAGAGGCCCAGCGCGGCCAAAGAACGCCACCACGTTGTCAAAATCCCACCCGTCGGCGGTGATGGCGTCGTCGCAGTCCCACCCGTCGACCACCGCGCCGGGCTCCGGTATCGGCAACAGCTGCACCCGGGCCATGTGCTCGGCCTCCAGCAGCCGGCCAATGCCAAGCATCGCCGCCATGCCCGGCTGCTTGTGCACCGGCAACAGCGGCTTGGCCTGCTGCAGCAACTGGCGGTGCAGGTCATCAGGGCAGGCCTCGCGCTCGGCCTTGGTGAGAGCCTTGCGCTTGGCGTCGCAGTCCGGCCACAGCAACACCGTGCAGCCGGCCAGCCAGTCCCAAAGCGCCTTGTTCCAGGCCTTGCACCCGCCCGGCCAGCTGGCCACCAGGTAGACCCCCGGCGCGCCGGCATCGAGCAAGGCCTGCAACACGCCGGCCTTCTTCTCGCCCTCCACCAGCACCACCGTGCGCGGCGCCTGGCCCGCGTTATACAGCCCGATCGGCGACACCCCACCCGGGAAGTACAGCGGCCGCGGCTCGTCGAACTGCTTCCAATGCCACTTGGCCGCGCCATCGCGCGCACTCTGGCACCAGGTATAGGGCAGCGTGTCCTTGCCGCCGTCGCTGGTGCGAAACCGCACCACGAAGCCCAGCAGGTGCCCGTCCATCGCATACCGCGCCGTGTGCGTGATGTCAGCTGCAGCGCGGTATGGGTGCCAGAACGTCGGCTCGGGCGCGTGGTGTGGCACCGGCGTCACGGTCGACCAGTCCTCGGCAGCCCGGGCGCTGGGCTCCGGTGGTGGCGTTCGCGGCTCTGGCGCCGGCCTGGGCGCCGTCGTGCCGTCCTGGCGCTGCACCCCGGCCACATCTTCCAGACCCAACTCGCGCGCCAGCTGCACCGCCGCCTGCCCGTTGTCCAGGCCATGGATCGCCGCATACAAGGCGATCAGGTCGCCACCCTTGTCGTCGGTGGCAAAGTCACTCCAGCGACCATTGCCCACATTCACCGAGCAGCTGCTGCCCGCGCCCCCGCTCAGCGAAGCGCATTTGTACTCGCGCCCCTCCCGTTTGCCGCCCGGCAACCACTGCGCCACCAGCGCCTCGGCCCGGTCCAGCAACGCGCTGGCCAGGGCCTCGAATTTGATCGGCGGCAGTTGATCGCCCGGTGACCGGTTTGTCATTGCACCCCTTGATTGATCCGGCCGCTACCGGGCCCAGCCGCCGACCACGCGGCCCAGATCCACCCAGCCGTGGCCGTGGCGGCATTCATCATCGGGCTCGGGTGGTGGTGCCGGCTCATAGACCGCCTCCCACTTCGTGCCCCGCGCCGGCTTGGCCTGGCCGCATTCGCGCACCGCGCCATTACGCACCGCGTTGGCAATGGTCGTGCGAGCCGCCTGCAAGCCAACATTGCTCCGCTGCGCCGCCTGGCGAATCGTCAGCGGGCCGTATATGTCTAGCGACTGCATCAGCGCCGCCCGCACCTCGCCGAACTTGCCAGCAGGGCGCATCAGCCCACCGCGCGGATACCGCCGCGTGCCTTGATGTGGTCCAGAGCCCGCATGGCCCGCTCCATCGTGCTCGCCGCGTTGTTGATCATCTCCACCAACTCCACCGCCTCATCTTCGGGCGCCTTGCGATCGGGCCGAGGTACCAGGCGCATCAGTTCGTCGGCAGTCATGGTTCAGCCCTCCGTCCGCAGGTTCTTCAGGCTCAGCGTGATGCCGTAGCCCTCGGGAGAGTCGCCACTTGGAAGCCTGCACCCCAACCTGTCGGCCTCTGCGTAGATGGCGTCCAGCGGCGTGCCCTGCAGCAGCTTCCCCGCCTCAACAAGCGCAGCGGTCTGCCGGTCAATGCCTGCGTGCATCTCGGCAACGGTGCATGGCTGGCAGGGCTCCCCGCACTCTCCGTCGCACCCTTCGCACGGCTCGGTTCTGTCGCCCTCGAACGTCGCCAGCACCTTGAGCAGTGCGGCATCAGCCCAATCGCTCACAGGCCGCTCGCAGCTCCATTCCTGGGCCGCCTCGACCACCGGCTTCATCTGGCAAATGGCTGCACCCGCAGCAGTCAGCCGCTCGTTCATTGCTCGCGCCGTCTCGTAGTAGGCAGGGAAGGCGTCCATCAACGCCTGGGCGCATTTGATCCAGCGGCCAGTTCCGGCGCCTGCCGCCATCGCTTCTTCGCGCAGCCTGCGCAGATCGTCAAGGTTCACGGTCATGACTGGGCAGCGGCGCAGGCCGTTTTCGAGGGCAAGGCCCGGCCCGAGCATGCGTTGGCGCTGTTGCCCATGTTCATGCAGCGCTCAGACGCGAAGCGTCAACAAGCAGAACGCGACTATCACGAGCGTGCGGCGGCCGCATCAGAACCCACCGCAAAGCCGCCACGTCGACGCCCTGGGCCAAAGGCAGGCTGACCTCAGCGGCCAGAACGGCCTCCCTTTGCAGGAAGGCAGTAGAAGCGTCGAGCGGCGCGATGGCGGCCAACGGCGACAAGCTGCGCAGGTATGAGGCGGCATCCATGTCAGCCTCCCGCCGTTGCCGGCTCGGTGGTGGGTGGGGTGGTGGCGGCCAGCTCGGGCCAAATCTCGTGCCAGTCGTCGGGGCGCAGATCCTTGCGGGTCACGGCGCCGGCGGTGAAATGTTCAATCGGCAGGCAGCGACTTACCGGCACTGGGCGGACCCCTTTGACCCATTGCCAGACCAATTGTGGCTGCGCCCCAATCCCGCGCGCGAGCACCGACTGGCTGCCGTGACTGTTCAAGTAGTCGGATAGCTTCATGGCCGCCAGTATAAGCGTGTCGCTTAACAATATGCAAGCGCTGCGCTCATTTCACTTTTTAAGCGAACCGCTTCCAATAGGCGGCATGAAAACTATTGCCGAGATTCGGCTGGACAATTTAACGTTGCTGATCGAGGAATTCGGCTCGCAGGATGAGATCGCACGTCGCGCCGGGACATCACCTGTTTACATCAGCCAACTGATCAACCGTACGCCTGACTTTAAGACTGGTAAACCTCGGCAGGTCGGTGACCCAATGGCGCGCCGAGTAGAAGCAGGGTGCGAAAAGGAGGTCGGGTGGCTGGACAATCGTCACCCGGTGCTCACGTACCGTCAGCAACGAGTAGCCCACGTAATGCAGGTCATGGAGGAAATGGAGGACTGGCAACTGGACCAAGCCACCAAGATCATTGATACGATTGCTGAACCAATCCCAAAACGGGGGAATGGCGGCTACTGAGCCCGGCGATCTTGCTGCCTTACAGACAAAGCCATCACGCACCACGAAATGAACTCGCCCCTTGAGGCCTTGGCGCCACACTTTCGCCACATTAGTGTGGCAACCATCGGCCTCGCAGCATTACTCGCCGCCACTGATGATGCCCGTGCTCAATGGGCATACGCCACAACGAAAGATGCGATGCGCGGCACCGTCGCAACGCGAGCAGACCTTACCAGCCGCAACACCCACCAGTTCAGCTTTCCTTATCACGGTGGCTCGCGCCTGAAGCTCATTGTCTGGAGCGACCCCGACAACGCTGACGCCGATCTACGACAAACCGTCGGCCTGTTCATCACGCGAGGTCAATTCCGCTGCCTCCAATCGGATGTTTGCCCAATACACATCAAGGTCGACGACGGCCCTGTTGAACCTTTGTCTGCGCAACTCAGCGATGATTTCGGTTTAATGTGGCTGTACAGCAACGGTGTGCAGCGGATCATAGAGGCGACCGCGACAGGCCGAACCCTGTCAATTGAGGTCCCCATCTACCAGCACGGGGAACGGCAGTACTCTTTTCGGATCACCCCTTTGCGCTGGAAAAATTGAAACTGCGCGCAACACGATTTCCGAAATTTTAAGCGCACCGCTTTACAAACATAAAGCGCATCGCTTAATATTCGCTCCACCGGAACCCCGCCGGCAAGGAGCGAACCGTGCACACACTACCCGGCGCCACCCGGCGCCACCGCCCCGCAGCACCTGATCCGCGCGTGCTGTACTGCCAGCGCACCGGCGCTGCCGTCAGCAACGATGCCATATGGCACCGCCCCCGCTCCGGCGCCGGCCATTGGGTCATCAACCTGCTCGACACCCAGCTGCGCCGCGCGCCCGAGCAGTTGGCCTGCGTCGACGACTTCGGCTCCCTGGTGCCCGTGCCGGCCAGTTGCGGGGTGGTGTCGTGATGGGCGCCGCACCACACCAGACCGAGCGCCAGGCGCTCGACGCGGCCATCAGCGCGGCCCACACGCCGGGACCTTGGGAGCACCTCGGGCGCGGCGACATCGTCACGCGCCATGCTCCGACCTGCAGCAATGACGACCTTACCGACATTGCCAGCGTTTACCTGACATCGGACGACACCTGCATCGCCAATGCGAGATTGATCGCCCAGGCGCCAGCCATCCTCATCGCGCTGCAGAACCTCCACGCCGTCTGCCTGGGCATGGATCTGGATAACCAGCAGGAACGCCCGACCGAAGCGCAATACCAGGCAGCCATGGCCACAGCCGCGGCGGCGCTGCAAATGGCGGTGCAACCATGATCCGAGCCGCCATCACCACCATTGCGCTGATCATCACCCTGGCCTGGTTCGGCCCCGCGCTGGACGACCACAGCGCCGAGCAGGCCCAGGCCGACGACATCGAGGCTGCGCACCACCAGGCCGCCGCCCAAGCCCGCTACGCCGCCGCCGTGCAGGCCCTGTGCGGCGACAACGCAGCCTGGATGCAGCTGCAAGACGGCGCCATCCAGTGCGCCACCAAACGCGGCACGCCCACCCGGCGCGTGACGCTCATCACAACCGCACAGGTGCACCCATGACAATCACTCCTGACATGTTTTTGCTCGGCCTGCAGGTCGTGCTGATCTGCGCCGGCGTGCTGGTCACCGCGTTTGTCGGTCAGTGGGTCATCGACTGGCTGGACCGGCGCGGCATGGCCCGGATGCGCACCGCCAGCGAGCGCCGGATGGAGCGCGACATCACCGGCCTGCGCCGGAAAGTACCGAGCGCAGGAGTGGCGCCGCAGGAACCGTGGCGCGACACCATGCCGCCGGCGGCACCGTCACCAACCAAGCGCGTGCAGGCATACCCGCTGCGCGACCGTGAGGCCAGCCGGTGAAAACGTCTGCACCTCCAGCGCCGCAGCCGGCCACCGGCGACAGCCCCGACCTGTTCCCCGCCGTGGTCACCTACACCGGCGTGCTGCTGTGCGACGCCCAGGCCCGCACCATGCCCGCCGACGACGAGGGCCACATGGTGCCCGTGCTCGTGCTCGATCTCGAGCTGCGATGCAAGACGCGCAACCATCACCGATCCCTTCAGCGCTTCCCCGCCGGCCAGCAAGCGCAATGCGAAGCGGCCGCCAGGCACTACCGCAAGGGCATGGTGGTCGACGTTGAAATGCCCCTGGCCAGCGTGCGCACGCGGTCGGACCACACCACGCACATCCATGTGCACCAACCCGAGGAAACCCCATCATGAGGCAGCCCTACAGCCCGACGCCGGGCAGCGCGCCTGCGCGCCTGATCGCCCATCTGCAGGAACACGGCGACAGCGTCAATCGCACGGCCATTGCAGAACTGCTGCAGGTCGACCGCAAGAACGTGCACAACTACCTGGCCCGCGCCGTCACCCACGGCCTGCTGCTGCGGCACGGCGGCGGCGCGTATTCACTGCCAGGCGGCGAGCCGACCACAGACGCGGCCGCACTGCAGGACGCCTGGGGCGGTGCCGCCCGGCCCGCTTTTCCCAGCGCACCACCACGCGCTGGCGATCCACCGGCACCAGCGCCGCGCAAAATGCGCACGCTCAAACAGGTAGCGCAGGAGCTCCATCGAGGCAACAACAAGCCGGCGCCGATGACCGACCTGGCCACCATTCCCGCACCCGAGCCGGCCAACCTGCGCCAGATCGGCGGGACGCACTACAAGCAAATGGCCGTGCAGCCCTGGGACGTGGTCGACGGCTGGCCGCTGGAGCAGCGCATCGGCTACTACCGCGGCAACGCGCTCAAGTACCTGATGCGCATGGGCAGCAAAGACCAGGACGCCCAGGAGGTGGCCAAGGGCCGGCACTACATCGAAAAGCTGCTCGAGGTGCTCCAGGAACAAGACGTGCAGGTCCCGGCATGAAGCGCGACGCCCTGCCTACCCCCGACCCCGCTGCGCCCTCACCGCAAGTGGCCCACCGCCACAGCCGGGCCATGCTGGAGGCCGCGCTGCTGGCCCTGCAGATGCGCGAGTACACCATCGCCGAGCTGGGCGAATACCTCGCGGCCCAGATGCCGAGCCAGCACCTGGACATGGTGCGCCTGGTCGAGCGCCTGGTCGAACGCGGCGAGATCGAGATCGAGGGCGAGCTGCTCGGCCTGACAGATGACGGCGACACAGCCGCAGCGCGTATCCGCGACCGGCCGGCGCCACGCATATCCAAGACACCGGCCACCGAGATCGAGCGCCGAATCCAGGCCCTGGCGGTGTCCCTGCGCGCGCAGACCCACCTGCTCACGGCCGGCCAGCGCCACAACGCCGCCAGCGCCGCAGATCTCGCCCCGCCACCCATGCGCCCCGGCACCCAGGCCGCGCTCGACCTGCCCAGCCGCATCGACAACTGCCTGCACTACCGCGACGGCCGCGTCACCACCATGGATGGCAGCGAAGTGCAGGCCGCGCACCGCGAAGCCAACTACGTTCCCAGCCGCAACAGCCGCAACCTGGCCGAACGGATGGGGTATCCCGACAAGCTTTTTGCACGGTAACCAACCAGGAGCACCACCATGCCAATGACCGAATACGCCGAATCCGGCACCGTCGTCGACGACCAGGCCGACACCATGACCCCCAGCACGGACGCCCCGGCCACGGCCGAGCCGTCGTTCCTGATGCTGCCGCACTCGCTGATCGTGCCCAGCCTGACCAACCCGCGCAAGAGCTTCGACCAGGGCAAGCTGGCCGAGCTGGCGGCCAGCATCGCGGCCAGTGGCATGCACCAGCCCGTGCTGGTGCGCCCGCTGCCCGAGCACCGCCTCGAGGACACGTTCCGCGACCGGCGCCCTGGCCAGCCCTTGCCCACGCACGAGCTGGTGGCCGGTGAGCGGCGCCTGCGCGCCTGCAAGCTCGCCGGCGTGGCCGAGTTGCCGTGCCTGGTGAAAGACCTGACCGACCACCAGGTGCTGGAGGTGCAGATCGTCGAGAACCTGCAGCGCGACGACCTATCCGAACTGGAGGAAGCCGAAGGCTATGCCACGCTGGTGGCCGCCACTGGCATCGCCAAGGAAGACATCGGCGAGCGCATCGGCCGCAGCCGCACGTACGTGTATGGCCGGCTCAAGCTGCTCGACCTGTGCCCGCCAGCGCGCGCGGCCCTGCGCGAGGGCAAGATCGACTCCAGC
>ERZ724509.1031-NODE-1031-length-10851-cov-5.187847_pt1 | contig 10851 bp, 9 predicted proteins | sample MGYA00376042_ERZ724509 | MGnify/ENA primary metagenome ERZ724509 (study PRJEB28724, sample SAMN07190887) | wastewater metagenome | isolation source: effluent of sewage treatment plant in Hong Hong | place: USA: Christiansburg, Virginia | collected 2016-03-01 ...
GCAAGCGCTGCCGACGTGGTTGCGGCTGCGGCCGCGTTCTCGGACGCACTGAGCGAGGCGGCGAGCGCGTCGGATGCCGTTTCGGCATCTGCTTCGCTGGCCGGTGCGTTGTCTGAGTCTGCATCGGCTGCTGATGAGCTGGCCGCATCTGCGTCGTTCGGCAGTGCGCTGTCCGAGTCGGCAAGCGCGTCCGACAGCATCGACGGCAGCATCGGCGCTGCGACCTACGCCGCCGAACTCGTGGAGTCGGTGAGCGCATCCGACAGCTACACCGCCGCTGCCGTGTTCGCATCGGCAATCGTGGAGGCCGTGACCGCGCAGGACGCCGTTACAGCGGCCGCAGTGCTGTCGGCCGTACTGGCAGAGGTTGCGAGCGCGTCGGACGCCGTGGCGGGCTCCCTGGTGATCGCGGGGGCCATTGCCGAGGCCGTGAGTGCGGCGGATGGGTGGAGCGCGCAGGCGTCGCAGACGTTCGATGAGGCGTTAGACGAAGCCGTGTCCGCTGCCGACGTGTGGTCCGCATCAATGGGCGCCACCGAGCGCGCGCCCGCTGCCCGAATCATTGCCGCCGCAGCAACCTTGCGCGAGATCGTCGCGCCAGCCGCGCGCCGTCGCATTCACTGAGGAATCATGACAACCGTCGTCACCAAGCAGCCAGGCGAGGCGCTCGCGTACACGTTCGACTTCGCCGATCGCATCGGCGATGCGGGCGTCGCGCTGTCGTCCATTACGACGCTGACCGCGACCGCCGCCGGGCTGGTGTCTGGCTCGAGCGCAGTCGTCGCTTCGGGCGATGCGATCGATGGACAGTCGGTCAACGTGCTGTTGTCCGGCGGCACACTGGCCGAGGATTACATCCTGCTGTGCGTGGTCGCTGCCGACAACGGCGAGACCTACGAACTTGATGGACTGCTGCGCATCGCGGACGCGTCGTCCTCGCTCGTGGTCGAGACTGGTGCCGGCCTGTCCAATGCAAACAGCTATGCCACCGTTGCGCAGGCCGATGCCTACCTTCGAGCGCGTGCGCGCGCTGCCGCATGGGATGCGCTGGCCCTGGAGGCCAAAGCCGGCCGGCTTGTGATGGCGACCGGCTACCTGGATGCTGCCGTGCGCTGGGCGGGCGAAATCGCCACCAGTGCGCAGGCGCTGGGCTGGCCGCGCGCCAATGCGCTGGACCGCGACGGACGCCCGCTCGCAGTCGATGCGGTGCCGGTGGCGGTGCGCAATGCGGCAATCGAGATCGCGCAGGCCGGCGAGGTGACCACTGAGCGCAGCCGCTCTGCCGTGAGCGAGACCGTCGGGCCGATCAGCGTGGACTACGCCGATGGGCATGACGTGTCGCAGGGCGCTGGCCGCTACGCGTTCGCGCTGTCGCTGGTCTCTGGCCTGGTGCGCGCATCTGCCGCCGGCTCGGTTCGGATGGTGCGGGCGTGACCTTCTATTCCGGCCTCGCGGCTACCGCAGACCGCCTGCTGACCAAGTATGGTCGCGCGGTCGTGCTATCGCGTCCGTCGGCGTCCGATGCCACCTACGACCCAGCCACGGGCGTGGCGACCGCTGCCACTGCCGCGACCTACTCAGGCACTGGCGCCGTGTTCGATTACAGCGCGCGCGAGATGGACGGAACAAACGTGCGCGCGGGTGACCGCCGCGTGTTGCTTTCCCCGGCCGGCATGGTGATGCCGCGCGCCGGCGACCGGATCGAGATTGGCGGCGTCGTCCTCGTTGTCGTGACTGGCCGCGAGATCAATCCGTCGGGCACTGCGGTGATGTTCGAGGCGCAGGTGCGGGGGGTGTCGTGAGCAACGCGGACTTCAAGCGCAACTTCTCCGCGCTCCTCAAGCGCGTTGGCGACCGCGCCGAGATGGTCGTGCGCGGCACTGCGCTTGGCATCGGCGGGTCGGTCGCGGAAAAGTCCCCCGTTGACACCGGCCGATTCAAGAACAACTGGATGACCGCACTTGATTCGATCGACGCGTCTGCGAATGCGCGTGCGGATGCCAGCGGCGCATCTTCGCGTGCATCGCTCACTGCGCAGGTCGCAGCATGGAAGCCCGGGCAGACGATCTTCATCACCAACAGCCTGCCATACGCATACCGGCTCGAGTACGACGGCTGGTCGCGGCAGGCTCCGGCAGGCATGGTGCGCGTGACGGTGGCAGAGTTCGCGCAGCGATTCGAGCGCGCGGTGCGTGCAGCCAAGGGTGCGCGATGAGCGATCAGAACGTGCGCCGTGCGCTGGAGCAGCGGCTTGCCGCCATGTCGCCGGCGATCCCGACCGCGTGGGAGAACGTGCATTTCACGCCCACAGCCGGAACCGCATGGCAGCGGGTCAACATGCTGCCGGCGTCGCCCGATAACACCATGCTCGGGCCGCGCGAGTGGATGGAAATCGGCATCTTTCAGGTGACGCTCTACTACCCATCCGGCACCGGCAGCGACGCGGCGCAGACCCGCGCTGAGGCCGTGCGGGCGCAGTTCAAGCGCGGCACTACTGTCTTGCATGGCGGGCTCGCAACCGTCATCACGCACACGCCAGCCAAGGCCGCCGCCTACAGCGCCGATGGTTGGTACGTGGTGCCCATCTCGATCCGATACCAGGCCTGCATCGCAACCTGAGTCGGTCCCGTTGTTCGTCGTTTCTTGCCGCCCTGCGCGGCTTTCTTCGTTGAGGTTCAGCTATGGCAATCGCGCAAGGCGTTTCCAAGGAGACGCGGTTCAAGCGTCAGTCGGCAAAGGGTGCGCTCGCGGGCGCGTCCGCAGGTCAGGTGCTGCGACGCGAGACTTCCACCTTCGACCTGCAGAAGGAGGCGTACACCACAGAGTCCGAGATCACCAAGAAGGCGCAGATCACCAGCGTTCGCCATGGCGCGAAGCTCGTGAATGGCAGCGTGACGGGTATCTTCTCGCCGGGCACCTATTCGGACATCGTGTCGGCCATCCTGCGTCGTGACTTCGCGTCCGTGACCTCGATCACTGGCCTGTCGATCACCATCGCCGGCAGCGGCCCGTACACCATCACCCGAGCATCGGGCGACTTCCTGACTGGCGGGATCAAGATCGGCATGGTGGTTCGTCTGACGGCTGGTTCGTTCAACTCGAACAACCTGAACAAGAATTTCCTTGTGACCAACGTCACGGCAACGGTTCTGACCGTCATCGTGCTGAATGGATCGACGATGACCGCCGAGGGGCCGATCGCCTCTGCCACTGTCGCGGTGCCAGGCAAGGTCACCTATGTTCCCGAGACCGGCCACACGAACATCTACTACACCATCGAGGAGTGGTATTCGGATGCGGCCGTCAGCGAGCGCAACATGGATGTGCGTTTCAACACCGCCGCACTGTCGTTGCCCGGCAGCGGGAACGCAAAAATCAGCCTGACCGCGCTCGGGCTGGACCAGACCGATGACACGTCTGTCTACTTCACGTCGCCCACCGCCGAGACCACCACCGGCGCACTGGTGGCGGCAAGCGGCGCGCTGCTGGTCAACGGCACATCGCAGGCCGTCATCACCGACCTGTCGATCAACATCGACGGTCGCGGCAATGCGGCGGACGCGGTGGTCGGCAGCAACATCCGTCCGGATGTGTTTCGCGGCAAGGTTTCCGTGTCTGGCACCTTTACCGCCTACTTCGAGGGCGGCACGATCCCCGACCTGTTCCGCGACGAAACGCAGACCTCGATTCTGTCTGCCCTGGCTGCGGGCAGCGAGGCAAATGCCGACTTCGTGACCCTCACCATGTCGGCGGTCAAGCTCTCGTCCAGCACGCCCGATGACGGCGAAACTGGCCTGAAGCGCACCTACAGCTTCACGGCGTTTTTCAACAGTGCGGGCGGCGCAGCACTGGCCAACCATGCGACCACGATCCAGGTGCAGGACTCGGCCGCGTAATCGCACGCTGCATCAACCAGAACGGCCGCCGAAGAAGCGGCCGTCTTCATTTCTGAGGAGCAAATTGCATGAATGAAATCGACATTCTCGGCTTCGACAGCGTGGCCGATGCCGAACGCGGATTCGAAATCGAGTTGACCTCGCCCGATGGCGTGACCGGCACCGGCGTGTTCGTCACCGTGCTGGGCCGCAACGCGGATGCCGTGCGCAAGTTCGTCAATGGTGTGATCGATCGCCAGACCCGCGAAGCGGCAATCGCGCAGCGCAAGGGCAAGACGCCCGAGCCGAAGTCCATGGACGACCTGCACACGCAGAACATCGAATCGGCCGCCGTGCGCGTCACCGGCTGGCGCAACGTGAAGCAGACCTTCGATCGCGATGTGTTGCGGCAGGCCCTGCGGCGCAATCCTCACTGGATCGACCAGATCATCGATGCGAGCGCCGACATCGGAAATTTTTCGACAGCGCAGCCGAGCAACTGATCGCGTGGGCTGCGCATGAATTCGACCTCGCCCGCGTAGGCGAGGACGGCTGCACCTTGCGCGAGACCTTGCAGACGGTCGAGCGCATGACCGGGCGCACACCGCCCGGACTGGACAACCCGACCGAGTTCCCTGCCGAGCTGCATTCGCTGTGGCGTCACTACATGGCGCTACGTCGATCGCGTCCGATTGGCATTGGCATCTCACCCATTCCAGAGACGGAGATCCGCGCGTATTGCACCAACCGCCGCATGCGCTTCGAACATTGGGAGCTTGAAGTGCTGCAACAGCTTGACGACCTCGACCGAGACAAGGCGAAGAAACAGTGAGCGTTGACATCCAGACCATCGGCGTAGGCTTCGAGACCGCCGGCCTCGTGAAGGGGCAGCAGGCGCTCGACGCCACGGCAGCAGCTGCCGCGCGCACGGCAGACGCTGCCGATCGCGTTGGCGCGACAGCCTCGCGCGCGATGGAGTCGGCCGGGCGCTCGGCTGAGACCGCAAGCCGGCAGATGGGTGGTGCGTTCACCACTGTTCGCAACGTGCTCACCAGCATGGGCGGGTCGGGTGGCGTGCTGGCTGCCTTCATGGGTGGCGCTGTGGGCGCGGGCCTGATCGAGGTTGCGCGCTCGGCGGTGAATGCTGCCGGCGCAATGGTTACCATGGCCGATGCGGCGTCGAACATGCGCCAGCAATTGAACCTTGCGTCTGGCTCCGCGCGTGAGGCTCAGGACGCCTATGATCGGCTGCTGTCGATCGCACAGCGTTCGCGCGTAGAGGTGACGGCGCTTGCCGGCACATATGCGCAGATGGCGCGCTCCACCAGCGATCTTGGCATCGGGCAGGATCGGTTGCTTCGAGTGACCGAAACGCTGTCGAAAGCCATCACCATGAGCGGCGGATCGGCGCAGGCCGCGCAGGCCGCGATGGTGCAACTCTCGCAAGGACTTTCGGCCGGCGCGCTGCGCGGCGAAGAACTGAATTCGATCCTGGAGCAGACGCCCCGCGTGGCGCGTGCGCTGTCTGACGGACTTGGCGTTGGCATCGGGCAACTGCGCGCGATGGGCGAGGCGGGTGAATTGACGGCCGAGCGCGTGATCCAGGCGTTCGAGAAGTCGGCCGGCGCGATCGACCGCGAGTTCTCCAAGACCGAGGCGACGGTCTCGCAGTCCATGACTGTGTTGGGCAATTCGGTTCTGGACTTCATTGGCGAACTCGACCGAGCAAGCGGCGCGTCGGCATCGACCGCGAAGGAGATCATGCTGATCGCAAGCGCGCTCGACACCGTGACGCGCGCGATCAAGAGGTTCACGAGCGAAGATCCGATTGACGAGCAAATTGCGCGCGTGCGCGACGCCATGGCCGGTCCGGGCGGACTTTACAAGTTCAACCTCGCGGATCAACTCGAAGTCCTGAGCGCCAAGAAGATGAAGGAGGACGAGGCGGCGCTTGAGAAGTGGTCCGATGGGGTCGTCGTCGCATTCAATAAAGCCAAGACGGCAGCAGAAGCGTTCGCCAACGACAAAGGCAACCTCTCCAAGCTCGATCAGAAAGTCGCATCACAGCGCAAACTGACCGATGAATTCCTGAAGGTCACGAAAGACTTTGCCGCCGGCTCGGCGGAGTACGTGCGCGCCTACGCTGCGTATCAACAGGGTCTCGCCAACATCAATGACCGCTTCACCGAGCGCAAGTCTGGCGGCGGCGGACCAGATGGCCGGCGCGCAGCCGCAGACCTCGCGCGCGAGATGGAAGAGCAGCGCCGCGCAATTGCCGAAGCTGCTGGCGTCACTGCCGACTACATCGAGACTTTGGTGCGCTACCAGGCTGCGCTGAAGTCCGGTGCGCTCACCCATGAGCAGTACGTGCGTGCCGTTCAGGCGCTCATCGCGCGTCAGCCGGGTGCGCGCGACTTGCTGCGCGAGCAGGAAGAAGCGCACAAGCTGCTGACCGCTGCCATGGTCGCCGAGATCGACGCCATGGAGCGCCGCCACAATGCGCAGGCCGATGCGTGGTCGGACGCCACGCGCGTGATCGCAGGGCTGAAGGAAGAGGCACGTTGGCTTGGCGTGACCAATGAAGCGCGGCAGCGCGCGGTATTCCTCGAACAGACACGCGCCAAGGTCGCTTCCGGTGCGCTCACCCAGGCGCAGGGCGATCGCGCCATCGCAGACTTCGAGAGCGCATTCGATGCGCTTCTCGGTCGGCAGCGCGAGTTGCGCGGCGAGATCGACGGAACAATTTCGAGCGCATCGCAGAGCCTGATGCAGCTTGGCCCCGATGTGCAGCGTGGGTTGACCGACAGCCTGTTCCGCGCGGCTGAAAGTGGGCTCGGCGCGTTCGAGTCGCTGGGCGTGGCCGTGCGCGGAATCTTCAACAACATGGTTCTGCGCCCGGTGATTCAAGGCGGCGTGAACGGCGCGATGTCTGCCGGCGGCAGCATGCTGTCGTCCGCCATTGGTTCGACCGGCATGAGCGCTCTCGGCACGATCGGCTCCAGCTTCATGGGCTCGCTCGGCTCGGTTTCCGGCATCTCCAACGGGATGGCTCTGATCGAGATGGGCGGCGGGCTCGGCTCGGCGTTCTCTGGCGGGCTTGGTGGCGCGATGGTCCAGCAGGGCATCGGGCAGGCGCTGGGCGCGGTGGCGCCGTACCTTGCCGCTGCCGTGCTCGTGTACCAACTGCTGTCGAAGAAGGGCGGCGGGCCGAAAAACGGCGGTTCGTTCTCCACCGGCGACGAACGACTGTTCACGCCCAACACCGCCGATGCGCTTCTCGGCGGGCTGGGCTCCGGCCTGCTGGATCAGGTGGGCGCGCTCACTGGCCGCTATGGCGGATCGATAGCGGGATCGACCATCTCGCTGGGCTTCGACCAAGACCCGATCGGAACAGCCGGCAGCCGCATCGCGTCGCGTGTCGTCGGCGCGGATGGTCGCGTGATCCTGGACAACAGCGCAGGCCGCGACGTGGGGCGCGACCAGGACAAGTTCGAGGCCGAGCTTGCCATCGAGGCGCAGCGCGTGTTGCTGGCCGCGCTTCAGGCGTCGAATCTCGAAAACGGTTTCGCGCAGGTGTTCGGCCGACTTGACCCGGCGACGGCAGCACCCGAGGCGGTCACCAACATCCTGGCGTTGGCTGAAACGCTGTACGCGCTGGGCGAAGCCGCCAAGGGCTTGCCGGGTTCGATGGGAGCGATTGCCAATCTGTCAGCAACGGCGCGCGAAAGCCTCATCAACATGGCCGGCGGGCTTGATGCGTTGCTGAGTGCGCAGAACACGTTCATGTCGGAGTTCCTGACCGAGGCCGAGCGGCACACCATGCTCGGCGAGCGCGTCGGCGCGGAGTTCCTGCGTGTGGTTGGCATGCCGCTGCAGGCGCTCACGGAAGGGCGCAACAGCGAGCAGATCCGCGAGGCATTCAAGGGCCTGGTCCTGGGCATCGACATGACCACCGAAAGCGGGCTTGCCGCATACGTGGCGCTCAACCAACTGGCCGGACCGCTGTCGCAGTGGATTGATGGAGCCGTCGAACTTGGCCAAGTCAGCGATACCGCCGTCGAGGCCACGCGCGACCTGCAGACCGAGATTGACAGCATGGCGACCACGTTCGGCGACCTCGAAGCGGCGATGCGCGAGATTCAGCCGGCGTCCGAAACGCTGGTGGACGCGTGGCGTCGCGGCAAGGCCGAGATCGACAAGATCCGCGCCGCGCTCGGCATTGGCGGGGCGCAGACCGGAGTTGACATGCTCATCTCCGGCATGGGCCGGTATCAGGGCATGGCCGACAGCTATGGTGGCGCGCGTCGCTCGCTCGATCAGCAGATCTTCGAGACCGGGTTGACCGCGATGAACCCGCAACAGCAAGCCGCAGCACTGCGTGAGCGCGCAGCCGGCGTGTGGTCTACGCTGCAAGGCTCGGCCGACCCGGGTGCGGTGATCGCCACCTACAGCGACCTCATCATCCGCGCGATTCGCGCCGAGGCTGCTGGCTCGGTTGGCATGCAGCAAGCCGGGTTCGATGCCGAGTACAAGGCGGCCGTCGAAGCGCAGCGGCTGGGCAAAGAGGCGCGGCAGGATCAGATTGCCGTGCTGACCGCGCAGCGTCAGGCGTGGGAGGACCAACTCGACGCGCTCGAACGCATGGCCGACTTTTCGCGCGAGATCCGCGACTATGTGAGCGACCTGCGCATCGGCGACCTGTCGATCCTGTCGCCAACCGATCGCATCGCGCAGGCCGCACAGGCGTTCCGCGCCAATGTGGCCGGCGCTCAGGCGGGTGATGTTGACTCGCAGCGCGCGTTGACTGCGAGCGCAACCGACTATCTGCAGGAGGTGCGCAAGTTCTACGCATCCAGTGGCCCATATGTGTCAGCCTTCAACGAGGTGACCGGCACATTGGATGCTCTAGGGTTGTCGGGTGCGAAGCCCGTCGATCAGGCGACGTTGCTTCAGCAGCAGATCGACGAAGCTGTGAAGCAGGTTGACCACCTGAAGTCGATCGATGACGCGCAGATCGAGTTGCGGACCGCGACGATTGATACGTCGGCGGCCGAAATCGATGCGCTCAAAGCGATCGACACCGCTGCGGGTGCTGCGCAAACCTACCTTCTGGGCGAAGTGCGCAACATGCGCACGGCGTTGCTCGAGATGCTTGCGCAACTCGACGGCATCCGCACCGAGCAGGAAGCGCAGATCATCCAGAACGCGAACGCACAGTCGCAGCTGATCGAATTGAGCAAGCAGACCGCCGGCAACACCGGCGCGACCGCTGGTGCTGTGAATGCCGCGGCTTCCGCTCCTGCCGCGGTGTCCTGATGATCCTCGTCCTGCGCATCACCGCCGTGATCGACAGCAGCGGCACCACGCAGTCGTGGTACTACACCGACGGTCGCGGCTGGGTCACGCGCCCGACGGACTCGCCTGCGGGCGTGCACGTCGCGCCGCGGCTGATGTCGGCGGGGTTCTTCCGGCGCGAGATGTTCGCGGGCGATGGACTATTCGGCGCGGTGCGCTCTGGCTGGGGCGAGTTCGTAATCGCAAATGCCGACGGGAAGTGGCTGGGCGACATTGCCCACGAGGGCACGCAGTACGGATGGGACGGCCAGTCGTTTGCGCTGTGGGCGGGCGAGGAGGATGGCGACTTCCCGGCGGACTTCGTGCAGGTCGGCGCGGGCTCGATTCGGTCGGTGAAGCTCGGCCTGTCGGTCGCGACCGTCGTGATCCGCGACGACATGGACCGGCTGAACAAGCCGGTGCTGACGAGGACGTTCCTCGGCACTGGTGGACTGGAGGGCGACAGCACGCTCGCGGGCAAGCGCGTCGCGCGTGCGTTCGGCGATCCGCTGCCTCTGCCGTGCACGCTGGTCGACGCCGCGAAACGCATCTATCACGTGTGCGACGGCGTGAGCGCGACGCCCGGGTCCGCTGGCGCGTTCGATGGCGGCGTCGCGCTCACGATGGGATCGGTATACGCGACCACGACAGACCTTGAAGCGACAGCGCCGGCGGCGGGTCAGGCGCGCTTCTACGGCGGCGGGCCGTGCTATGTGCGGCTGGGCTCGGTGGCAGCGTATGACGTGTCGTGCGCGCCGTCCCAGGTGCGCATCACGGCAGGCTCGGCCGTGTGGTTGCCGACACTGGCTGCCGATGCGGGTGTCTCGGCGTCCGGGAGCGTGATCAGCGTCGAGGACTATCTTCCGATCGACAGCAGCGACACCTACCTGCAGGTGATGGCGCGCCAGTGCAAGGCCGAGCCATCGTGGTTCGGGTTCGATGCTTTGGGCCAGTTCCAGGCCGGCACGATCAGCGACCCGTCGGGCGGATCGCCGGTCGCGACGCTGCGTGCCTCGCAGATCCTGGAGATTGAGCGCAGCGCGCCGCCGGGCCTGGACGTGCCGGTGTGGCGCGTGCAGACGCGCGGGCGGCGCAATTGGATGTTCGGTCGCACGCTGGCCGGCGCTGCGGCCGACTACATGCGCCGCGAGTGGTACTCGGGTGCTGTGGCTGAGGACGCGAGCGTGCAGACGGTGCACGCGCTCGCCGGTGACATGAGCATCGAGTCATCGCGGTACGCACCTTCGGGCGCCGCCAACTTCCTCGCCCTGCACAAGCTGGACCGCGACTTCCTGCGCGTGCGCGTGCCGATGTCGGCGTCGATGCTCTCGACGATCGACCTCGCTGATTGCGTCGAGCTGGTGTACCCGCGCTTCGGCATGCACGCGGGGAAAAAATTCATGGCTGTCGGGATCGACGCGCAGTGGGGCGCGCGGACCGTCACCTATTCGCTCTGGGGATGACGTGGCGAACTGCCTGATTTCGTACCCGAATCGCGTAGACGAGGCGACGCTGTCTGCGGGCTCGTGGGGCAGCACGCTCTCGAACCTGCAAGACCGACAACTGTCGCTCGTGGCGCGCAGCGTTGATGCGCTCACGACCTCGACAGTCGTACGGTTTGCGTACGCTGCGACGCGCTCGT
>ERZ724509.1032-NODE-1032-length-10848-cov-4.362828_pt1 | contig 10848 bp, 13 predicted proteins | sample MGYA00376042_ERZ724509 | MGnify/ENA primary metagenome ERZ724509 (study PRJEB28724, sample SAMN07190887) | wastewater metagenome | isolation source: effluent of sewage treatment plant in Hong Hong | place: USA: Christiansburg, Virginia | collected 2016-03-01 ...
TTATGATAGAATGTAGTGTATTAAATAGACTTCGTGGTACTGGAGTGATAAAACACTTCGGTACACTAAGAGTTGGTGAAATTAAGTTATGGAAGTTTGTTACTCAAAATATTGAAGTAAATGTTAATCTTGTATGGAATCATGTGTATGGGATGTACTTAGGCTTGATAGTTGGATTACTTACTATGAATGTTTATGCTGGATTAGCTGTGTTGGTAGCTTACCTAGTTGGCGAAAGTAAAGGATGGGGTGAATGGGTAGGAGCATTGACTAGATGGGAAACTAAAGATGAAAAATGGCTGCAACAACAGTATAAAGACAACGAAGGTGTTGGGTTTCCATACATACATCAAATAGTGAATGCAGTAGTTAAAGAAAGAATAGAAGGAACGCTTGAAGAGAAACTAAAACAGTATAACAAATATGCTACATTAGCATTAACACTAAGAGGAGTGTATTGGTGGTCATTAGTATATGGAGTAATTGCCTGGTTTGGATTGATTAATTTATACGAATATGCTGCAATAGTTGTTATCCTTGGAATTGGATTTCCAATTGCATGTGAAATTGGTAAGATGATTCCAAGTAATGGCACTAAATGGATAATTAATTATTCAAGAGGTTGGGAAAATCAAGAGTTAGTTTATGGATTAATACAAGGAATAGCTTTATGGTACGTAATATTTAAAAATTTAATATAAGGTTTAATGGTGGATGCTAGATTAGAAAGTAAGGTAGATGAGCACGATAGAATGCTCATCGAAATGCAAGTCATATTAAAAGGTATGGCAGAAAGCCAGACTAAGATGGCTGATGGTATGGTAAATATGGCTTGTGCTATTGGAAAGATTGATTTATGGTTGGAAAAGATTACTAATTTAGATGGAAACACTAAGGAGTCTTTTAAAAGAAGTTATAAAACCATAGAGGAATTAGAGGAGAAAGTAGATGCGGGGTTTAAAGACCTTGAAGTAGCTAGATTTTTTAGCAAATACCCCAAGCTATTGGCTTTAGTAATAATAGGATTCTGTGTTTTAAATATAGACCCTATTAGAAAAATTATATTTGGAGTTTAATTATGTTTGGAATAGATTTTATAGACAAATTAGCAACAGAAGTAGGGATTCCTTTATTGTCTAAAGGAATCAAAGCTGTTACGGGGATTGATATTACAGAAAAAGAATTAACCCCTGATGATAAACAAAAGATAATGGATTCTCAGATAGAGATTATGAAGATTGACTTTGAGAAACTTAAGTTAGAAACTGAGGCAAAGCTTGAAGATAAAAGGTTGGATATACAGAACACAAATAATGCACAAGTAATGAACACACAAATTCAAACAAGTGAATTTAGCTCAAAATTAGCAAAGAGTACTGCATACATTATTGACTTAGTTTTAGTGTTATCTCTTGTAGTATTAGTTTTCTGCTTATTTATATTTAAGTTACCTATTGAGAATAAGGAATTAGCTTATACAATGTTTGGAAGCTTTTTAATGTATGTAGGAACTGTAATAAACTTCCACAGAGGTAGCTCTAAAGGAAATAATGAAAAGCAAGAGCTTATTAATCAAATTAAAGGGAAAGTATGACAGATAATATTAAAAAGAAATTGTTAGGAAAATATGGTGAGAATTATGTTAAAGCTCTCATATTTACATCAAGTGCAGAAGGGGCTTTTGCAAATAGAAAAGCAGATAAAGGTGGGATAACTTATAAAGGAATTTCACAAGTTTATAACCCTAAGTGGATTGGTTGGAATATTATAAACAGATATTTAGACAAATATCCTGAGTTAAAGATTCCTTATGAGGGTAAACCTCCTGCAAGTATCCATAAATTAAACTTTGAGTTAAATGTTAATGAAGAACTTGAAGCACTTATTTATGATTTCTACTACGAAAATTATTGGAAAAAATGTGGTGCAGATAGGATTGGTGGCAACTCAGGGATTGTTTTATGGGATATTGCAGTGATTTCTGGGGTTAAAAGAAGTGGTAAAACTTTACAAAGATTATTGAACAGAATTTTCAATCAGAAGTTAGTAGTAGATGGTATTGTTGGGTCAGTTACTCTTGAAATTATGTTAGAAGTTATGAAAAAAGAAGGTGATGCTCGAGTTTGTGCTGAATTATTGCACGAGTATATGGATAATATTCTCGAGGCAGGGAAGCTTGAAGGTAATGAAGCTAATATAGCGGGATGGATTAATAGGGTTAATATGCTAAGAAACTATCTAAGAATAAACTAATCATATTAGCACCATAGACCTATGTAGGAAGCCCTACAAGCCACGATAAAGAGTTGGTAAGGTAAATCCTTGCTTTAATCCTTTAAGGGCTTGTAGGGCTTCATTTCGTTAAGTAATAGCCTATAATATTTCTACCACAAAACTCACTCCACTCCAATCATCAGGAAGATTCATATAAGGACTCCAAAACTCCCATCTCTGAATCAACTCTTCAAAACTCATTGTTTGCTGAAACATTCCATCATAATATTTAATACCCAATATCTTATAATAAGGTTGTGAGTTAGCCACACCATTTATTTCATCACCAGATTGTACACTTAAATAATAAGCATCAATCTCTTTCAAAACATCTTGCGTAACTTCTAAGTAAATACTTTTATATGTTGAGTATTTATCATATTTGAATGTTGCAGGGACTTCTGCGAAAGTTACTCCTAGAGCTACTACTTCAATAAAACCAGAAATTTGGTCACCTAGCTTTAATATTTGTTTCATTATAATTTCCTTTTTAGTTTGTTGTTATGAAATGTTAATATAGTTTTGTTTAAAATTTACTTAACTTATAATGTTTTTTACTCAATAGTTATTTCACGAAATATTTTATATGTACCTATATCAATAGTTTCAAACCAACCACCAATATAACTTAAACCTTCTATATCTGTAAAGATATGAACACAATTCTTTTCATAAATATCTTTAATTCTTTCTACTTCTACTACAGAGTGCACTTCATCTTTGCCTATGGAATATATCATATCCCCTGCTTTAATGTTTATTAGGTTTGTACTTGTTATATCTATTATCATATTGTTTCCTTCACATAGTCTGTGCTTAATGGATGTGGGAGTTTATTCTCAATTATATAATTGTCCCTTGCGAGGACTGCTTCTTCTTTTGTTTTGAATGTACCTATATGTTTCTCTTTTTTGAATATAGACACTCTAGCTCTCCATTTAGACACCTTAGCATACCAACTAACACCAACATACCCTGAAGTGTTAGTACGCATTTTTCTTCGGTTTAATACCTGAGTTGTTTTGGTTGAGAAGGTGCAATTATCTGGACTATATCCTTTATCATTATCAATTCTATCTAAAGTTAACCCTTCTTCCCAGTTGGATTTATTATCAACCCAATCAACAAAATTTTTAATATCTAACCAGTCTTCGCAAACTGTAATACCTCGACCACCATAATAAGCATAATGTTTAAAATTTTTGTTGTAGCATCTATCTAACATATTAATCCAAGTGCCATACATCCTATGATTATGCAACCCATGAGTTCTAGATACTCTTTTTTGTAAACACCCACAACTTTTATAAACACCCCTATTAATAACTGTGGTACGACATTCCCACTGCGTACCACAATATTGGCATTCGTACAACCCATAAGTATATCTCTGATGACTATTCTCTGATACCTTTCTTAAATAAGTTTCACCTACCAACTTAGGTATCCTATTCTTTTCTAATTCTTGTTCCATTTTTAGTTCCTTTCTTATTTTATGAACACAATTACTTTTTTACTTGCTCTTGATAGTCCAACATAAAGCAAACGATACAGGTCATCTTTAGATAAAAAGTTAGCCATAGATACCAACTCATTAAAATCAATAAATACATAAGGGTATGAACCACCCTGCAATCGTGTGATTGTTCCAGCATAAGTATAACTAACTGATTGGAATGAGCTCTTTAATTCAAAGTATCTTTGCCACAAAGCAGTCTTAGTAACTCCAACAGCTTTTTTAGCATCTTTTGCTATATCAGATAACTTCTCATTAAATTCTACCAAACAAGCTTGGTCAACACATCTAAACATAGTGTCCCTTGTGGTTACTACTTTCCAATAATCTATATCATTAATTTCGTCATAACATTCCTCACAAGATTTTACTACAATAATCTCATTGTTTGCGTGTATCTGTTCATCGCCTTCCAAATGAGATTCATTAAAGACTAAAGCCTCTAAAGGAACTATTGAAGGAACTTTTCCTAAATTAAATTTCCTTGCTTGTTTATTATAACTAGCTACTGAGGCATTTTTATGACAAGCTATTATTGAGTCTTTATAATCAACCTCCTGATATTTTTTGTAGAAATCATCTATCTTAACACAAACCTCAATATCCTCACAAACACTTTCTTTAATCAAAGTTTCCATAGTGTTAAATGCAGGATACTCCTGTGAAGTTATATATTCCCTAATCTTAGTAACAAGTTGAATAATTTTGTTATCCTTAGCTTGTCTCACAATTTCTGTGAGGGTATATTCAGTTAAGGGTATAGCCTCTGTATAGATAGGGTTTACATCATCCTTACTTATAGGTAAGAGCTGGTTATTATCTCCCACAAAGACCACTACTTTAATTGTGTTATTAAATAACTGAGTTTGAACCATTTCAAATAAAGCAGAGTTTACTAATGAACTTTCATCTATGAAAAGTATATCTACTGGCTCTATTGGTTTATCTAGGCTTTGAACTAACTCAAGAGTCCCTGTGCTATAATTTTCAACAACTTTACATTTTAAATAACTATGTATTGTTTTAGCTTCAATTTTATGCTCTTCTGCCATTTTAACAGCCACAGCTAGGGCACGATGTGTAGGACAAGTCAACATCATCTTACTGGTAATGTTTTTAAGTTCTCCTATTAATACTGCTGTAAGGAAAGATTTTCCACAATTCCCAGTAGGAAATACTTTACCATTTCTTCGGGCTAACCAATAGCCAGTATCTGTTGTAAAACAGTATTCTAAACCATCTTCTGAGGGTATATATGGAATTTGTCCCTGCTTCTTAATTTCTATGTTAGATGAATTCCTTGATGATTCAACTGTGTAATGTATATCTCCAAATTTATATACTCTATTATCTTTACCTGTACTACAATAATTACCACTACATACAGACATAACATATTGAACAAAATCAACATTATGTTTTATCCCAAAGAATTTATTTGTCTTTACATTCTTTCTTTGGGATACACTACCATCCCATCTTATAATCTCATCATAAATAATATGAAGTTGTCTTAAATCACAACCCCATAACATAGATAAATCCTTTGTACAAATTTTAGTAGGAGGACTATATGCCACCCTAACCCAATCAGGAAATTTATCATCTGGAAATATAGTATGCGTTATTTCGGCTTCTTTGAGTAGCTTTAAAACTCTTACCTTTTTAGCCTCTTTTTTAACATTAATTCTAATTCTTGTTTTTTTATCTGTGGTAAAAGAGCCATCAGCAGATTGCATAACCAAAACTCTAAGAAGTTCATCTGAAATATTTACAGAGGAAACTTTATTTTCATTAATAGTAAAACTTCTAGGTATAGTAATTGAACTTAAAGATGAAGCATATTCAGCAGTCATATCTTTATAATGCCCTTTTGAAGTAATAGTAGGAATCTTATGATTTTTGCTTAATAACATATCTATTGTAGTAGTCTTAAAATGATAAAAACCTTCTGTTTCCTGCTTTGTATATCTTTGAGGATATACAAAGCTAATTTCACTATTACTAATATCCCATTGAGCTACTTTATCCTTAGGCTCATATTCTGATATTTTCTTCCAACCTGTTTCTGTTAAAAATTCAGTATCTTTATCTACACAACCGGCTGCGCCCTTTATACTAAACACCCTATTCTCCACCCCCACTTCAACATTACTCTTTAAACTTCTCTCAACTTTGCTTAATAAATCTTCAGCAATAACTCTTTGTGAATCATTTAGTGAAGATAACCCTGCTGGGATTGTTTTATTAGTTTTCATTCTTGTTTTCCTTTTTAGTTTTGTTTATATGGAATGTTATAATAGGTTTGCTTAAATATAGATTAAGTAGGTTTGAATAGATTGTGGATTGATTTAGGAGATTAAGTCAATATGCTTTATTATATGTTGCTTTAGCAACCCGAGCGAAGCTCGGAAGTAAGCATAAGTTTTAGATTAAGTTTATGTAGGAGTTTATTAGAAACTATTTTAGGAAGTTGCAGCCTTATTGGCAACTGCGTTGCATTGCTTCGCAATTTGTTTATCATATTCTTTTAATTTTTCAGTGATTGTTACAATTGTTTGTATTGATAATATTGCTTAAATTGTTGCAGGATTATCTATGCAGGGTCTTGCTATTTTAGGAATTTTATGCAGGAATTTTTAAAGTAATATAAAAGAAGGAAATAAATGCCCAAAACACCCTTGCATAGCCGACTACATCTAGGTTTATGGTCATTTTTTATGGTGCAACTTCTTGCACCTTTTTACTTTTCATTGCACTTGTAATATAGGTCTTATTTCTTCTAATTGTATTGCTTGATAATCACTAATATAATCTTGAAAGTCTTTATTATGCTGAAATACTTCAAATAAGTATGAGTGAAGATATACTCCATTAATAGCATAGGCTGGATTTAAACAAAAACTCTTATGCTTAACTCCCTCTAAATCTATCAACACTTCTGCAATAGCTCCTATATTCTTTGCTGTTGTAATAAATGTTTTACAAGTTCTAGCTGATATATTTAAAAACTCTTGTATATCAGTTCTGCTCATATCTATGTACTTATTCCCTACACCTTTCTTTGAAATATTATTTGTTTCAGGTGCTACTGTTTGTAATAATTTATAGTAATAACCTAAATAAGCTATCTCTTGAAATGGTGGAGTTCTTTGCTTAAATACTTTCACAAATCTATGAAAATTAGTTTTCTTCATACTTATTAATCCTTTCTGTAATTTAGAGTCAAATTTTGGTGTTGTATCTTTTTGCTTTGGTTCAATCATTGTAGAATACTCTTCTAATATAACCCCCTTTTGTAAAATACCACTTAACATAACTAATCTTAGAGTCCTGCCAAGCCATATTACAAAGCATTGGTATGATTAATAAGTACATTGTAAGAATAACTCCTATAAAACTGTTGTGTTCTATTAAAAATTCACACATTCTCAACCTCCATCAAAACTTCCATATTAACTATTTTATAATCTCTTAATAAAGGACTGTCACTTATTTCCTCAAACTGACACCCTCCTTCAACTTCCTCTAATGTAAATACCTTTTTGAAGGTGTCAATATTATTTGAGTATGTGTATTATATTAGGGTTTGTTTATTTTGTTTCATTTTAATTCCTTTTCTAAATTTATTTAACAATGTATTGTATATGGATTTTGCTTAAAGTTTTATTAATTGAGTTGGATTGTGATTGTTATTGTGTGGGGGGGGTGTTCTGAGAGTTTAGGCTCAGAACTTGTTTTTAGATTTTGTTTATAGTTTGTTTATTGAGATGAGGCAAGTATCTTCATCAAAGTTTATTTGTGAGTGGTGGATTTTCTCCTTTGGTTTATTATATGTTCCTTCTATTTCGTTTAATAGGTCTAGTAGATGGTTGTCTAGGTATTTCCAATAAAATCCTTGAAATAATTTACCTCTTTTTAAAGCATCTGCCAACTTAGTATTATATGCTCTTTCAGCCTCAGCTATCTTTATCCACCCCTTTATAATATTACCCTCTAAATCAATTTGTAAAATAGCTCTATCTTTAGTTTTTATATATCTTCCTGCTTTAACATCTTGATGACTTTTAATATTATTTTCTTTCCAAGAGATAAATTGAATATTATTAAAGCTATATGGAAGATAATCATTAATTCTATCACAACTAGGATTTAATCCAGAGATATATCCTGAACCCTTCCAAGTGTCATATAAATAATTAAAAGAAGAATCTAAGATAGCAAAGGCTTGAAATTCCTTTAAAGTATATGCAGGAGCTTTCATAAATCTCTTTCTTGAATTTTTAACTTGGTCACCATATATTTGAGCTAATAAACCTAGTTTTGTTTTTCTATGTTCTACCATATATAGCTTATTGCATTCTTTGCAACTTCTTGACCTACTACCTCTATTAATTGAGAATTGTGTTCTATCTTTCTCTTGATTATAGTCTTTACATTTAAATAGTTCCATAATGTGTTCCTTAATTATATTTATAAGGGAAGTTTAGCGGTATATTTCTTAAAGTTTTATTAATTTAGAGTATTTGTAGAAGATTCTAGGAATTTTACCTAGAATCTATTTTGTTAGATTATTGATGCTAAATTGATTAGCTTAGTATCTTCTATATTACCTTCTTTATTTACAAAGAAGATTGTTTGGCTTGGTATAATACTTCTAAATCCATTAGAAGTTCCATACTCAGTATTTCCAACAAGAGTCCCATTAGATATTGATACGCCCCCATATTGATTAGCACACACATTACCTATGTGAAAATGTCCATTAATAGTATGTTTAAATGTTTCTTTGAACATTCCTAAGCAAATATCTTGTGCTTTACTAATCTCAGTAGGATTATACGGTTTGAATGTTCTCAAAGAATCCCCGTGAAATGCAAATATATTAGCCCCATTGATTTTCACTAAATGATACTCGTGCTTAGTATAATGAAAATTAACATTATTATGTCCTTTGGCTCTTAGTACCATTTCTAAAAACTTAGCTAACATAATTCCAAAATTATCCCATTTATCTACTGAGGTTGGTTTGTCAGTCTTTCTGTCGTGATTAGAATTTGTTACATAAATATTAATAGAATCATAATATGGAATTAAGACATCATACACTTTTACATAAGCTTCTACAACTCGTAACATTGAAGTAGTTAGTCCATCTAAGCTTGTATATAAACCGCTATGTATAATCCCCTTTAAATCATCGAGAAGGTGAAACATTGTTAGCTCGTTGCTTTGTTTATCAAATAGAATAATTTCATTAGCAACCTTTAGCATCCTCTTTTCCATAATTTCATAGTTATAATTATTATAAGGAGTTACCTCAGAAATTACTTCATCACCTCCGTGAATATCTGATAGGATAGCACAAAGCCCTTTTCTTTGTAATTGTTCACCAATATAATCTTGTGAAATCTTAAGCTCTACTGTGGTAAATTCCATTGCTTCAATTTTATGTTTAAAAGCTTCAAGCAAATGCTCCACAACATCTTCATTCCTAACTTCCTTTCTTAATCCTTTTCTGAGCCTAGCATTTTCATCACGAACAAGGGTTAAACTCTTATATAGTTGTTCCGTTTTTCCTACATATTTTTCTAACTCAGATTCTAAATCATCTACTAAGTTTAAATTCTCCCCTGATTCAAGTGCTAATTTTTGATGAAGCTCTTTTACAGAAGCTAATCTTTTAGATTTTACAAAATTTAAACCCAAAGAATATACAAATTTTCTTAGCACCATTTCTGTTATTTTAAATTTATTACACATTTTTTCACGAGACATCCCCACCTCAAACTCATAAATAAATTGATTAAAATCAAATCCTTCATTTTTCTGAGTAAATTCTTTTATTATATTTTTTAACATTTTCCCTCTTTTTGTTTATTAATTTCTTCAATCTCATCTTTGGTTAAGGCTGGTGTAAAATTATGCTCAAGGTTATTTAATCTAACATATATTTCATAAGCTTTTGCTGCTTCTAAAGGAGTATCATAATACCCTAAATGTATTTGTTTACTATTAACACATATTCTGGAGTGCCAAAGCCCAGAATTACGCTCATAACTTACTCCTCTAAATCCAGATGTGTTAGTTACTGTAATATCCCTACTATTCTGCGATTGAGTACAAGCATCAGCCCACCTGCAATTAGAAGGTTCATAATTCCCATTTACATCAATCCTATCTAAACTTAGACCTTTTGTATATGTTGGATACATATCCATTATAAAGTTTTGTACATCTAACCAACTATCACAAACTTTGATACCCCTACCTCCATAATCTTTATAGCCCCTATCTTTCTTATTATAACATCTAGCCTTCATACCTTTCCACGTATAATATAGAGGATGATATGCCATTCCATGTATAGAATTAGCTTCTATTATTCTACTAATTTTATAACAACCACATGACTTAACTACGCCTGAATTCACAGCTGATATTATCGTCTCAAATTCATTACCACAAGAACATCTATATCGTCCAAATGTTTTTCTTCCCTTACTTTTACTAGTAGGATACCTCAATCCTAGATTCTCCAGTAAGGTAGGTGGAGAAATACCATAACCTACTTTTATTATCTCATTCACATTTTCCCTCTTTAATTATTAATTTAGTAACTTCTTCTAATGTTGCTGGTATTGCTTTTGTTTTATCAAATACACAACACTCTGTATATATAAACCTTTTATCACTGTGAGTTGCTACCATATAGTTTTCCTCAAGGTCTTTGACTAAACATGGGAAATTACTAGGAATATCATACCAATTAACTTTCACTAAATTAAACTTATCTGGATGTGTAGAAGATACTCCTTTACTATTCCAACAGATAGCCTCACAACCAAATCTTCCGTGAGTTATCCCATATTTATCCACAAAGAAAATCTCTAAAGCACCTTCTTCGCAATCTAATTCTGGCATCTTAAAGCCCAACTCTTCAATTATTTCTTGACCTTTTGTCATTTATTTCCCTTCTTTAATTTTAATATATTCATATTGCCCAACCTTTACAACAAAAACCTGAGCACCAACTTTAACATCTTTCCCATCAAACT
>ERZ724509.1035-NODE-1035-length-10801-cov-3.821794_pt1 | contig 10801 bp, 18 predicted proteins | sample MGYA00376042_ERZ724509 | MGnify/ENA primary metagenome ERZ724509 (study PRJEB28724, sample SAMN07190887) | wastewater metagenome | isolation source: effluent of sewage treatment plant in Hong Hong | place: USA: Christiansburg, Virginia | collected 2016-03-01 ...
GCGACTCGGAGAAACTGTCTTTTCTGCAGATAGCGATCCCATCTGGCCGTAAAGTACTCTATCCAAAAGTTGTAGGTGGGTGGGTTGAGCTTGAACTCCAACCCCAGCGCCATTTTCATTTCCGCTTCGAGTAACTGAGGTTTGCTGTAACCATGTTAGCAGCTGGCAAGGAGCACTTCGACGAATTTATCGTGATGGCTGTGCTATTGCTTATAGGCTATCAGCAACGCTGCGAGAGCCATCAGCTGGTACTGCAGTTTGTGCACAACTGTTCGCTGCAAGTATTCGTCAAGGTAGTGCATAGCCAGGGATACTGTCTGTCTTTGCATCATCATTTCCGACGTGATGCGAAATAGCCAATCGACCAACACAGCTCGGATCTTTGGGGTGAGCTCGGGGGAGTTCGCGAAGATGTCATTGAGGACAGTTCCATGTTGGTGCATGGCTGTTCTCACGATCGAGAGGTGTTTGGAATCGCTGTCAGTTGGTGGTTGGAAGCGATTACTCTCATTTAAGACTATCGGCTCGAGATTCTATGGGCAGTTGAGCTGGTAGTGCTGTTTATTCGGCGGGTCATTTTCCCTTGACCGTTTTTGTTTCGAAACGCGTTTGTTACTAGTGGGACGGCTCAGTGGTTTCTGCGAATGTTTTCGATTGAGCTTCTTAGACAACTAGCTCGTGGGCTATTCGCAGGAATTGTCACTAATTTTCTTTTCGGAGAGAGCAGTGGTGAGGGTATGCTCTGACGACTTGATTCTGTTGATAAGAGTACCAAGCAATTTTCGAGCCTTCCCCTGCTGCCTCCCTGCTTCAGATGAATTGCACCGCGAACCTATCGTCGTAGTTTCCTTTTCACCCGACAATCGAACATCCTGCACAGTGTTGCGAGGTGCTTTCCGTCGTCTTGGCTTAGTATTTTTGTTCTTCTGCACGCTGCAAGTGATTTTGCTGTGTGAATTTGCCAGGACTATTCCGGGCTATTCATACTGTGTGTACAACTTTCTCGCGCCGATCTTCCGGTTGAGCTCTTCCTCACAAACCTGCCCGCTGAGCTTTGTTTTGTAGGCTGACAACTTTTATTTTGAATTTCGGTTGATAGCTTTGGCCAGCTGTTCGGTTGCTCTTGCAGGTTGATGTGCACCTTTTGTGCGCGATCGCACGACTACTATCTATCGCATTCTTTCGGCGTGTTGGGGGTCTCGGGGCTTGCAGAACCGCCTGACTAGCCCTGCTTTTAATTTCTCAGCCGAAGATTTAGCATGCTTCAAATCCATGCCGGCCGGTACTTATATTATAGAATGGCAGCGGCCAAAGCTTATTCCTAAGAGACTGTCATAGTTTCTCGAAGGCCTTACTGATGGTTTGGAAGATGTCCTCGATTTTGCCGGTTGAGTCCACTTCCACCAGCCTACCCTGCTGCCGGAAGATCTACAACACTGGTTGGGTTTCTTCTTGGGCAGTCTTGAACCGTTTCTTTATGCTTTCGACGTTGTCGTCGACGCGACCAGAGCTTTTTCCACGCTCCAGCAGCCTCTCTAACATGATATCCTATCATATTTGCCAATAAATACCTCACTGCACAGCAAAGTCAGTACGAATGGCACGTCCACAACATTCTTCATCTGCTCCTACCAGCTCTCCAGGTTCTCTCGGTTGCGTGGGAAGCCATCAATGAGGAACTTGCCATTCTGAAATATTCTTGACCGAGATTACCTCCATGCCAAGCTTCTTCATGGCATTATGAAGCAGTGACACAGTGATGCGGCTCGGAACTATCTTGCCTTCCTTGATGAGGCTCTCAATAAGCTCACCATCTGAAGATCCACTCTTTCTCTGCATGCTATGGTACTTGTACCTCTTCACGCAGCAAATCTCCTGCAGACAGATGTTTGAACCCAAACTTTTCGTTGATGAGAGCACTTTGAGTACCTTTTCCGCTGCCTGGCCCACCAAGGAAAAACACAACTTGAGGCTTCTTCAACTCCATAATTATTGATTTATCCCGACTGGCTAGCTGACGAACTACCTGCAGAATCCTTGCTGGTGCCCTAGTTCCCATCATAAACATTAATTATGGCCGCCAGCAAGAGCAAACTGTTGATTATACTCGACCTCAACGAAACCCTATTGTTGCTGTACAAGAAGGCAAGGGGTATCAGCATCGGTGGGTCCGACGAACTGCTGAGGACGATGAAGTATGACGAGACCATCAGTCCCTTTCAAGTTAAGTACCGAGGAGGAAGAACTTTATTCCTGGATTCGATGTTCCAGACTCATCAGGATAAATTCGAAATGGCGGTTTGGTCTACACTTGGAAAGTAGGACACACAAGCGATAAGCACTAGCTACTTCGGTCGCTACTACCGCAATCTTTTGTTCGTGCTGCCAACCAAACGCGAAGAGTATGAGGGTAAGGCAGGTAAGGACAACTATCATCCTATACCCATCAAACGTGACCTTAGCCAAGTGTTCGCGAAGTTTCCTGGCTATGAGGAAGCCAATACATTCGTCGTCTCTGGGCACCCAAATATCATAGAGAAGTATCGGACCAACGATCTGTTGATTCCTCGTTATTCACCTGCTCAACTCGCTGGGAGCTTCTAAGTGGACCCTGGAATGACGGCACTTACAAAATATCTTGTGGGTGTCAGCCAGATGATGAAGCAGAAGAATATCGATGATGCCAGATCGATTGCAAGCGTTAAATCCGTCAAAACTCTGTTCGAGAAGGTGAGCCATAACATGTTCACTCCACGAGACTTTATATGAGATCTGAACGGCCGAGTATGGTATCCTGCTCTGTAATATTTAAATTCAGTAATCTTTATGGAAGGGGGCTGGGGCCAACAAGGATACGGCTACGATGAATGGGGTAATCCGCTACCACCTCCCGGCGGAGTCGGTGGAGGGTTTCCTCCCACACAAGGAGGGTGGGAAGGGCAACAAGGTGGATGGGGACAACCACCGATAGCACCAGGAGGTCCAGTTGGAGGGTGGGGAGGGGGCGGAAGTCATCAACAACACGCAGGTTGGGGAGGGCAACAGCCTCCAGCAACAGGCAACTGGGGCCAACCTGAACAAGGGTGGGGCCCATCACATGATCAAAGCTGGGGTCAACCTCAATCTGGTTGGGTCGAACCTAATCAATGGAACCAACCTCCGCAACAGTTTGGTGGACAACCTGGAGGCTTCGGAGGAGGTTTCGAAGACCAAGCCATGTTAACCGATTGGTTCCAGCAAAGATAGGTTATGCCAATGATACAAATTAAGCAGAGAGACGGTGTAGGCGGAGGAGACGACAACGATTTATTCGGTGGTTGGTTGTAGGAACAGAAACGCCATCAGCAATACCAAATGGTTGGTCCAAACGTTGACGTTGGTACTCTGATCAACCAACAGGTAACCTTTATCGAACCTTCACCGGTTCAGCAGAAGTTGGAGCAACTACGTCGCGAAGGAAGGGTTTTCGAAGACTCAGTTTTCCCACCAAACTTAAAGTCGTTGACGGGATAATGGGGAGCTATTAGCGACTGGAAATCCATCACTTGGAAGAAGATTTCATAGATCATTCACAATCCGATTATCTTCGATGATAAGATCGTTCCAGACGACATCAAACAAGGCTACCTAGGCGACTGCTATTTACTTGCTGCGATGGCAGCCCTCGCCGAGAAGCCCTCACGTATTCTCAACTTGTTCCTGACAGCTAAGGAAAACCCGCAAAAGTACTACGCATGCAAAATTCTTTATAAAGGAAAGTGGAAGACCATCGATATGGACGAATACATACCCGTCATGAATGGAACCCCTGCTTTCAGTAAGGCTAGTGGTCCTTAAACTTGGGTGATTCTGCTCGAGAAGGCTTGGTCAAAGCTATATTCATCCTACAAGCGAATTGAAGCTGGCTATCCTGAAGAGGGTCTACACGATCTCACAGGTGCTCACATCCAAGCCTACAGAACCAAGGCAGCTGATTTCAATAAGTAAGAAGTTTGGCAGTACCTCCTAAAAGCTGAGGATAGGGAATATTCGATGATTGCAAGTTCCCTCCCGGGATCCGACACCAACACATCCAAATCTGGGATTGTACAAGGCCACGCCTACACACTATTGGGAGCATACGCTCTTAACACCAACTCCGGGCAGGTAAGACTAGTGAAACTTCGAAATCCATGGGGAAAATCAGAATCAAATAGCAGTTGGAACGACACTGATAGCAAGTGGAGCATGGTCTCGCCACAAGATAAACAGCGACTGGGATTCAACCCCAATGCCAACGACGGCACTTTCTTCCTCCTGTACGATCAGTTCATCACTGAGTTCCGTATGATGACCTGCGCTGAGGTCAACGATAATGCCTCATACGTGTACCTGACACAAAAATCTACAAAACAGAGAGGGAACTACTTCAAGGTTGAGATTCTCAGAGAAGGTGAGTACAGTTTCCAAATAAACCAAATCCCAGAACGAGCTTTCGAGGACAAATTACAGGATCAGTACAACTTCTCGATGGCCACGATCATTATTGGCAAAGTCATAGGACCCAATCAGGTGCAATGGTTTGAGGGCAGTCAATCCGCTTTCAGAACTCTCTTCAAAAAGCACACTCTACCACCCGGTCAGTACATTGTGTTTGGAAAGATCTTCTTTCAAGAGAAGTGGGAGAAGGATTATGAGTTGACCCTTGCGATCTACGGAGATTATGCATGCAAGATAACTCAACCTCAACCCTACGAGACCCAAGGTTTCAAGCAAAAGCTATATGCGGCTCGCGCTATGCAAGCATCACCAAAGCAGGCTCGCCCAGGAGTCTTCTACAACCAAGAGATCCTCAAGGAAGGATATGTCTATGCAGCTGTCATCAACCAATCCCAAATGCCAGTAACCATGAATCTATCGTACCATTTCATCTTATCCTAGGGTTCAGAACAATAGCAATCCCAAGTTCCAGCTCAAGAAGCCTTACAAAGGCCAACGTCAGATAAGCCAGCAGGTACCACCAGGCGGCTACTTCGTGATCCTAGGCCGCGCCGAAAACATGAAGGACTACACAACATCCGGCCTCGGCACGATGAGCATCAACTGACTCTTCGAGTTAAATTATCTCTTGCAAGCTGCTATTATAAGCCATACAGTCCCATGATAGCCGAAGAGACAGATGAGCTCATCGGTGATGCAGTTGTCGAAAAGTTCGGCTACGCAAAGAAGACTGGAGCTGTGGACTAACGCAAGAAGATAGTTTCCGTGGAAGGCTTCGAATCATTACAGATCAAACCGCAGCCATGTTTGATGGCTGCACAAATTCGCGAGTTAGAAAGGGAGATCTTCGAGGCAAACAACCGAGATAGGTTGCTGAACATTGACTTCGGTAAGTACGTGCGAGAGAAGACACGTTAGTACAACTACATCGTTACGTACAAGCACCTAAAAGAGAAGAACAGCAAGGAAACCCGATAGATTATGAAACTGTTGCCCAAGTCGACCCAGTAGATCATCTTCGAGCGTATTGAGGAAGTGAAAGCACAGTTGCAGGACAAGCAGAACCAAACGCTAAAGAGGCAGTACGAACTGAACACCGAACTAAACGAACTATTCAAGGACTTCAAGCGTGAAAGCAACGTGAACAGGCGAGCCACTGAATCTCACATTAAGGAGAGATCAACTTCGATGGCCAATCAGACTATGGAATCTCTGCGGATCAAGTAACTTACCAATAGAGGTCGGAATTCCAACCTGTCGTCATTTTCGGGAGCAACACCAAAGTCAGGGAGGCTGCATTTCGTTATTAAACGCGAAAAGGTTAAGCCACCGAACCTCTTGGACCCATTCCCAGTAAAAAGTAACTACGACGAAAGCAAGAAAGTCGAAACAAAAATTAAACAGGAGAAGGAGGTCCTCGATCTGTGGAGACTGAGAGTAGAAGAGCATCGAGATGCCGTGAAAAGCAGAACGGGCATGCAGGCTGACCTCTTCCGGCCGATTAACAATAAGTCGCCGAGGCTGTCACGCAGCAACAGCAGGATGGAGTCTAATAAGAGATCGCCATCGCCAAGTAACATCCAATCTCATCTGCGTCACCAATCTCGCACGGGAGATTCGTCTTTTGAAGTCGAAAAGTTCGAAGCCTAGTAAATCTTCGAAAAGAACAGGCATCGCAAAAATATCCTATCGACTATCATCAAGAAGAGAAGCAGTAGGTATGTTCGTCACAAAGGCATGAAGGGACTCCTGCCGTTCGATTCTAGTAAAGCTGCGGCAGAACTATTGGAAGGTCGCCCGAACCTACACAGAAGCGACATGCAGTAAAGGATTATTGTCAATGGTCACCTTATGGACACAGCACTGTATGAAATACCAGTACTCTAAGGCCCACCGAAGCGTTTGGAGAATACCAGTGATTACGATGCTGAATATAAGAACGAGAAGATAAACATGTCGCTGAAGACAAAGAAGCGCTGACATTCATTCCCCATAATAAACTCTACTCAAAGTTGGATTGCTGGCTTGTCAGTGGAATCTTCTTCATAACACAATTAAGTCTTAACATTGACGGGATAATAAAATTAATTCGGAGTGCAGCGCCGGCTCGATGTCCAACCATTACCTGCAAAAACATCCAACCCAAACGCTGAAGATTGTCAGTTCAGAGGCTGTGAGGAAAACGCAGCCACCAACGTTCGGTGTCAGTGGTGCAGAGACGGATAGGAATCCAATCAGGCCAGGCATTTCAGGCAGGCTTACCTATGATCTTACCAACTCAGGGCACAATACATCCAGGTAGGCTCAGCCAGCGCAAAGGCTACAAGACGAAACTAACAAAGCTTCGAACACCCTCAGACAAGGATCAACATATGTACCTGCAGGCACGTATTCTTCGGGTATCCGATCTGACTACACTTACAACCCATCGATCAGCTTCTCATTAACCCAATCCAATACTTCCGGTAGCGAGGGCACTCAGCAGCAACAGATGCTTTCTAGTAGTGCATCGAGAGGAATGTTGACAAGCACAACGAGCCAGCAGCAACAACCTCAGCAAATAAGCTACGAGCAACCAGCCATCTCAATGGCAACGAATCAGAATCGCGAGACCGTAATCATCAATCGTAATGATGAAGGCCCCAACAAACCAATCAGATTCCTCAAGCCTGGCACTACAGTGGTTGGTTCATCTACAAGCATTGCCCAGTCATCATCAACTAGCAACTTACTTGGAAATGCAAATGACATTGCTGGCCAGTACATACCAAGACAGAACATTAACCTCCCTCCCTACCAGTATGCTCCACGCAACCCTGAAGAGACTTCGCTTCCGAAGAGAGACAGTTCACAGTAGAGAAAAGTACAGAATCAGCCTAGGTTCTCTTCAGCATAACGAACCACCGATGAATCAGAGCTGGAGAAGCTACGTAATGAAAATCGTTCTCTCAACCGATAATTACTTAACCTCCGAATTACACTAGAAAGTGGTCGCAATTCGGAGCTGGAAATACTGAAGGTTGAGAACAAGGAACTCAGGGAACAAACGGCGTCATTACGGCTGACTTACGAAGAGAAGCTGAACCAACTACAGCAGCGAACAAGCGACACTAAACAAGAATTCGAACAGTTCAGGCTCAATGCTGATGCCACTATTGAACATCAACAAGGCGAACTCAACTCCATGGTACGATAGAATAACAAGCTCAAAGACCTGATTGATCGGCTGGAGAGGGAACGAAGTGAGCAGTAACCTAGAGATTTTGTGGCACTTCGTCGAGAAACAGCCAGGTGGTAGGACAACTATGAGAACATCAAGCTGGAGTACAGAACACTTCAGGACAAGCACCAGAAGCTATTGGAGTAGGTAAAATCTTTGAAGGCAACTGAAGACAAGCTCAAGACCAACGATCGGATGCGCGATCAATAAATAAACAACCTCAACAAGCAGCGACTGGTGCTGGAAGAGCAGATTGTGGAGTTGAACAACCAAAGGGAAAGGCAGAACGGTTAATACCAACGAACACTCGGCAAGCATGCAGAATACGAAAGGCAGGTACAAGTCCTCAGGCGGGAGATCGACAGCTTGAACCGTACGATCCAGCAAAATGAACATGACAAGACTGAGCTATCGCTTCGCATTAACGAGCTCAAGGTGGAAAGGAAGAATTTGATGGACCAGTCTAAGCGACATACTACCAGCGTAGACCACAACGATTCGCGAACCGATGTTGAGAAGACGGCACTGCTAAACCAGCTGAACGAGAAGGTGGAAGAGATAGGCTCATTGAAGAAGCGCATTTCAGATCTGGCTGGAGAACTGGGTAGAAAGCACGACACCGATGAGGTAAACAAGCTCAAAGACCGTATAGCTCGTTTGTAACTCGAGAACGACAAACTGCGTAAATACAACAAGAACCCCGCTGGGCAGTTCGATGAAGTGCTGAAGCTACAACTTAACGAAACTCAAAGGTTTAAGGAATCTCTTTCAAACCACAGTGAGGTTATTTACTAACTGCGCGAAGACCTCAAACTCGCCAAATCTGAGATCGAGCAGCTGCAACGTGAGACAGAACTATAGAAACTTCGACTGACAGTCTAACGCAAAAATCTGAACTCCCAGTTTGCTATAGAGCGTGAGGCCTTCGCAGGCGAGCTGGAAGTGCTAAAGAAAACATTGAGAGCTGCAGAAGATAAGGCTCGGTATTGGTCCAACGAAAATCGGAAGAAGGATGAATTCATGAAAATGCATTTACTAGGAAAGACGAAAAGCGAATAGGACCGAGGTTTCATCCATGAATTCTTCAGGCAGTACGAGCTGCACTTACCACGCCTGTAATCCTGACTGATGTTGCTTCAATATGCTATAGACAATCAACCGTATATTAGCTGTGCCTTCATTGCTGTTGCATGGCTTGGCACAGGTCGCATATGAAGTGCTCCACGTCGCGGACTTGGACACACTCGAAGTGGTACCACTCGTTGCAATGCTCGCATTCGATCATTGACTCTCCGCGGTACTACTGCTTGCATACACAGTACCTGCTCTTCTCCGACAGTCGATCGTTGGGAACTGAGCTTGCTGGGGAGGGTTTCTTCGAACGCCGTTGATGCAGGGGGTGAGTACTATACAGTTTCTAAATTGACTAGTAAGTGCGCAGCAACGCATTCATTCGCTTCCATCGATTCTATTCCATCACTTAGTACTGACGCCGCTAACGATGCTTCTAACAGTGGACCTACCGAACAAGTCGATCAGCTTTCTTGACAGTCCCCATAGAGACTCCGGAGCGTTGAGCACATTCAGCATGAAAGGTTTTTTGACAGCCGTGAGCGACACAGTCGACGCAGCTCCCATCGTTGGTGCCGCAGATGTAGCAAATACTTTGGAGCTTCTTGTCACGAATTGCTGTGAACCCACTAACCTGATTCAATAATTCGTCGAAGAAGAGCTCGGGGTGCCACTTGAAGCATACTCCATGAACAAGCATGTTGAAAGTTGGTGGACAATCGTTGACCTGTTCGAAGCGACGTAGTCTTAGGACAGTTTGTGAAGAGGTTTCCTAAACCGCTGAATTAGTATTTGGTTACTGTAGAAGGGTTCAGGCTGAAAGCGTGACCGGACAAGTGGATGGTCTGCTCGGACGGTCGACGGCAGCAGTAACCCACCCACACAGCAGCACATAACGCATAGCATCTCGCTCTCTGGAGTTTCCATCGTGCAAGTATAACAACGAAAGTTATCTGGATCGTGATCAAGTGGATAGCACTTGCTGTGAGTGCTGACCTCGCATGTGTCACAATGCAGAAGAGGGTTGGTATTGTTGATTCCTGGTCCTGCTAGGCACATCAGGCATAGATCTGTGTTGTTAAGCTGTAGCTCATGTCGCTGCTTCGATAGACTGATTTGCTGGTCTTCAAGCTCGACATACTCAAAGCTCAGGAACTCAGGTCGATAGTGGGTGGGCAGTAGCATCTCGTTAAGCCTCTAACGAAGGACTTGATATTCTTTGATTTGTTCCTACAAGCTAGCTATTCGTTAACTATTTTGGTCCTCCACACGAGTAAGCTCTTCCTCCCACAGTTCTACAAGCTCATCTAAGGGTGTCTGCCGGGCCTGAGAGAGCTCTGCTGAGGAGGTATTCCTCACTGCCAACGACCTATTCTGGAGTACAAATAGGTCATCTTCCAGGTCATAGGTTGGCTTGACGCTATATAAGGAGGTATGCTGGTCGCCGAATCGAATGGTGAGCTTAGCAGGGCATTCTCGCCTAGTGGCCTCCAATCTTGCTAGGTCCGTTAGCAGCGCCTCCTGAAAGTAAAGTGCTCCGATCACGAACCAGAAGTTCTAAGGGCCGATTTGCTTGCCTAGGTGGTAGGACTTGTACATATTAGCGGCAGCTCTGACTGCCGACAGTTGCGAAAGAGCTCTCGAGTGATTTCGGCATAGTCGGTGATGCAGTGGTAGATGCTAAAGGGTTGCTCCACAACCGGAGGCTGGGGTTGAAGCTGCCGCTAATTTTCAGTGAGATCGGTCTTGTTCTCCTTGGAATCGCTCAGAAAGTTGTTGGCGTCTTCCAGATGCAGCGATTCATCTTGCTTTTTAAACATCCCGTGCCGGGCAAGCGATATTATATTGTCTCGCTGTAAGGGCAAGTTCGGTAGTGGAAAACAGCTTCTATGGCTGCTAGTGTAAGTTGCGCAACCAGCATGGTTCTCTTCGATACCATACCGTAGCAACCGAGTTCAGGAACCGTTGAGGCTACGTTGAAGAAAACGAAAATGTAAAAGTAATAAGCTACTCTTCTCACACATAAATTAA
>ERZ724509.1042-NODE-1042-length-10719-cov-4.034790_pt1 | contig 10719 bp, 26 predicted proteins | sample MGYA00376042_ERZ724509 | MGnify/ENA primary metagenome ERZ724509 (study PRJEB28724, sample SAMN07190887) | wastewater metagenome | isolation source: effluent of sewage treatment plant in Hong Hong | place: USA: Christiansburg, Virginia | collected 2016-03-01 ...
AAGCAGTATTTAACAACGTTGTATATTTCTTAGAGTGGTACAAATTAAACGTAAAAAAATGACAGAAGACGATATTATAAAAGGTAATACTTTAATTGCAAAGTTTATGGGAGAAGATATTTCTTTCAACTATTCAAAAACACCTCTTCCAAGATGTCAATGGAAATATGATGGAATTGTGGAAACTGCCTACCACGAAAATTATGACTGGCTTATTCCCGCATTTTTTAAATTTTGTGAGGTAGCAGAACCAATAGTTAATATTCCTAGAACTAGGATTTCGTTTTGTAGCGATTTCGTTTCGGGATTATGGCAACAAAAAATCGAGGTGTCATACAAGTCTTTAATTGAAGGTATTGAGTGGTACAACAAATGTATTGATTCAGAAAAATAAAATAACAATGAGAAATAAAATGACCGAAGAGGAAATAACTCATTACAACATAACTATCGCCGTATTTATGGGTGGGCAATTCAAAGATTCAAACTTTGATAGATTTGTATTTAACAAAGAATTGAACGGCAAACAAATATGGAAAGTTTTTCCAATTAAAAGATTAAAATATCATAATTCTTGGGACTGGTTACTTCCCGCATATAAAAAATTATCTCAAACATTATCTGAATTAAAAGATAAAATTTCTAAGTCGCATAAAAGCAATATTGATAAACACGCTATATTAAAACATATTGACGATTGTGACTGTGTTATCAGATGTGAAATTTGGGGAGTAAGGATTGATGATGCTTTCAAGGGAATAGCAGAAACAATAAAATTGTATAACGAAAAATTTAGTAAATATGAGCAAAAAACAAATACAACAAATTAAGATTTTCAGAGTTGATGATTTTAATAACTGTGAAAAATTAGAAAAAGAAGTAAATGATTTCGTAGCTGAAATAGTATCTCAAGAAGGTAATTATCCAGTAATAGAAACTAACTCTAAATTCATTTCAGTTATAGGGGATAGATTAGTTGAAGTGAAATCTAAAACTACATAAAATGATAATCAAAAAAGCAAAATACAAAAAGGTTAGAAAACTTGTAACCGAAAGAGTGTCAGACGATATTTATGGTTGTGACAGATGTAAAAAAGAGTTTAAGAATGATGAAAATAGACTTGAAATAACAGTTTTTTTCAACAACTCAAAATTAAAAAAGCAACAAGAAGGTGGCGACACAGACCGTTATCAATTTTGTTCTTGGGATTGCGTGTGTACATTTTTACCTACAATAAAATGTGACTATTTTATTAGTCTTCCATTTTTACATTTTGATAAACAATCGAAAGGAACAACGGCGCAAGACTTCTTAAAATTATTAACTATTAAACAGCCAATCAATGAACCAAGAATCAAAAGCGTACAAGCTAGAAAAAGAACATAAGCCGTTTTCAAAGCAATGGGACTGCTACCATGACCAACCCGACGAGGAACACAATGAAACTAAATCGGCAATAGTTACCGCAAAAAGTATTATTAGTGCTCTTAGTTTAAATAAGGTGGCAAACGCTAGTACTATACTTTATTACAGAGGTGTTTTAAGAATTTTAGTACGAAAACTAGGTAAATTAGAATTTGAGAAAACTAAAAGAATGACGAAACAAGCGTGATAACAGTTATTCATTAAATTATTATTAAATTTAACAATAAATAATTTGCAGAATTAAAAAGTATTTGTACATTTGTACAAGAATCAAGTTAAAACTTAGAAATAATGACAGATAAAACAAAAAATACAGATACAGCTTTGTGTACTCAAAATGGAGAAAAATATATTTCATCCGACGAGATAGCTAAAGAATACAGTAAATTAAGTGCGTCAAAACAAGTACCAATACTGTACGAAGCTATTGATATTATGCAACAATATAATGGTCGCTCTCGATTTGATTGTATAGCTAAAGCAATGGGATATTCAAACTACGAGGGTCTTCAAAATACTTATTTTAAAAAATCTTAATATGAGTAAGATTAAATTGAAAATAAAACATTACTCTAACGGGGCTTCTGTAAAATTACCAAACCGAAGAGTGACTGTTACCGAAAATGACAAGCATGAATTTTATATCCAGTTCAAACACGCTGATAAAAATGACGACCCTAACAAACCCGCTTGTGAGCACATCTGCTTTAAAAACAAAGTTAGACAAACCACAGTTAAAATTAGCGAAGAGGGTATGGAAGCGATTGTAATTGCATTTATGGAGTATAAAAAACAACAAAATTTAATTAAAAAGCACACGAATAAGATTGAAAAATATGTAGTAATGCACTATTTATCAGATGGTAAGTTTGATGGTTTTTTAAGCGCACATACTCCTAGTGGGGCGTTACAATTTCACCATAGTTCAGAAATGGCTATCCCTTTTAACACAGAGGAAGAGTGTATTTTTAAACACGGCGAAAAAGATGAAACTGGTTTTTATAGAATTGATAAAATATTAGTAGATAAAATTTAAGCGATATGAAAATTTCTTCAAGCAAATTTCTAGGGTTACAATTTGATGCTGATATGCAAATCAAAATCTTTACTATGCAAAAAAAGATTATTGATGCAAATTCTACTGGCGAAGAAAATGAGCGTATAACAAAAGAGTTACACGAATTACTTATCACAGAAGGTAACAAGAATTACCTAATGTCTAAGCCTAGTATTGAAATATCAAAAAAAATAAAAGTTGGCGAAGAAAAGTTTGATGGAAAAATGTTTAGTGGATTAACCGTTGGTAGAAAGATTACTATTTTAATCAACGAGAACTTATTTTACAGATACTTAATTACACCTACAAGTATTTTATGTATTTGGGTTACAACAGAGCCAATTATTCACGAAGGAGAGGAACGATTGTATATGAAATATACTACGTTTAGAATCAATACAGAGAACGGCTATTTATCTTATCCCGAAGCCGACCCATTTGCAGTTGAATTATTCAAAAACTTCATTCAACATCTTGTGTTTTTAGAGTTTTCAGAATTAGAAACTGTAACGCTACAACCTAATGTGAAAATCGGAACAAAAAAGCAAGGATTGTATTTAAACGATAGTAAATCAAACGTCGTTATAGTTGATAGCACTTGGAATAGAATCATCATTCAGAGTGGCGGATTCGGGGTTTCTTCGCATTTCAGATGGCAACCCTTTGGTGGTATTGGAAGTTCAAAACGAAAATTAATTTACATCAAGGATTACCTCAAAGAAGGGTACACTAGAAACGCCAAAAAAGAAACTGTAAATAATTAATAAAATGGAAAAGCAAGATTTAATAAATTTAATAGCAAAGGCAAAAAAAGTAGGTATTTCGTTATGCGAATGGAGTGATGCTGAAAGATATTTTGATGGTGTATTTATTGACGATAGTGCAGATTTTGAAGTTAAATTCTCGTATAGTTGTCGTGGTGGAGATATTGATTATGACACTATATATATTTCTTTTGATGAATTAGTATCTGATTCTTCCGAGAATATAATCTCTACGAGGATAGCTAAAAGAACCAAATATGTAGAAGATGCTAAAATTAAACACGCTAAAGAAAAAGAGGAAGCTGATAAAAAAGCATTAACTGAAAAAGAAGCAAAAGAAAGAAAAGAGTTTGAACGATTAAGTTTAAAGTTTGGTAGTACGCCTAATACTTAGAATAATGGAAAACACAGAAAGCACAAGTTTAGCTAAGTTTAAAATGAAAGGTGTATCTAATGCGGGAAATCTAACAAGACATTATTTTGATGTTAGAAGTAATGGTGTTGTTTACATAAACCAATTTATCTTATCCAAAGAACCTACATTATTTGGTTTTGATGCGGTATATACAAAACTTGGCAAAACGTTACACCGAACCGTTATAGCCTTTAAATTTGGTACTATTACTGGAATATACGAAGCGTTAATTACCACCATGAAAGAAAACAATGTTAAAGATTCAGATATTTTAATTTAAAAAAAACCAATAAATGAAAACGGAATTAAAAAATGTTATCAATTTTTACTTAGGTTGCGAAATGATTTCAGAAAAGGGAACTATATGGATTTTAGCACCATCTAATTTCCCTAACAACTGGAAGGATAGTTATTTTTTAATTTCTAAACCATTACTTCGTCCGTTATCTGATATGACCGAAGAAGAAGCTATCGAGGTAACAAAACCGATAGTTATTTACGGATACACGGAAGGTAGGTCGTATGAAACTTACCGCAATAGTTTTGGTCAAATAGTGGTTAGTTGGGGTATAAGCCATTTGGAAAGATACGTTCCTCAATCAGAAATGCACTACACAACAGAACAATTCATTTATTTAATTAAACAAGGATTCGATATATTCGGATTAATTGATTCAAGCCAAGCGGTAGATAAAACTAAAATCGTATGAGAACAGAAGTATTAAAAAGAGCCATTGAAAAATATGGCGTATTAGCCCAAATGGATATGGCTACGGAAGAGTGCGCTGAATTGATACAAGCTATCAATAAATTAAAACGCAAAACACCGAACAGTATATTAGATAAACGTTTACCAAAAGGCTACAAAAGTTTATTAACAATAGCACCTCACGAGAATACTAATTTATCTTATTCTCAAGCATATTTCGGACTTTGTAGCGAAGTTGCTGATGTTAAGATTATGATGGCTCAACTAGAGTTAATATTATCCAAAGAAGCAATTGACTTAGCCGTTGAACGCAAAATTGACCGATTAGAAGATAGAATGAATGGAGAAGAAAATTAACATAGGCAGTACCGAGTGGTACTTTTTAAAATCAAATCAGATTAAATCCACTATGTCTGAAATAACACACATAGAATTAGAAATTGATATGATGAATGGGCAATTTCTAAAAAAGACAAGATGGAAAGGTTTAATAATTTTATTAACAACTCCATTTATGCCAACGTATTATAAAAAAATGAGGGGTTTACTACAACTAAAAACAAAATGAAGAAAAAATCAAAACAACCAATCGAGAATAAAATTTACGCATCCATAATTGGATTATGCGAGGAATTAGAATCTAAAAAAACTTATCGTGGCAACGGGCATCATTTGGCTCAAAATTTAACCGTTAAAATATCGGAAGGATTGTTACCAAAGCAACAAAAGATAATGTATGATGCTATGGATAAAACACCAAGAACTTCAAAAGAAATTGGTGAAAAATGCAACCTAAGTAGCAAGACGGTTTCTTCTCAATTGAAACAAATCCAAGAATCTACTTTACTTATTGGTGTAAAAACTAGAGGTAGATTCAAATTGTGGCATAGATACAATTAATAAAATGGGTCATAAAAAAAGTAATCACCGAAAAGTATTAATACTTCAAGAGTATCCTTCTGATGTTATGGTTTTTGAACCAGTAAAAAAAATGTCGATTAAAAAGATAAGTAAGGATTTATCGAAGGTTATGAAGGACAAAAATAATAGTAAAAAAATAATTGTATTTGATGATGTATCTAAATTTTTAAACCGAAAAAAGAAATGAGATTTTTTACAAAAACACAAAAAAGTTTCTTCGTTAGGAGAGATATTAAAGTAGGTGGATTTTATATTTACGCCGAGCCAAATTATTTGAGCGGTCAATATATGGATTGCAACCCTATGACAAAGAGTTTACAAGGCGAGTATTTCGTTGTTAAATCAATAACTAATGGTTTTTGCAAAGGAAACTTTAAAAGCAGAGCAAAGGGTAGTGATTTTTATATTGTAGAAGATGAATTATCACAAAAACCTTTGATTGAAATGCTTTTATTATTCGTACTATTAAGTATTCCATTTATGGCTTACAATTTAATTAATGGTGGTGTAGAAAAAATTGAAAACAAAAAAGAAAGTGAGCAACAAAAATAAGTTCATACCAAAACAACCAAACCTAATTGACTGGGTAGTGTTTTTGATATTAACTACTCCATTTATTCTATATAGCTTAATAAACTCTAACATTAAAAAAATAAAATGAATCGAAAAAGTAAATTCAGAGCAAAACGCCTAAACTCAAAAGAGTGGGTTTATGGAAATTTAGTAGATACACATCACTTCAAATACATACTATGTGTTTCGTTTATTCCCGCAAAAACACTTCCAACCGAAGAGTTTATTGAGATTGACCCAAATACAATTCAAGAGTTTACTAATCACTTTGACGTAGATGGAAAAGAAATTTATGAAGGAGATTTTTACCGAGAAGAAAATGGTGGGGATTATGTTGATGAAAGAGTTTATTTCATTTGTGTTTATATCAAAGAATTGAGCCGTTTTGCTTGGCTTTCGGCAGAAGAAAAATTTGAATACGAAACCACTTCTGATGATGAATTAGTGAATTTTTTAGATACCGAAATGAGTATGACTGACAAGGATTCAAAAAAAATAAAAGTAATCGGAAACGTTATTGATAACCCTCATAAATTAGAATTATAAAATGCGTAATCTTCCTCTTAAAATATATATCCAAATTGGTGATGAAGTAAATATCAAGGACGACGTTGATTTTAACGAATTAGCGGGTGTTAGTTGGTCTTCGGAAAGAATACATAAAACAGACATTGAGTATGTCCTAAAAAGCAAACGATTAAAAAAAAGAATCATAAAAGATGGCAAAGAAATTCATAATAAATAACGACTTATTAGTTATTGGAAACGTGGGATACCACTTTCAATTAGTACAACAACACGCTACAACAAGAGGTGGCGGATGGTGGCACGTTGATAGAGAAACAGAAACATTGTATCTGTACGATAAAAGTACCGACTACGGACGTTGTGATTTCAATGAATTAAAAAAAGTTGTTGAAAACGGCGCAATGCCTATGTCGTACAATAAACTAAGAATCGTTTTTAGTAAACACGAGCGTTTAGAGGATGCTATGAAGGATTTTATTGTTTTAAAGGAGAAAAGTATCAACTAGAGCCAAAAAAAGTCGGCGTTAACCGACTAATTTGGTTGACAATCGAAAACTGATATTAAACGATTGAACAAAGCTAGGTAACTCGTACCACATTGGCTGACACAAATATAAATAATTTTAAATAAATGGCAACTGAAAAAGATGAAATTTTAGCGGAAAAGGAAGCTGACAAGCTGATTTTGGAATTAGGGATGCGAAAAGCATTAGTGAGTTCTATTTTAATATGTTTTGAACACCTCTATAAAATATCAAAACTCGAAGAGGACTTAAAAAATCAATGGATTGACATTAATGATTATAATAATACCCCGAAGAATTACCAAGAAGTGTTGTTATTACTTCATAGTGGCGATGTTATACCCGCAACATATTGTGATGATGTAGCACCAATAAAACCATTTACAAGCCCGTATTGGAAAAGAGGTATGGTAATTACACATTGGATGCCTATGCCTAAAAAACCAATAAAGTCTAATTAAAATGAGTAATTATTTCAAAGCGTTTATTCGAGTAGTTAAATCATTAAATAATGATGTGTTTTATAACTCTTTTGGCTCGGAAAATATTATAGAAGAAAGATTGATTTTAGCAGAAAATAAAGAAGAAGTTAAAGCTATACTTTTAGAAAAATATCCGCAATTTTTTCCAAACAATAAAGTTTATTCAAAGGAAACAAAAGACACGGCGCAATTTTTTTATGTGGTCATTTTTGAACTTTATGACTATGAAAAAAAACAAATAACAGAAGACACTTCTTGGGAATGTTCATACTGCAAACACAAGCACTCAAATACCTATCTCGACAGACCACGAACGCAAGAAAGATTGTTTGGTGACAAGATGTTTTGTAAAAGCGATGAAGATTATTGTATTACTCAATATAAAAAGGAATACTACAAAGACATTGAATTACCCGATGATGAAAACTTTATAAAAAAAGATTCACCAGTTTACATTTACAAGGTTACTGAAAAAGCAAGTGGCAAATGTTATGTAGGAAAAACAAAAAACGCTCCTTTTTTCAGATGGTGGAATCACTTAACTCACTCTTGTAGTCCCTTCGGTATATATCTTAGACAAACTAAATTAAGCGACTGGACTTTTGAAGTTTTAGTTGAATTACCAAGTAATACAGCAGATGAAGATGTATTTAAAATAGAATCTAAGTATATTAAGGATTTTGATTCAATTTCAAACGGATATAATTCAGTAATAAGTAATAAAAATGTTCTAAAGTGTGATATTGAAGAATAATTAAAATAAAAAAAATGACGAAAATTAAAGATATAAAATTAACAAAAGAGGAATTACTGATTCACAAAAATCAAATTACCCGAATGGAGCAACATACCAATAAAACAGTTGGCGGCTTCTCAAGATACTGGTGTTTTAATTCTGATAAAACAGAATTGATTTACAAATGTAGTGGTGATGGCAGTTCTTTTGTAGCAAATAGGGAGGAAATAACCAATGAATAATTCAATTCCAATTAGCAGAAAACTTAAATTCTACAAAGAATCTGACGAGCGTTGGTATGTTGAACTTCCCGAATGGAAAGGTAGTAAGGCTGATTTAGAAATGGTAGCGGGTGCTGACACTATGCTAAACTATATGTCAGAAGGCGAAGACCACGTTAATCTTTATCTATCAGAAGAATACTTTAATGGTTGTGATAAATTAGAATTTATAAGAATGGCTACCGAAATCGGAAACGGTGCTCATTACATAATGAGAAGTTATGCGGGTATAGAATTTAACCTAAACCTTTGGTTGTGTGACGTGACCGTGTTTGTGTTCGGGAAAATGCCTACATACATTTATCTTTCAAAATACGATACAATTTCAATTTAAAATTATGAGTGAATTAGATGAAATAACCTTAGTAGAAGTTTTCTTTTTTAAAGTAAAAGACTATACTACCATTTTAGTAGGGCAAAGAAATGAACATGAAAAATATTTCTTCGTGCAGAGAGGTGATGGAACAATGTATAAATACAATTATGATAGAATTGTATGGAGTAGATTAATTTCAGTTAACGTTAAGGTGCTTTGCGCTCGTTTTAATGGCGCAAAACACGTGTTAGCTTTAGTTGCCTTGTGTAGGCTTTAGAATGAATAATTAACAATTAAAAACAAAAATAAAATGAATCAATTATTAGAAATCAGAAAAAACATTTACTACACAAAAAAGAAAGCGGACTCAGAAGAATACAACCGAGTTCACGAAATTATTATGATAGTAGATGAACCGAAATACACACGAACAAATGAAGGTGATGTAATTCGAGAAAGAGGTTGTAAAGAAATCCGATTTACTATTCCATCAGATGAAATGTTTGATAAGGTAGTGGAAATATTTACCAAGTATAAAGATTCTAAAGAGGAAGATTTACACTAATGCTGTGCGGTGGGTGGCAATTGAAGCTAACTCAATTAGTTACGAAGAAAGAACCGCTATTTAGCGGTGAGAAATAACATAATACCCTAAATAAGTCGTCGCTAAAACAGTTGTGCCTATTGCAATCCATTTATAAACCTTTTGCTTACGAACTTCCTTCTGTGATGCCTTATATTTATTACTCCACCAGTTATCGCATAATCCCGACATACTCTAGTCCCTAAAGGAAACGAGGTTCTTCAACCAACGCACAAACTAATGTTTCACGTTTGCGATTGAGAGCAATGCCTTTGCTCATAATATTCTTTGAAGCGTTTATATCAGCATGGCTAATATAACCACAACCACTACAAACAAATTCACTTTGAGATAACCTACTTTTTGCATCTTTTTTACCGCACTCATTACAAGTTTGACTGGTATATTTAGGATTAACCCGAACAACATTTGTTTTGTATTCAAGCATTGTTCTAAACATACCCCAACCACAATCAAGTATATGTTTTGAAAGATTTTTGTTCTTTGACATATTTTTTATATTCAAATCTTCCAAATATACCGTGTGATACTTTTTAGCCATTGTAGTAGATTCTTTATGAAGAAAATCTTTTCTTACATTAGCTATTTTGTGATGCAAAAGTCCTATTTTTTTTACTTGCTTTTTCCAACGATTACTTAATCTTTTCTTCCTCGCTAAACTTCTGTTTTCAATACGAAGTTTAGTTTCGTAGATTTTGAAATGTTTAGGATTTTGAATTAAGTTACCATTACTATCTACGCAAAAGTTAGCTATTCCCATATCTATTCCTATTACTTGGCTCTCGTCGGTATTAGATATATTTTTACTTACTTCATCACAGACTATACAAATAAAATAACCAGTTGGCTCTTTTATTACTGTTACTGTTTTTATTTTACCTATTATCGGTGTCTTATCTTTAAAAAATATCAGTTGTCCAATTTTAGGTAGTTTTATTGTATTTTTTGATGTTAATTCTGCTGATTTAAAAAGAATTGAATTATATGTTCTTTTTGATTTAAACTTAGGGAATCCACCGCCACTTTTAATTGTTCTGAAAAAGTTTTTATATGACTTATCTAAACGCTCAATTGAATTTTGAAGGCTCTGACTTGGAACATCTTTAATCCAATCATAATCTTTTATTTCAGTCAACTGCTTCATTAAATCATACATGGAAACATTCTTTTGTTTATTTTTCCAAGATTCTTTTTTTATTTCCAAGCCCATATTATAAATAAAACGGCAAGTTCCAATCCAAGATTTTAATTTACCTTCTTGGATTTTACTTAGGTTTAATTTTCTTTTATAGGTTAGCATAATAAAGAGCCTTCTCGCAAGTAGGTTGCACAACAATAGTCAAACAACGATAGTTCCTACTTGATTGAAGATTTATTAAAATA
>ERZ724509.1043-NODE-1043-length-10715-cov-4.586210_pt1 | contig 10715 bp, 13 predicted proteins | sample MGYA00376042_ERZ724509 | MGnify/ENA primary metagenome ERZ724509 (study PRJEB28724, sample SAMN07190887) | wastewater metagenome | isolation source: effluent of sewage treatment plant in Hong Hong | place: USA: Christiansburg, Virginia | collected 2016-03-01 ...
CGGTGCCCAGGAGTCACCACTGTCCATCATCATCAGTACGCAAGCACCATCTGACGGTGACCTGCTATCAATGTTGATCGACGACGCCCAGACCGGGGCTGACCCGCGGACGAAGGTGTGGCTCTTCACTGCACCATTGCCGACAAAGGACAACCCGTTCAAAGAGATGCCGTTCAGTGAAGAGACGATTCGCCTGGCTAACCCGGCGTTCGATTATTTCATGAACACTGTGGAGGTACTCGCACAGGCCAGGGACGCAGAGCGTATGCCGAGCCGTGAGGCCTCCTACCGAAACCTCATCCTGAACCAGCGCGTCGAGTCGCGGAACCCGTTCGTGACCCGTGCGGTGTGGATCGAGAACGGCGGCAAGCCACAGGGCCTGTCACGCCTTCGCGTGTGGGGTGGGCTCGACCTGTCCAGCGTCCATGATCTAACCGCCCTGGTGCTGACGTCGGAGGACGGTGACGTGTACCCGACCTTCTGGCTACCGGAGACGGGGCTGCGTGAGAAGTCGTTGGCCGACCGTGTGCCCTACGACGTCTGGGAGACGCAGGGTTATCTGAAGACAACTCCGGGGCGTGCTATCGATTATGATTTCGTGGCCACCGAGTTGCGGGTTGTGTTTGATACGTTCGACGTTGTGCAGATGGGATTCGACCGATACAACATGAAGTTTCTCACTCCGTGCCTCGCGCGAGCTGGCTTCACAGAAGAAGAGCTCTTGAAGTTCGTTCCATTCGGGCAAGGTTTTATTTCGATGTCACCAGCGCTCAGAGAACTGGAAACGCGCTTGCTCGGTGGTAAACTCAAACACGGGAACCATCCCGTCCTGACGATGTGCGCGGCGAACGCGACTACCGTCAGCGACCCTGCTGGGAACAGAAAGTTCACCAAGACGAAAGTCACGGGCAGGATTGACGGGATGGTGGCACTGGCGATTGCTACTGCGTTGAGTGGTCAACTGGCCGACGCAGAAGAAACACCGGAGATGATTTTCTTATGAGCGCTGTGTGGTCTGAGGTGAGTCAGAGGGCGGCCGTCCCCGGCTCCCCTATCCTCACCGCCTGGCGTGAAGAACAAGAGGCAAAGCGCGCTGGCGTCCAAGCGTCGGCTGTGATGCCCACGATGTGGGGCGGCATCGACTGGAACGAGTGGGTGCGCGGCAACACGAACCTCCCAGGTGTGAGTGAGAGCAGCGCTCGTACCCTGTCCGCAGTGCACGCCTGCATCGCCCGTATCAGCGGCGCTATTGCCGCAATGCCTCTTCACTTCTACCGGCGCGTGAACAACGGTCGTGAGAAGTACGTCCCCGAGTTGTGGTGGCTCTTCAACGAGCGGCCGCACCCGGACTGGAGCGCGGCAATGATGTGGCAATACATCAGTGACTCCCGCCTTCTGCACGGGGACGGCTTCGTCAAGATCCACAGGCAGACGCCGACGAGTCCGAACGTCAAATACTTCGAGCCACTGAACCCGTCCTTTGTCGACGTGGTCGTGAAGGGTGAAGAGCGCCGGTATGTCGCGCGCCCACTGAACGGCGTCGGTAAGCCCGATGTCATCCACCCGGACGACATGCTGCACATCCCTGGTGCCGGGTACAACGGCGTGCGCTCGATGTCGACGCTGCGCTACGGTCTGCTGCGCTCGGGTGCCATTGCACTCTCTGCTGACGAGGCGCACGCACAGTTCTTCAGTGACGGTGTACGCTCCGACTTCGCCATCGAGATCCCTGGGACCGCGGACCCAGCGAAGATGGAGACGCTACGCAAGTCGTTTCTTGACCGGCACTCTGGCCCTGGCGCCAAGCGTGCCCCTATTGTTCTCGCTGGCGGCATGAAGCTGCAACCACTGACCATGAAGATGGTCGATGCGGAGCTACTGGCCAGCAGGTCGTTTCAGGTGGAGGAGATATGTCGCATCTTCGGCGTGCCTCCATTCATGATCGGCCACACCGAGAAGACGACGTCGTGGGGCAGCGGCATTGAACAGATGGGCATTGGCTTTGTCAAGTACACGCTCTCCCCACACCTGACCGCCATGGAGCAGGAGATCAACTACAAGCTCTTCAAGACGTCGCGCAACTTTTGCGAGTTTGTGACAGCAGGTCTGGAGCGCGGCGATCTGAAGGGTCGTAATGAGGCGTACCGCATCGGGCTCGGCCGCGCAGGTGAGCCCGCCTGGCTGACGGTCAACGAAGTCCGGAACCTCGAGAACATGCCACCTGTTGAAGGCGGCGACAAGATCAATGAACCGGCACCGCCGAACACAGGAGCACCAAATGCACCCACTACGCAAACTGCTTGAAGCCAACAAAGGCCGGCACGACCGGCGTGTTGAGTTCAAGATGAACGCAGAGGCGGACTCGGCGGAGGTGTTCATTTACGACGCCATCGTGAGCGACGCCATCGAGGCCGAGTATTGGGGCGGTGTTGCCCCGGAGCCGTTCGTCAAGTCGCTGCGCGCCATTACCGCCAGCACCATCCACGTTCGGCTCAACTCGCCTGGCGGGTCTGTGTTCGCCGCACGCGCCATTGAGCAGGCACTGCGAGATCACCCAGCGCGCGTCGTGGTGCATATCGACGGGTACGCCGCGAGCGCTGCATCTTTCCTGATGATGGCGGCGGACGAGATCGTCGCCTCGCCGGGTGCGCTCGTGATGATCCACAACGGCTGGACGTACGCATTCGGTAACGCCTCTGAGTTGCGGTCAACTGCTGACCTGCTGGACAAAGTCGACGGCACTCTTGTGAGTACGTACGCTGCCCGCACGAAGCAAGACCCGAAGCAGATCGCGGACTGGATGGCGGCGGAGACTTGGTTCACCGCCGAGGAGGCCATGGCTGTCGGTCTGGTGGACTCCATCTTCAAGGACTCTCCGAGTGCACAGGTGCAATGGGATCTGTCCGCGTACAACAAAGCACCGCAGCTCCCAGTTGCGGACCCCGTAATTGACCCGGCCGTTGCCGCGGCGCGCAAGCGTTCCGCCAGCCTCGCCAGTCTCCTGACTGTGTAGCTCCCGCTACCAGAACCCTGCCGCGCTTGCGGTGTTAACTCTGAAAGGATCAGTAAATGAAAAGTATCCAAGCACTGCGGGAGCGTCACAATGCTCTCGCGCAGGCCGTCCAAGCATTGGTGGCCACCAACAACGACGCATGGAAGCCAGACCACCAAGTCGAGTACGACAAGGCGATGGCCGAGATCGTTGACCTGCGCGCCCAGATGGCTCGCGTGACCGAGCTCGGTGAGGCCCTGGCCGAGGCTAAGACCCTGGACCAGATCCAGGAAGACGTGAACCGCTCCTCGCACGGCAAGTCGGACAAGGACAAGCTCGCGGCGAAGATGTTCGTCAAGTGGCTCAAGGGCGGCGACACTGCGATCACCGCCCAGGAGTGGGCCGACATCCGTGCAACCATGTCCACCACGACCGTCGGCGAGGGCGGCTACACCGTTCAGACCACTGTCGCGGCCACGCTGATTGACCAGCTCAAACAGTTCGGCGGTATCCGCAATGTGGCCACGATCCTGTCCATGGATCAAGGCAACCCGATGTCGTTTCCGACGTCTGACGGTACAGCCGAGGTCGGTGAGTTGATCGCAGAGAACATCACCGCGACCGGCGCTGACCCGACATTCGGTACCCTGGCGTTGAACGTCTACAAGTTCAGCTCCAAGATCGTGGCGGTGCCGTTCGAGCTGTTGCAAGACAGTCAGATCGACATCGAAGGTTTCGTGAACGCACGCCTGGCACAGCGCCTCGGTCGCATCACGAATACCTATTACACGACCGGCACCGGCACCGCCCAGCCGTTCGGTATCGTCACCCGTGCAGGTTCGGGCAAGGTCGGCACCACGGGCCAGACCCTGACCGTGATCGTTGACGACTTGATCGACCTGATCCATGCCGTCGACCCAGCGTACCGCGCACAGGGTTGCAGCTTCATGATGCACGACCAGTCGCTGAAGATCATCCGCAAGTTGAAGGACTCCACTGGTCGTCCGATCTTTATCCCTGGCTACGAAGGCCTGGGCCAGAGCCTCGGTGATACGCTGATGGGTTACCGCGTGGATATCAATCAGGACGTTGCCCAGATGGCTGCCAACGCGAAGTCGATTCTGTTCGGCAACCTGAAGCAGTATTACGTCCGCGACGTGATGGCGATGACGCTGTTCCGCTTCACAGACTCGGCTTATGCCAAGCTCGGGCAGGTCGGCTTCCTAGCCTGGATGCGTTCGGGTGGTAACCTGATCGACGCATCGGCCGTGAAGTATTACGCCAACAGCGCGACCTAAGCTGCCGGTCGTCCCGCAACCCGGCCGCCCGTTCAACTCGGGCGGCCTCTTTACAGGAGAGTATTGATGGCAACAAAACAAGCGCCACCGCCTGCGCCACAACCGCAAGGCAAGGTTTCTGTCCGTGTCTTGTCCGACGGGCCATACGGCCGCGTGAACGACGTTGTGGAGCTGGATGCTGCCGACGTGGTGGCCGCCAAGGAACAAGGTTACGTCGACGACAACGTAGCGGCGGTGGCTTACGCACGCAGCCTGACCGCACCGCCTGGCGACGACAAGCCCCTGGAGTAATTCAGTATGACAGTCCGTCTTTTGGTTGACTACCGTTATAACGGTGTTGATTATCGTGTGAGTAACCTCCTCACAGCTGACGCCGGAACTGAGGCAGGTCTGATCGCGTCGAAGCAGGCGGACAGTGTCCTCACGGGTGGCACTGCGTATGTAGCACCCGCCACGGTCGAGTCGGTTGATGAAACGCAGCAAGTCAACCTTGTCACAAGAAATGGAATCAAATCCCTGGTGTCAGGGGATGGGATTCCGAATACTCTGAGCGTGGGCGCAATCCAAGGCTTCAGCGCAGCGACCACGATCCCCGAGATTGTGTTTGACCAGTCCAAAGGCGGGCAGTACCTGTTTACGGCCTACGATGCTGGCAACAATTACACATCGTCGCTATCGGTTGCCACGGGCACGCTTGCAAGCATGACAAAGACGGCCATTTCCGCCACAAACGTCAGCAACTTGAAGGACACGGCTGGCGCGGCAATCACGGCTGGCGCAGTTGTTTGCGCGTGGTGGATCAACGAAACCAGATTCATGTTCGTCGGCAAAAAGAACAGCGGCAACACGAATTACGTTTGGATTTGCGACTACAACGGCGGCGCGTGGAAGGTCGGCAGCAACTCGGCTACCTTTGACAACGGCAACGCCGTTCTCGCACTTGGCCTTTACTCTGGCGGGCAGGCTGGACTTTCGGGGGTGCTGCACTCCCGTTCGGTTGCCATGAATTTGGATGCGTCAAAGATTCTGATTGCCGAGTACAACGTGGCAACCGGGCGGGTAACGGGTGGAACAAATGACGCAATCCGCGTCTACCAATCAGCCGATCAAGGCGCAACGTGGTCAGCATTGCTGACGCACAACACCAGCGGCAACCAAATGCGCCACTGGCATTTTGTGAAGTTTGATGCATACAACAGCGCACGACCATGGATCATTGGTGGCGGCGACGATCCTCTTAGCGCGCTTATTCGGTGGGATGGAACATCCAGTGCGCCCGCTGCAAATACGCCACTGACACAGGCGGGTTTTGCTGGCTATCCGGGGTGGGAGGTCATGCACGACACGGCGGGGATTGAGTGCCGAAGTGGTGACATTGCGATCCATCCGCAGACGCTGCACTATATGTCGGACAACTCGGAAGTCAACACGGCAGAAAAGTACAACTTCCAAGTTTCCAAACAGCGCCCACTTGCCCGCGTGCGGGCGAATCAGCATGATCGTTCTATTGGACGCTCCCCGTTGATTTGCTGCGAATTGCCAAACGGAGCGACGGTATGGGGCACGATCCGCGAGGCGCAGGACTTGGGGGCAGCGCCTGAATCGTGGCAGGGGTACGATTTTCTGTACACCCCGGACGGCGTCACCTTCCACAAGATCGCAAAGACGCGCGATGTCTCTGCCAGCGGCACCGGCACGCTGAGCAACATTTTTATGAGCAACGAGGGCATCTTGGTTATTTCCGGTCTCAATGCGCGTGGCTGCAAGTTGCGACCATCTGCATCCACGAATGGCGAAGGGTCGCTGCTGGTGACGCTGCAGGCGTGGGATGGCACGGTGCGGACCCTGCAAGGCACAGCCTAATTCCATCCCCTGCCGGTGGGTCACCGGCGCAAATTGAAAGGCAATTGTGGACTCCATCGAATCTGAAATCCAAGCCAAGGGGCTGACCGCCCCGCGCGTCACGCTCGACGACCTGAACGCCGCCATCGTGCACACTGAGATCGTCAAGCACGTCTCGGCCGGAGGCCAGATCATGCGCTGGGCAGTCATCACGACCCGCAACGGCTACGCCGTAACCGGACGCCCCTCGGTTGCGGTCTCCCCTGCCAACGACAACGCCGAACTCGGCGAGAAGCTGGCCGTGGACAACGCCCGCAACGAACTGTGGCCGCTCATGGGCTATGCACTGAAAGAACGACTGGGCGGGTATTTCCCATAAGTTGCCGGTACACATAGGACAAATGATGACCCCGAAAGTAATCACACCGCGAGCCTCTCCGGTCATCGCCGTGGCCGACCTGAAAGCGCACTTGCGCGTGACCCACGCGTCCGAGGATACGCTGATCGCCAGCTACCTCGAACAAGCTTGTGCGTGGGCGCAGAACTATAGCCAGGTCACCATCGGTCCCCAGACCCTGGAGCTGGCCCTGGATGCCTTTCCCACCGGTGCCATCGAGCTACCATACGGGCTCGTCACGGCGCTCACGTCGGTCAAGTACCGGGACACGGCTGGCACCCTGATAACGCTGGACCCGTCGAATTACGCCCTCAACGACTACGCCGACCCTGCTGTGTGTCACTTGACATACGGGTCGACCTGGCCACAGACTCGTGAGATCACAAATGCTGTTCTCGTACGGTACGCGGCCGGCGCCACAGCCCTACACGACGGCATTCGGTCAGCGCTTCTCCTCACCGTGGGGCACCTCTATGCTAACCGGGAGTCCGTGAACGTCGGCAACATCGTCAGCAAGATGCCTCTGAGTGCCGAGGCCATGCTCGACTCCGTGAAAATCTGGAGCATGTAATGCAAGCAGGGAAGCTGCGAGAACCGATCGCACTCTATTCACCTGGCGTCACACGCGACGCCATTGGCCAGGAGGTCGTCGCATGGGTATTCGTTGCAAATGTGTGGGCACAGATCATCCCACTTAATGCACGCGAGTTCTTTACCGCGGCCGCTATCCAGCAGGAGCACACAGTGCACATGAGGCTCCGTGCCCGGTCGGACATCCTTGTGTCCTGGCGCATTGTGTGGGGCGAGATGGACTACGACGTGACCGGCGTGCAGCCAATACCTGGCGGTGAGTACGTGGATGTCTACGCCAAGCACGGCACGCGCGATGGTGTGTGATGCTGGACATCAAACTGGACTTCACGTGGCTGGACGCCGAGCTTGATAAGGTCCGTGCGACCGCTACGCAACGCGCCAGAGAAGGTGCCGCCGCCGGTGCCCGCGTCTACTACAATGCGGTGTTGAGAGTGGCTCCTGTATCCGAGAAGGGCCACTGGTTCCACGGCACGTCGTTCAAGAAGAACGGGACGAAGTATTGGTTCGAGAGTGGCTCTCTGCGCGGCGCAGTCTACCAGTGGTTCGTGAAGGATGGAGACCCACGCAACCCCGTTTATCAGATCGCCTGGAATCACCGCAAGGTGCCTTATGGGTTCATGGTTGTGTACGGCACAACGCGCACGCGTGTTGGTAACGACTTCATCGGGGACGCACAGGAGTCTGTAGAACAACTGGCACGGGCTGCCATGCTCCTCGCCTTCAACAGGAACTGAATATGACAATCGAAGCCGCCCTCTTCACGACACTGTCGGCGCTCGTTGCCGGCCGCGTGTACCCGGACGCTGCACCACTGGGCACGGTCATGCCGTTCATTTGCTACGAGCAGGCAGGTGGCGACGCACTCGCGTTCCTGGACGGCACCTTGCCGAACAAGAAGCATGGTCGCTTCGAGATCGGCGTGTACGCAAAGGACCGTGTCGCGTGTTCGTCCCTGGCCCTGGCGGTGGAGGCCACACTCACCGGTGCCCCGGCAGAGCTGTTCACAGCCCGCGCGATCGTCGCCCCAATGAGCGATCACAACCCGGAGACCGGTGTGTATTCCAGCGTTCAGCCATACAGTATTTTCTCCGACAGGTAGAAGTGCCGTGTTAAAATCGGTAGCGTCAGTCAGTAGTGATGTCAACCCACATTCGAAAGGTTCACCATGAGTTTCTTTTTCCCTGAAGGCTCGTCCTTCCAATTCTCTCAGACGCTTGCCGGGGCGAAGACAGTCACGGTGGCCAGCAACGCGAATCCTGCGGTGCTCACATCGGTGGCCCACGGCTACACGACCAATGACGAAGTCCTCTTCACCAGTGGCTGGGAAGACGCAACCGACTCCGTCTGGAAGGTCAACGTCCTGACCGCTGACACGTTCAACCTGCTGGGCCTGGACTCCTCGAATGCGAGCTTCTTCCCTGTCGGTACTGGCATCGGGACCACACAGAAGCTCAGTGGCTGGACCGCCATCCCGCAGATTCTGTCGATCGCTGCACAGGGCGGTGACGCTCGGTTCACCGAAGTGGCACTGCTGGCCAAGCGCAATGCGACCAAGATCCCGACGGGCTTCAACGCTACGACGATCGGTCTGCAGCTTGCCCATGACGCAACACTGGCCGGCTTCATTACGATGCTCGGCATCTCTCGGAACCTCAGCAAGTGCGCGTTCAAGCAGGTGGTGTCCGGCGGTGCTGTGACGTACGGCTACGGCTACATGAGCGTCAGCGAGTTCCCGAAGATGAACAACAACCAAGTGAACACCGTCGAGGCTGCTATCTCGATCCTCGGTCGTTCGATCAGCTACTAACCTGAGCTCGGGCCTCCAACAGGCCCGACACAACTAAGAGAGCACCATGACTAAACTTGTCCTCGGCAAAACCCCGAAGTTCTTCAAACCAATTCCTGTGAAGTTCATTCTTCCGGACGGTACCGAAGACCAGCTCCTCGTGACGTACCACTACAAGACGCGCTCCGACTTCGCGGCGTTCTTGAACAAGTTGTTTCGCGAGGTCACTGACGGGGCGGTTCTCGCCACCGAGGAGAAGATCGATTTCGAGGCGGTGTTCAAGAGGGGTTCGAGCAAGACGGTGGACCACCTCGTGGAGATCGTTGGTGCCTGGGACCTGGACGCGCCGCTCACCGCGGAGAGCTTCCGGGAGTTGCATAACGAAGTACCGGCAGCGGCGGCCGCTATCACAGCGGCTTACTCGCTGGCATGTTCGGAAGGTCGCCTGGGAAACTGAGGGGCGCGGCGGCTGCGATGTACGCGAAGACATCGGAGCAGTCAAGTAAAGAGGCACAGTCCAGCCCGTTCCTGATGGCTGTCGCCGCTGCGCAGGTTGTGAAGGACTACGAGGTCTGGCCGGAGAACATGCCGGCCATTGACCTGTTTCTGTTGGTTGCTACTCAATGGAGAAGCATGGGCAGAGGCCCTTCTGGATTGGATTACAACGTCCTCTTCAAGTGCCTCGACAGAATGAACATCACGCCACAGGAGTATGACGTATTGTTCGCAGACGTCAGGGTTATCGAATCGGCGGCGCTCACACAACTGAATGCAGAGTAGGGTCCTATGACAACAACGCAGATCAATGTCGGGATGAACATCGACGGCGTTGTGACCGGCACGGACAAGGCCAAGCGCAAGATCCGTGAGCTCGGTACAGCAGCCGCCGAGGCCACCGCCGATGCCGGCAAGGGTACCGCCAAGATCGGCGAAGGTGCCGACGCTGCTGCCAAGAGAATTGAGGCGGCGACAAAGGGTATCATCGCCAGTGTCCAGCGCCAGACCGCAGCGTTCAATGCAGGCGGCACGGCGACCCGTGCATACCAAGAGCAGCTCGCAAGGCTACGCGGTGTTGACCCTGCTGTCTTGAAGCCGTACCTGGACCAACTCGACGCCGCGAAGCTCAAGCAGCAGAATGTCACGTCGGACCTCACTGCAATGTCCGACAAGTTCACCGCCCTCAAGTACGGGGTGCTCGGGGCTACTGCCGCGCTCGCCGGCTTCACTGCTGGCTTCAAGAGCATTGTCGACGGCGTGGACAAGTTGAACGACCTGGCCGACGCCACTGGTGCGAGTATCGAGAACATCAGTGCCCTCGAGGACGTGGCGGCCAGGACCGGCACGAGCTTCGATACGGTACAGGCGGCGCTGATCAAGTTCAACATGGCGCTCAAGGACACGAAGCCAGGCACGGACTCCGCTGCCGCCTTCGCCGCACTCGGGGTCAACGTCAAAGAGCTCAAGTCCCTGGACCCAGCCGCCGCACTACAGGTCGTGGCTAATGCGTTCAATGGCTTTGCCAACAACGGACAGAAGGCACGCATCGCGCAGGAGCTCTTCGGCAAGAGTACACGTGACGTTGCGGTGTTGTTGAAAGACCTCGGCGAGAAGGGTAAGCTCTACAGCACCGTGACCACGGCACAGGCCGAGGCTGCCGACAAGTTCAACAAGCAACTGTTCGCCATGCAGAAAGAGTTGACCGACGTCGGTCGCGCTCTTGCCGGTCCAGTCGTCGACAACCTGAACACCTTCATTGATCGACTGAAGGAAGGCCGCGCCGCTGGTAAAGGTTTCGTTGAGACACTG
>ERZ724509.1044-NODE-1044-length-10705-cov-9.312582_pt1 | contig 10705 bp, 22 predicted proteins | sample MGYA00376042_ERZ724509 | MGnify/ENA primary metagenome ERZ724509 (study PRJEB28724, sample SAMN07190887) | wastewater metagenome | isolation source: effluent of sewage treatment plant in Hong Hong | place: USA: Christiansburg, Virginia | collected 2016-03-01 ...
GCCTCTTTGCGCGTTTTGTCGAGTAAGTCTTTTTCTTGACGATTTGAGCGAGGGAAATACTGAGCGCCGCACTCTGGGCAATAACGATAGGCGCGGGCTGATTCTTTGTTTTCTGTGATTTTGACGTGGGCAGATTGAAACGCGCACTCAGGACATGCGCAACGCCCTAGCATTTTAGATGCCATGGTAATTAACCTTTCGGGGGGCTTTTGCCCCCTCTTATTATTATTTTTTGACCTGGCTTTCGCCGACTACTTTACGCTGGAATTTCTTCCGGTTTATCCGGTAACGAATGCACCAGTAAAGATAAGGCATCTTCAAAACCGTCTAGTTTTTCTAAAACTGTAGTCTTGAAAATTTCATCTGCTTCATTTCCGACTGGCACAACAATTTCCGCTGAATCGCCGGGGGCATCAATCAACTTTTGCAGCTCTACTTTTGCAGTCTTGAACGTTTGTTCGCCCTCGCTTCGAATCTGATAACGATCTTCTAGCGATTGCAATCCCGCCATGATCGACACCAGCATGAGTCTGTATTCTTGTTTCATTTTCTTTCTAACTCCTGAATTTTTCCCCGCAATAAATTAACTACTTGGCTGATGGCGGTGAATTCATCAACCAAAGAGCAAAGCTCGTGTTTTGTCTCAGCATCTAGTAAAAAGACACCGTTTATTTTCTTTTTTAGTTTTTCAGCGTTCATCTATTCCCGCCTTTTCCAATCGTTTATAAATTCGTCCACATCAGACGAAAAAATTTTATTTTTTAAGTCAAATTTCTCACGCATCCAAGGAGGCGCCACTTTTTCGCCGCTTGGTTCCGTACAGTTATTTACACCAGTCCGAGGCAGGTCAAAGACAACAGCAACAGCCGAAGCCGCCACCCGCAACCATTCAAACCGCATTGACTTGTAAGTCTTTGCATGTCCTTGCATAAAAACGCCCGCTGGCTTTTCCGCTTCATAAGTCGCGTATTTGCCCTCAATCTTTTTCAATTGCTTTGCTATGCGAATACGATATTCACGCCCCACATTCATGCCGCCTTGCGCCAATAAATACCCCGCAAAATCTGCCTGTGTCATTTCTTGATTGTTTTCGTCTAATAATGGCTTACCATCAACCATTATTTTTTTCGCTGTCTTTTGGCATGACTTCCAAGCGCTCAATAACTCGCTAGGCGCTCCCTTTATTTCATCTTCTTGCACTCTGCGAAGCTCACGCCACACGCCAACAGGCGAGCCGCCGATCTGCTGAAATTGACGAATGCCCCAAACCTGTGACCAGTATGTGACCCTCTCACTCGCCGTTATTTCTTCATTTCCAAGCAAGTCGTTTTTAATCACATACGTTTCACCGTTTTCAAAAGTTTTATGATCGCCAACGCCGTGACCATCAATGTTTTTTGAAATGTACTTTGCAATATAACCCGCCGCGCTCCCGCCGTTGCCCGTTTCGATATTGACCAACTTAACGCGGTTTTCTTTGGCCCCCGCTTCTTCTGCATCTTCTTCTAACGCATAAGCCTTAATTACTTCTTCCATTTGAACAACGTGCCTTCTTTCTACGAAGAAAAGCATATGCCAATGTGGGCAACCGTCAGAATGTGGCTCAGCAATCCTGAAACCGTAGGGCCTTATTTCTCTGCGTTTTAACTCTGCGCGAATTTTGGCCCACACATTGCACAAATACCGCTGCGCGTCTCGTGGTGTTGCGCCGTTGTATTTCTTGTTTGTGCCGCCGACACTGTGAAATTTTGACGGGGCCGTAATGGTCCAGAACATTGCCGCATGATTGAGTTGTGTCGCTACATCTTCAAACCCTCGAATCCGCGTCATAAGCTCACCACGGCGCAAAGCCTTGTTTGCCATCCCCTTACTTGCCAACTTTGCGAGCGTCACGACTTCGCCCGTTTCCGCATTGATTACCTGCGTTTCTTCTAGCAGCTTCTGATTTTTCTTGTTTTGCTGACGCTGGAAAATTGCCGCTTCTCTGCTTATGTATGCGTCTTTTGTTTTATAGGTCAAGCCTAGGCAAATAGAAGCATGCTCTAACCTTCGTTTGTACTCTTTGACTAGCTGGCGATACCACCAACCACGATCAACCGCACGGCGTAAAAATTCTGTGTCTGTGTCGCCCGCTGGCATTGGTACGCCCAACACCTCGCAAAGCTTTTCAACTTGCATTTTTATTGCAAGTGTCGTCGTGCATTCTGCGCAAATTCGATAAACGTCACGCGCCGCCTTGTCTGCTGCAAAGTAGATCGCACCATCGCCGCCATTCAATGCAGGTTTTTCCGTGTTGCAGATAATTTCATCAACAACAGAAAAAGCAGCACTGCTGGCACCAGTGGCAAACATGCCACTGAATGCCGCCGAAAACCGCCGAGGCAATCCGCAATCAGTTAGCATTGATTCCCGCCGCTTGCAGTGGCACCGGTTGCAACTGTCTGTGAATTTGATCTAGATAATATTGAACGTGCTTGAAGCTATCAGCATCAACGCTGATTTTTGAGTGTTGTAATTCACCGAGAACTTGGTCAAGCTTGCGTGATGCCGAACCGACCACCCGCATAGATTCGACCGCCGTAGCTACCTGACCGCAAGAAATTTCCTTAGCCATGTGCAACCTCTGCCACGCCAAAAGCAATAACGCTGAAAATCGCCATATTTGTATTCATGCTTATTGCAACTATTATTGCAGCCGTTACAGATAACGCTTCTACATAGGTTCTATGCTCTGCTCCGGTCTCATCGAACATGATTACCTTGAAAAGTTTCATGATTAATCCACCAAGAAACCCAACGCCACAAGCGCTGGGGCAAGCGAAAAAACCGCGAAGCCGATCACGGCATCACGGGCAAAAGTTAAAAATTCTTGGAAGTCGGTTTTCATGACAATGTTCTGAGCGATAAAGACAAAGCTACATAACCTTGACGGACACCGAAGTTTTCAATGTGCGAAATGTGCAATAAGTGCGAATCACCCGTGCAACGCTCTGAAACCGTGTCGTATTCCAAAAAAATGACTTCATCGCCTACTTGAAAATTGCGGTCATTCTTGCGTATCGAGCATTTTTGTTCACCAGTACACAATGTTTCGAAGTGCTGCGGATTAGCTTTTAGAAAGTGCTGCATTGACTACCCCCTAGTAGATTAGCGCCCCTAGTAAGCGAGAAATCGCGGGGGCTAACTAGGAGGTTTATTTACATGAATATGTGAATTACCCCCGCGACAGCCGAAATATAGCTCATGTTAGATGAACGTGTCAATGTTAGATCGAACGTTCATCGTCCATTAACCTTGAACGTTCATCGTTAATTGACTACTATTCGGTACGCGCCTAGCTCTAGGCGCACTAGCCCTAGGGGGATTTATGAACACTGTGGAATATTTGCAACAGGCAAAAAAAGCCTTAAACATAGAATCAGATTACGCACTAGCAAAAGCTTTAGGCGTAACCCGTAGCGGCATGAGTGCACACATGAGTGGTAAAACCACCATGAGCGACCAGACCGCTTGCCGTGTTGCTGCAATCATTGGAAAACATGCTGGTTTGGTAATGCTTGACATGCAACGCGAACGCGCCTCAACACCTGAACAGGCGAATATATGGAGCGAGGTTGCACGGGGTTTTCTGTCGCTATTAATGCCCGCTAAGAGTATGACCGCTTAATTTTTTTTAAGCGGTTATGCTGCGTTAATAGCTAAATCTTAGCTAAACTTCGAAATAATTTATATTATGTCAAATGAGTTTAGCTAAGAAAATACGGGGGCTTAATGCCCCTTTTCTTTTCGGCAACATCTATATAAGATCGCCTTAAGAACAATAATAACCCAAAACCATGCCTTACGATTTATTTGGTGAAATACCCGTCACAGAACGCGAAATTTACCTGTGGGTCAAAGCTGTAGCGCCGCATTATTTGCGCCCAGAACGCGCCTATCGCAATTACGTGAGGTCTTATGATGTGGCGGGCAAAATCAAACATGCGAAACTGCGAGGAACATTTCAGGACACTATCGAGAGCCGCCCAGACCCTTGGCATGCACGATTAGCGATTAACCGGATAAAGTAAAAAAGCCCACCGGATACGGTGGGCTTTTTGACTTCATAGGCCTATGACATGTTTACTATTTGCCTGGACTCGGTTCGCCGACTGCGATACCTTGCTTTGTCTGACCCGTCCCGCTTGTCCGGTTCGCTAAGTATCTGGCAATCAAGAAAACGGCAACGGCTCCCGCAATGATTTTGTGTGTCGTCGTCATTTCTTACGCTTTCGGAATTGCCCGTTTGCCTTGCGTGGTGGCGTTCGTTTTTTCTTAGCCATGCTTGACCTCAATCATTGATAAACGTTTTTCAATTGAGATTGCCCATTTCAAAGCGCCAATCCCGCCCGATGCCACGCCCGAACTAATCAGCAATGTGATTAACTCAATTGCGCTCATTTGGCCTCGCTTTTTGCCTCTGGCAATTTAACCGCAACACCCGCCGCACCAGCCGCTAAAGCTTGCACTACGCCTGTGTATTGTGGTGGCACGAATGCCGCCGCCAAGCCCAGCAAAGTCGCTAAACCTGCCCATGTACTGCCTTCTTTTAATCGTTGCATTACTGCTCCTTTTTTATTGTTTTTATGATGCCGAGTAAATCAAGATACTGCCTTGGTAATAGTCCCCATTTGGTGCTATGGCTGTACCATCGCTAAAATAACGCCACCCGTTTGGAGTGCCGTACTTTATTTCTGTCGTGTAATCGCTTGGCGATTGCGCTTTTTTCTTTTGCTTCAACAGGTACAAAACCGCTACCGCCGCCGCTATGTATAAAATGTTTTTTTTCATATCAATTAAATGGATTCGCTGACGTTAAAAAGTTTCTCAAATCGTTGCCCCATTCAAAACCTTTTCGCGCCGTGTAGCCAATTACATTATCTTCGCTTACCGGATTTACCCGCATAGTGCCGTTTTTGTCGTGCAAAAAATCGTAAATGTCCGCACCAATTGAACCAGACTTACTGCCTGTGATCGACGCATAAACATCTGAAAACGTCTTGTTGATTACGTTTTCATTGTTGAATGGATTGATCGCTTCCACCGCCTCGCCTGCCTTGCCTTTGGCATAGACCACCACGGCAATACCTACTATTGCCATCAACCCAAATTTAACAATTCGGTCCTTGTCCATAGTTACGCCAAGAATGCATTTATATTGTCCGACCAGTTATCTGGACTGACAATATCGTTAATAGATGTCTGTGGCTGCAAATAATCAGCGATCAAGTACGGTGATTCGGATATCGCTTTTTGATATCTGACCGCCACTTCATCATTCGACTTTTGCCCCAAGCCAGTTAAGAACGATGCGAATGCACCAATGGCCGTTTGAGCCACACCCGCGCCCACTGACGCAGGCATTAGGGCAGGCGCTTTGCCCGCTGTATTTTGTATTTGCGTATAACGTGGGCGCGTATAAAAATATGCGCCCAGCATTAACACGCCGATGATTAAAATTTTGTTGTTTTGTCTTTGCGTACTCATGCGAATACACCCCCAGCGTTTAAGTATGCCGCTTGTAATTGTTCAATTTTTCTAGTGGGCTGATTTACGCCCGAATTTGGCAATGATGCCCAGACCTTTCGAACTTTTGATAAGGCCAGATCAAAGCGCCCCGCCCTCACGTCACCAAGCGCCCCACGCTCATCAATCAGCGTTAAGGCCATTGCGTCTTGCACATCTGGCGTAAAGGCCGCAAAGCCGTATTTACTGCAAAGTGCGTTATAGGTTGTTGCCGTGATCTGATACGCGCCCGCCGCCGAAGTTCGAATGGTTTTACCTGCCAAATCTTCATACAGAAAAAATTGCCTCGGATGGTCTGCAAAACTTGAAAATGTTTTGCCGTTATTTGGCGTGTAGCCGAACAATGCACGGTATCCGCTCTCTTGGCTTGTGCCTTCTGCTATGCGTATCACATGCAAAAACGCCGCCACGTTTTGCGCCGCCGTTTGTTCGTCAATTTGATCTGTCATAAATTTGTTTTGCACGTCTTCCACCGTCTCAGGTATTAAATCTAATAGTGACCCCGTTTGATCTTCTGGGTCACTTAATAGCCCTTCATTTCTCGCCCACTTTGCCGCCGCAATTCCCACCACGGCATACAAAATTAATTTTTCGATTTGCATTACAAAAGCGTGTAAGCCACACCCGCATTCATCAATGCAAATGGACTACCTGCCCCCGAATTTACATAAGACAGAGAATATCCCGCAGGTAATCTAATCTTTGTCGGTAATGCAAATTGTCCCGCCGAACTTACCCCTGCCGCCCCCGCAATTAACGTAGTCCCATCGTCAATATTTGCAGGCGATCCGCCGTTTTTTGCGATTAACGAAACTGATGCAGCTTGATTTGGCGTTACAAATGATCCGCTTGCAGCATGCACAATAATTCCGTTCACATTCGCCGCCGCAGTAACAAACGTTGTAACAAATGACCCCGTTTTATTTGTATGCGAACCAATACCACTCGCCGCTATTAAATTTTCTTGCACTGTCGCTGTCCCCGAAATTGTTACTGCTGGCGTGTTTGTAATTGATGTTTGGATGGGATTACCAATGTCATTTTTTATCTCAACATCGCCGCCACTAATAGTCACCGGAATTGATGCATTCATCACGGTTACATTGTTTGCGAAACTTGCGTCAAGTGTTACCAGACTTGAATTATCTTCAAACTCACCGGACCCGATTAAAAGCTTTCCGCTGATCGTTGCCGCAGGGTTCAAACTCTCTACAGTCCACTGACGAACTGTGTTGGTCAATTTCACCCGTTGACCTGGCTTTAACTCAATTTTATTTCCCGACTCCGGTGTTACCACAATTCGCGTTTCAAGCGCTGATGTGCCTGACTCGTACCAAATACCGGATGAAAATTCGTTGAATACTACGCTCTGTTTTGCTGGCGTAAGTTGTAAATTGTAACTTTGCATTTATGCCTTCTTCATCACGTAAAAAGCAACGACAACCGCCGCCGCCATCAGACCATATTTTTTTAAATCGGCTTTTTCTTGCTCAGCTTTTGCGCTTGGCGAATTGCTAGGCAAGTTCGCCGCAGATTGAGCAAAGCCCATAATCTGCGCCGCTGTTTTTTCGGTACTCGCTGCTACTGTTTTTGCAAGGCCAAACGCCTGCTCTACACCCGCCGCATTAACCGCCGCTTGATATTTGACCGAGTCCAACGCAGACCCGACAGACAGCCCATTGCTTGCCACCGCAGCACCACCGACCTGACCAACTGCACCCAGCGCCGCACCTACAGACCCGTAGTCTGTAAATGTACGGCTGGACGAATCAGAAAAAACCGTAGTGTTGAAGCTTCCAGAATTTCCGCTGTAACTTCGGTTTGAAGCATCAGAAAAATTGGTTGAACGATTCGACGAGTCTAAAAAGTTTGTGGAACGGTTCGACGCATCTGCAAAATTGGTTGAACGATTTGAAAAATCTAACCAACTATTGCCCGACCCATCGACTGCATTATCACCAAACATTTTTGAATTGTCGGTGTTTGTTGTATTGCTTGTTTGGTTCGTGAGATTGCTTGTGCTGCTGCTGTTATCCTCACGCCCAAAAATTGAAAACATACCCATGTTTCACCGCTTCAAAAGATAAATTGCCGCGCCGATCAAAATCAGCATAAGCGGGCTAATACCCAGCCCGCCTGCGACTGAGCCGCCCGATTTTTCAGACGTTGCGGACGCGCTTTGATTTGCGCCCGTTGAATGATTCGAATAGTTCTTAATGGATGACCACGGCATCATTGAATCAAACGGGGAGGCATAGCCGCCCGCGCCTGATGTCGCCGTGATCGTTTCCTTAAGATCTGCTTTCATTGGAGGCAGAGCCATTTTTTAATCTTTCAAAAGCAGCAGTGCCAGACCCGCGATAACCAAAATCATCGTGAAATTTCCCGATGCTTGCGCCTGTACGCCAATTGCATTTGGGTCACGCAGTTGGCCTGTGTAAAAACGTTCGCCGACCATGTTCGCCATTGCGCCCTGAGCCGCACCGCGAATGCCGCCCGTAAGGACAGCGTTCCAATCGATATCCCCTGAAGCATCACGGCTCAACATACTCGCTGGAATTTGCGAAGTATTTTGAGTAGCGCCGAATATGCTTAATTCTTCAAAAGAACCCGCCATTTTTTACCGCCGATCTTAGAGATTTGTTGGAGTGTCTAACACCTCAACGATTGCCGATACTGTCGCGCCGCCCGCATCGCCCAGCATTGCATTAAATTCGAAAGAATCGAACACTTGACCGCTGTTGGTATTGCGAATTGTTTGTACATGCGCGTCATGATTGTTATCTACGATGAAGTCCACAACGTATAAACCTGACTGTGGCACTTTCTTGTATTCGCTTTGATCGAAACGCACATCTAAGCAAGTTTGGTCATGAATAACGAGTGAATTTTTCTTGACTTCGACAGACTGAATATTGCCGTTTGCCGCGCCCGTCCAATCTGTGCCGTTGTAGAACAACCAAACTCGTTTCAAGAGCGAACCACGGAAAGTCAAAGGCAATGTGAAACGACCTGAAGCGCTTTGCGTCCAAGAGTAAGGCAAAAATTTTGTGACGAATGGATTATCTTGCGTACGTTCGAAGTAACCTGTCGCGTCGATTTTTGGCGCTACTGCTGTGGCTGAAATATAGACGTTGACGTACACCTCGCCGACTGGTAACAAGCTCATCAAATCCAAACCGCCAACTTGTTTGACAGGGAAAATTGCTTGATCGCGCTCAGTAAAATCCAATGTCAAATACTTGGCGTTATCCGCTTGATTCTTGTAGTTGTTGACCTTGTTTAACTGCGTTCCGGTCAAATCCCAAATGGTCTTTGCACCAATCTTTACGACCACACGGTCAATTTTTGTTTTATCAAACGTAGTGCCTGACAAGCCCAGCTTGATTTTTACCAGCGTGAAATCTTCCGGTGAAATTCGTAACGAGGCCATCTGACCAGCCGCCACGTTTTGAAATTGATTTAAACGTTTATTAAACATTTTTTATGCTCCAACCAGTGCAGTGCGCACCAGATTTTTTGTTATTGTTATTTGGTTGAGTGCGTAAATTGTGACTAAAACCACCGCCGTAGTTTTTAGTGCTGCTTTCAATCCACCCATGTTATTTAGGCAGATATTCGCCGATAACTGGGATTGCTACGGACTTATTAACGAGCTTCGCAATTGCGAAAACCGCCAACACAAAAGCCGCTTGTTTTAAGTGAGTGCCCATCTATTTTTCTCCATTGAGGTTAAGTTTTTTAACTACATAAGATGAAACAAAGACCGCCACCACCGTGATGACAATCTGTTTTATTAGCTCTGGTGTAGTTGGCAAAAATTTGTTCATAGCCCCAACTATTGAACATTTTTTTACATAAAACTAGGCTCCCAATCGCCCCTAGGACTAGCACTAGCGCCGCTAGGACTACCGAGGAATTTTTGCAATCACTTTTGTGGTTTTTCGCTTGTCACGTTCGAAATGTAGGAAATTGAATTGCGCAAGCTCCTTAATCTGTTGCGCTGGTATGTCCATTTTTTTAGCCATGACTTCACGGTGATTCGCTTCGCCTAGGTATCCGCACCAGATTTCTGTACAGTTCCCCAAAAACGATTTGTCCACCTGCGCTGGAAATTGCGTTGCTGCGATTATGTGAAGGCCATCATGCCGCCCGTCATTACAACAATCTGCCCACGCAGGAGGGGCATAGCTTGGCATCGTGTAGCGGCCTAATTCTTCGATCAAGAAAACGCAATTTTTCGCCGCTGATACGATCTTGCACACGGCTTCAAATTCTGCCCTCCGTGCCTTTGTCGTGTTGGCTTTGAGTTGGTAACGAACCCGAAACTCTTTTCCGAACGATGCCCGCGCCAAATCCGGCAAGGTTTGCACCATTTCCGCAAATTCGCCGTTTTCGTCTTTGGTGTCTAGAATGATTAAGCGCTTAGGCTTCATTTTCCTAAGCCGCTCTTTCATCAATAGCCCTTTACCTTGCCCAGACTGAGCGATAAACGCCCAGATTTTTGCCTCATTCTGTACGCCCATCGCCGCCCGCCTGTGCTAATCGCGCCGCTTGCTCTGCTGCTTCGCGTTTTTGTTTGAAATATTCTTTGCCCATCATGTAGGCCATTACCGTGGGTGGTAGCGCCACAATTGCAAGCTGTACCTCTACGCCCAGATGCTTACGTGCTTCCCATCCGTATTTTTGCTCGACAGCTGTGTAGGCGTTCGCTATTCGTTCTATAGCGTCCGGTGTGTAGCACTCGCCCAAGAATGGCAATGCTGGCGAGGCCATAGCAATTAGCACTTGCAAAATCGCCTTGTTTTCAGCCGCCGCACTGTCCTGACTTTCTGGCTCCGGTATCAGTTCGCCGTTTTCGTCATGCGTAATTTCTGGCGTGACCTCTGCATCCAGTTTAGTGACGTGAGCAAGTAAAGCCGCTTGTTCTTGGCTTAGTTTTTCTTGTGTTTGGTCGCTCATACTTGCACCTTCGCACCAAATATCATTCTAAATTGCTTTTCCGGCTTAATTTCCGGCGATATAGGCGTTTTTTCCGGCTCCGGTGATACTTCCGGCTCACTCGGCACTTTTGAAGAGTCCTGAGCCTCTTTGCGCGTTTTGTCGAGTAAGTCTTTTTCTTGACGATTTGAGCGAGGGA
>ERZ724509.1045-NODE-1045-length-10694-cov-4.439797_pt1 | contig 10694 bp, 25 predicted proteins | sample MGYA00376042_ERZ724509 | MGnify/ENA primary metagenome ERZ724509 (study PRJEB28724, sample SAMN07190887) | wastewater metagenome | isolation source: effluent of sewage treatment plant in Hong Hong | place: USA: Christiansburg, Virginia | collected 2016-03-01 ...
GCTGGATGCTCATGCCTGTTCTCCTTTCAGCGCGTCGATAGCGGCGAGGGCGTCGGTGCAGTACGGGCACGTCTGGCCCGGTGTGTAGCCGTGATGAGCGATGCACTCCGCAGCGACGGCGTCACGCGCAGCGGATAGCGCCTTGCCGTATGCGTCCGCGATCAGCAGGACCGAACGCTGCCGCTCCTTGACTGTCGCTGCGTCGTAGCCGTTCTGGAACGCGGCTAGTCGGTCGTCCTCATGCTCGGCGTTGTGCCGCTCGGTCACCCGCTGCTCGCAGGCGCGGAGCCGGTCACAGATACACCAGTCGTTCACGCGGCTGTCGTGAGTGCATTCGGGCAGATGGTTAGCCATTCGACTCACCTCGTAGCGCGTCGATGTGCGGGTCACACGGCCACCCGACCCAGTGACCACGTGCCTCGCTGCATTCACGGCAGTAGTTCGGTCCCGTATCGGTGACTGTTTCGGTGTGGGTGACGGCGTGGCCGTCGTGCCACACGTCACGGGCGTCGAACCATCCGGTCGTGTTGCCAACCGCGTCGTGATCGTGGCCTCGGAATGAGTTCTTGATGCCGGGGACATGATGCCAACTGCCGAAGCCCCAGTCCGTGATCTCGTCGCCGCAGACGGAGCAGCGAGTGTTGCCGTCCTTGTCGGGCAGCGGCTTCATGGCTTCTCCAATGCGTCGATAGCGGCGAGGGCGTCGTCCTTGCCGACAATCCCAACGTCGAAGGCGGACGTTGGGATCGCATCCACCGCGTCCCTCGCAGCCTTCACGCCAGCGGCGAACTTGTCGTCATCGACCATGTGCCGCAGGTACTTGGCGAAGTCGCTCGTGACTCGCTGCTCGGCTGCTGCGACGGCGGCTGCCTGCTGCTCCATGTGCTGCTGGTCCTGCGTCAGCAGGGCGGCAACGTGATCGGCGTAGGCAACCCAGCCCCCGCCGGGGCTTGGGTGGAACGGGGTCATCCCGCCGTACTGGTAGGCCCACCGTGGAATGTCACTCATGACTTCTCCTTCTCATGTCGCTTGTTGCGCCGCACTCGCAGCGCTCGCTCTTTGGCGGTCAGGCCGCCCCATATGCCCTCGCCCGCCTTCTTCCCGAGCGCGTCGGCGTAGGCCAGGCACTCGGTCTTGACGGGGCACCACTCGCAGATGGCCTTGGCCTTGGCGATGTCCTCGGCGCTCGCCTCGGACTCGGGCGCGAAGAAGAGGTGCGCCGTGGTGTGGTCGCACAGCCGCCGTGCCATCCATGGGTACTGCTCGGCGGGCGCGCTCCATATCGGGGTTATGTGCATGTCGGCTCCAAGAGCAGGCGAAGCGCGGCGGCGGGGTCAATGTCGGAGTACCACGCCACCTCACCGCCGAGCACCGATTGGACGGCCATGCCAAGCCCGCCGTAGCCGCTGAAAAGAGAGCCGATCCTCACACCGCCACCGCCGAGAACGTGGCGCATGTCGCGCAGTCGTCGCCCTTGAGCCGCCACGCCCCGCACTCGCAGCGGCGCACATCGGAGTCCCGCAGCGGGCGGCGGCGCTCGGTGTGGATGGCACGGCGCACGTAGACGATGCGGGGCTTGGACTCAAGCCCGATGGCAGCGGCGTAGCGGCGGGCGGCGTTGGTGGCCCTATTGCGTGCGCTCCAAGGCATGTGCGCCATCTCGTCCGGCGTCGGCAGGATGATGGGCATCACGCCACCACCGCATCGTCAGGGTGGATCGGTCCGATGGTGGTGCGCCACGGCATCGTCAGCGTGTCGTAGTGGGCTTGCGTGAACGTGTCCCCGATGAGGTCGCGGACGACGAGCGCCCGCGTCGCATCCCGCGCCGCATCCCGCGCCGCATCCCACGCCGCATACCACGCCGCATACCACGCCGCATGCCACGCCGCATCCCGCGCCGCACCCCGCGCCGCATCCCACACCGCATCCCGCGCCGCATCCCACGCCGCATCCCACGCCGCATCCCACGCCGCACCCAGTTTTCGGGCGTCGTCATCAGCGAGGCCCGCGCACCGCTCAATCAGCGCCACTAGATGTACACCCTGCGGACCAAGCGCACCTGTAGCGGGCAACTCCCGCACGGTGCGGAACGACAGGCCAGCCCGCTTATTCGGCAGGGCAGCAGCGTCAGGCGTCCACAGGTCGCCTACCGGCTCCACTTCCAGCAGGCAGCACGGCCACCGCATCCCCGTGCAATCCGTCGCGGTGGTGGATACAGACAGGTATCCCCCTGCGGTTGAAGTGTTGCCAGACTTTCCGTGCGTCGGGTGATACGTCACCCCACCGACCTCAGTCGCCCATTTGAACAACGGATCGTGGAACGATGCCCCGTTGGGGCGCACAGCCTTGAAATAGGTAGTCATCAGAAGTCCACCTCGTTGTGCGCCTGCATGTAGTGGTGCGCGAGGGCGGCGCGAGCGGCCTTCACCGTGTCTTGGTGCCCGTGGGCCTTGCAGCCCTCCTCGGTGCATTTCCAGTCGCCCTTCATGCCTGGCCTCCTGCCAGAACTCGGTGCGTGGCAATGGCGGCGGCGCGGAACTCGGTGCCGATTGCCCCGAAAGCCTCGGCGTATGCCATGAGCGAGGCGGTGAGCAGCGCGTTCTCCTGCTCCAGCCGGACGGCCACGGCACGGGCTGAGTCGCGCTCGGCGCGTGCGGTGTCGGCATCGCCGTGGAGCCACTTGCACTCCCATAGCGCTAGGTGCGTGGCGCGCACCTCGGCCAACTCGGCACGCGCCTCCTCGGTAAAGCGCCGCGCGGTGTCACGCTGCCCGATGATCCGAGTGCAGCGTGCTCGCTCGGCGTGGAGCATGTCCCGAAGTTCGCGCTTGCTCGTCATCACTCACCGTCCAGCGGCGGCTCGACCAGCGTGGACAGTTCCGCGAGTGCGTCGATGACCATGCTCGCCTCGGCTTTCGTGAGTTCCTTGGATGACGTGACCTCGTGGCCGACGACGCCGGACACGTACTGCAAGCGGGCGGCGCGGTCGGTGATGCCGACCTCGCCCATCGCGGCACCGAGCTTTCGCAACTGCGCGTCGGTGATGGCGGGCGCTGACTCCTCGACAACCTCGGCGTCGGTGATGTCATCTGTGGCATCTGGCAGCGCCTCAAACGCAGGCTCGACGGGCTCGGGTGCCTTGACCTTCGGCTTGTCGGAGCGCGCGACGATGACCTTCGTCGGCTCGGCGATCTCCAGTTCCTCGACGGTGTAGCCGATGCCCGCGAGCGCGTCGGGTGCGATCTGGCGGCACAGGTCCGAGGCGGCGCGGGCGTACAGCATCGCCTCGGGGTCGGTGGCGTACTTCTTGTTCGACAGGTAGCCCGCCTTCTGCGCGCGTGCCGTCGTCCATGTCTCGGTCGTCCAGTTCTCGGAGCCGCGACGACGGCCGCGCACGGTGACCTTGGCGTCTGCCTTCTCCACCGTTTCGATCTCGTGGCCTGCTGCCAGGACGATGGCGACCATCGCGCGGGCGTACAGCGCAGGCTTGCCGCTGATGACGTACACCGACTGGAGGCTCTGCGTCGGCGTGAGGCCGATCTCGTCACCGAACAGGATGGCGGCGGCTGCCTCCTCGGGCTTGCCCTTGAAGGTGGCAGGAACGAAGGAGGTGTTGCACAGGGCGGCGCCGATCTGGTGCGCGGCCTTGAGGCTTGCCGCCCACGCGACGAGCCTGCCGCCCGTGGGGTCGGGCGCGTGCGGTGATTCGTACAGGGTTACTTCGGTCATCACAGGTTCTCCAAATCGGTTACGGCGTCGGTGATCATGAGGTCGATGGACTCGCGGCACTTCGCCACGTAGGCGATGTGCGTGAAGATGCGGAACGGGCTGGCCGTCGAGTCGAGCGGTCTGAGCTCGGTGCCGTACTCGGTGACATGGAGCACGCCGTAGCGTTCGATGCCCTCGGGCAGCGGGTGCTCGGTGTCGGGGTCGTCGTCGTCCACGTAGAACTCGGCGTTTGCGTAGGCGGCGCATTGCAGCGCGATGGAGCCGTAGACGCTCTTGGAGGTCTTGACATCCAGCAGCCAGCGCGTGCCGCCCATGTCGGCGATGAGGTCGAAGCGGCCCGCGTACCAATGGGCGCGGTTGCCCACGCTGCGCTCGGTGAGCACGGGCACGACGCGGAAGGCGTCGAGGAACTCGGCGTAGCCATTGACGTGCGCGAGGAGATGCTCGGGCACCTCCACCTCGGTGCCGTGGACGATCTGCTCGGCGATGGCGTGGACATCGGTGCCGCGCACGGCGGCGTCGTCGCGCTTCTGCCAGGGGATGCCCTTCAGCGCGTTGACCATCGGGCCACGGCCGAGGCCGCGCAGCGCCTCCACGCCCGCCGGATCGTCGGCCACGTACTCGGCGACCGTGCGGGCGCTCCAGTACATGAGCCCCTCTTTTGGAAGCCCCTTGCCGAGCAGCGTGGTGACGCCCTTCACGGGCTTCTTGTCCATGCGGTACTGGTGATTCTTGGGGCTGAAGGTCAGGCTCATGCGAACTCCCCGTTCCGTAGCGCCCGCGTCTTGAACATCTCCGCGAGCGCGGGCTCGTTGGCGGCAATCAGTCGCGCATAACGGCTGACGAAGTGGTCGTTGATCTTGAAGCCGTCGTCGCTCGTGGTGGTCGTGCCGTACTGCCACCTGACGATGTGGACGAGCATGTCCATGGAGCAGTGCTCGTGCCCCGCGTCTTTCCATTGGCGCGCAAGGGAAACCAGCGCCGAGTAGACGGCCGGATTGGCGTGGTGGAACTCCACAAAGCGCGTGTCGATGGGGTCGGCCAGTAGCGCCAACTGCCGTGGCGCGGCGTAGGTGCTCATAGCCACGCCGAGCGGTCATCGACGAATTGCACGAGGCCGTCGCGGCGGGCCTGCCGCAGCCGCTTCTCCAGCCCTGCCGCCGTGGTTCCGAGGATCGGCCCTGCCACGGTGATGAGCCCGCCATGTCGCGGCCATGTCCAGCGGAACTCTTCGATGAGTTCCTCCAGCGTCATCCGCTCAGGCATGGCGCACTCCGCACGTATGCGCGGCGATCCAGTCGTGCCCACGGTCAACGCTGTAAACGATGATCGCGGCGCGGCAGTCCTTGCAGCGCACCGACCAGCACTCGACGGGCAGGGTTTCAAACTGCATCGGGACTCCCAACGAAGCAGGCGAGGTGGTAGGCACCATCGGGCGTGGTGACCAAGGTCTGAGAGCGCGTGATGCGCTCGGCGCACAGGTCGCAGATGGTCGGCGGGTCTACGGGCGGCTCGTGGCGCGTCATGGCGTGGCCGAGTCGATAGCGGCGATGGCATCCCCGCATTGCTCGCACAGGACAAACTCCGTGGCGATGTAGTCGTAAAAGTGCATCTTCGGCACGCAGGACGCAGCCACCGCTTCCCGCGCCTTCTTGAGCGCGTCGGCCCGCGCAAGGGCCAACTGCTCGCAGACACACGGGTCATCGCCGTAACAGAACGGGTCCGGCTCGGCTACGTCGTGCCGTAGGGCGCTCATGCCTTGCACCCGTTAGCCAGGCCAGCGGCGCGCACGCGGGAGAAGTCGGCCGAGTCCATGACGGCCGGTGCCTCGGTGATGATCGGCTGCATGATCGACTGCCACGACTCGTCATGGTCAAGCCCGAGCCAATGCAGGGTTTCGTGGAGCACGAGGCGCGCTCGGACGTTGGCGCGCATGGCGGGCTTCTGGCCTTGGTACTGCGCGGGGACGACGGGCAGGAGCGTGATGGCGTTGGCGTCGTAGTCGAAATAGCCGAGCACATCGGGGCCGAGCCACGAGGTGTCACCGATCTGATAGGTGAGGTCGGCGTGATCGGTCGCGGGCTCAAAGGCCAGGCCGGTGACGAGGGTCACCGTGGCGAGCGCGTTGGCGATCTCGCGGCCGTAGAGGTCTTGGGCGGTCGGGGTGATGTCCACCGCCACGGTGCAGCCGCCGGTCCACGAGCGTGCCGCGTGCGCCTCGTTGGCAAGCAGGATGGCGAGCACGGCGGCGATGAGGAGCACGGTGCCGAGAAGTCGAATCCTCATGACAGGCCGCCCGTGATGACCGAGAGAGCCAGCGGGCGCTCGGCAGGCTGCGACGGGTGGCGGGCGATGGCGTCGGCAAGACCCGAGATCATCAGCGCCTCCTCCGCGAACTCGTCGGCCTTGTCGCGCTCGGCCCGTGCGCGGTCGCGCTGCTCGCGGGCGATGGTCAGCAGGCGGTCGAGGTGCTCGGCGCGGCGGCGCTCAGCGGCGGCATTGAGCGCCCACATTCGCGCGGTGATGGCAAGGGTGATGAGGCCGAGTAGCGCGGCCATTCCGAGTCCGTTCATGGTGTCCTCCTTGGCGGTTGAGTGGTGGCGGTGCATCCGGCCCCTACGGGCTTCCCGTCACGTAGAGGCCGGACGGGTGATGCGGGCGAGCGCTGGTCTGCCTCGGGCGGTGAGTGCGCCTTCATGGGCAGCCATTCGGCGGGAAGGGATAAGCGCCTTCACGCTCGCCCGCAGAACTAGGTGGTCAGCCGCTCCAACTTCTTGCGGCGCTTGTAGGCCGCTTGGAAGGCGTTGCGGCAGGCTCGGCACTCGCGGGTGCCGTTCTTCCGTAGGTAGACGTTCGTTCCCTCGTAGGGGTGGCCCTTGATGCAATGCGTCTGGAGCTCGACCGGCACGCGGCCGACGTTCTCCGCATGGGTCACGGCTTCAAGGTGCTCAGGGGCGAGGCAGGCTCGCACGCGGCAGAGGTGGTCGATCTCCAGTCCGGCCGGAATCGGCCCCACCAGAAGTTCGTAGGACAGCCGGTGAGTAAGGGTGACCTTGCCCTCATGGAGGAAGCGGCCGTATCCGGTGGAGTCGATGGCACCGACCCACAGCCAGCAGCCGTTATCGACCACGCGGACCTTGGCGGCCATCCGCACGGGGAGCGCGTCCGGCATCATCGGGGACTCGTCGGTGCGGATTCGACCCACGCGCGGAGATCGGCCAGCAGGATCACGGGGCGAGAGGTGGGGTATCGCGGGACCAATTCACCGGAGCGGATTGCCCGCCGGATCACGTCAGCGGACAGGCCGACCATCTCCGCTGCCTGCGGGATGGTGGCCGAAATCTGCTCGCTCATCTGCCCTGCCTTTCGCCTAGCGCCTCTCAGCGCGTGCCTGCATATGCGAGGAACGTACACGCAAAGTCGCGCAATGTCTCGCATTGGCGGGATATTTCTTTGGGTGTGTTTCAGCGAGATGGGTAAGGAAAGTGCGCGCTCTGTCTTGCGCAGGTATGCACAGACAGGCACACTTGTGCTGTAGGCGAATCGAAGGGTCGGGAAATGGACGACAACGAGCGGTGGCAGAAACTTGCCGACTTGCTCAGGCACCAGCGTGTCGTGGTGCTCGGGCATCGCAGCCGTGCCTCGTTCGCGCGCGCCAAGGGGGCCTCGGACCGGATGCTGTTCGATCTGGAGAGCGCCAAGCGGGACAGTTACAGCGATGACACGCTAATGAGCCTTGAGGTCTGGTACGAGCTCAGCCCCGCGCAGTTGCGCGAGATCCTCGGGGACATCTATCCAGGCACTGAAATCGTTACGCGCGTAGGGGATTCCACGATCTCGTCAGCACGCACGGGGTCGGCCAGCATGGATGAATTGCGTGCCAGCATTGACCGCATCGGTGCGGCCGTCGCGGAGATGCGCAACGAACTCCAGCGCACGCCGTCTAGCCGAGAGCCTCCCCGAGCCCGTCGAGCGCCTTGCGGGCAAGGCTGAGGTCGGTGTGCTGGTAGCCCCGCGTGGTGGCCGCGTCGGTGTGGCCCATGATCGCCTGCACGATGGCGGCATCGACCCCGAGTTCCATCAGCAGCGTGGCCGTCGTGTGGCGAGCGGAGTGCAGGGGCACGTCTGGCAGGCCGAGGTCCTTGAGCATGGCGTCCCATGCGTGCGCGTCGTCCTTTGGGTCGATGGGCCTGCCGTGGTTCGTCCACACGAGGCCGGAACCTTTAGTAACGCGGTGCGCTATTAAAGGTTGCACGAGTTGAGGAGCCAGCGGGATCAGCCGCGTCGAGCGCGCAGTCTTGGGCCGCGTCAGGAGCAGGCTACTGCCGGCGAGCGTGCGCGCCTCAAAGTCGTCCGGCACGTCTAGCACCCGCTGGGGGCAGTTGCCGCCCCGCCTGCGTCCGCAAGTGCCACCGCAGCCGTGCGAGTAGGTGATGCGCTGCAACTGCCAGGAGATGTCGGCGGTGCCGGCGTCGAGGTCGAGCCGGTCCCATTCCAGTCCTAGCGCCTCCCCCTGCCGCGTGCCGGTCAGCAGCGAGAACGTCCAGCGCCCGTCCTCGTCGGCCCCGATGACCTCCACGGCCTGCTCGACCGTGAGCGGTTCGCGTACCACACGCTTCGCCTTCGGCGGGCTGACGAGCGCGGCGGGGTTCCGGCCGATCTCGCCCTCTCGCTCGGCAGCGGCCAGGGCCGTCCGCAGGCAGCGGTGGACATTGTTCGCGGTGGCGGCCGTGTGCTCCTTGGCAATGGCGACCTCGGCTGCGCGTACCTTCTGCGGTGTCAGGAGCGCCAACTTCTCGGAGCCGATGCGGGGCTTGAGGTGCAGCCGCACGCACCGCTCATACTCGCGGAAGGTCTTGGGTCGGATGCTCGGCTTGGCGATGTTCTCCAGCCAGTAGTCGAGCCACGAGGAGACCGTGCGCGTCTTGGACGACACCGAGCCCGCCGCCGAGAGCTCAGCCCGCGCCTCCCGCAGTTTGGCGAGAGCCTTGGCCTTGGACATGGAGCGGCCGGTCCACCGCTTGCGCTTGCCGTCCGGCCCGTAGCCGAGATCAATGGACGCGCACCACATGCCGTCAGCCCGTTGGAATAGCGAGCCGTCCCCCGCCGTGCGTCGGCCGCTGGCCTTCTTCATGACCCCTCCAAGTGCCTAGGTGTAGCCACAGGTGTAGCCACAGCCTGCCTACGCAAGCATAAGCGCGCCCCCCATAAACGTTGCAATCTATGGGGTTTTCGGGCTGCTCCCACTATAGACCTACCGCCTTGTAAGCGGTAGGTCGTCAGTTCAAACCTGACCGGGGGCTCCCCCGATTCCCTTACTCCCCCAATGGATTGCCCCTAGGTCTTGGGCCATGCCTTTGCCATGTGCGGGCCTTCGTGTAGCCACAAGTGTAGCCAAGGCGAATTGAGGGGAGGACCATGCAGCACAATGCCGACTTCGCGGCAGCGCAGGCCGAGCGCGCGGCAGTCAAGGCGCACGCCGAGGCCGTGCAGCCGCATCCGATGGACTAGTACCCTTGGACTCGGCGCGGCCCTTTAACTTGGCGGTTGAGGGTCGCGCCGCCTAACGCAAAGAGAGCCCCAACCCCTTGTGAGGGTTGGGGCTCTCTGTTCTCGGCGGTTCACGGGTACTCAGTCGTCGGTGAAGTAGTCCTCTTGCGGTGGCTCGTCTGCGCGCTCGGTGATGACGGCGAAGCCGAGGGCGGTGCGCTCGGGCTCCTCGGTGCCGAGGCTGGCGGCGATGCCTGCCACGGTCAGGAGTAGCGCTCGGATCTGGCGGCGCGTGAAGTCCAAGCCTTCGACCACCACGCTGACCTCACCGACCCGCGCAACCACCTTCACGAATCTCCCACTTTGTGAGAATAGGACAGAAAATCTGTCCTATTCTCACGCGGCGGGGGCACGGGTGGCTTGCCGAGCAACTCGGCGCGCAGGAGGGCGATGTTGCAGGCGAGCGCACGGAAGGCGAGCCCTTGGACGAGCGCCTGCATCTGCAACTTGTCCAGCGCCGCGTCTAGTGCATCGGGTGTCATCACGCCGCCCTCGTATCGCCGTTGCGGAGAACCCTGTTCCATGCGCCACACCGGCAGAGCATCTTCGGGTAGGCCATCGTGCGGCCGTAGACCATGCCCGCCAACGTGAGCTCAGGCGAGCCGCAGGAGTAGCAGCACGAGCGCGAGCCGGTCCATTGCCCGAGGTGCGGGCCTTTGACCCACGGCCAGAGGATCTCTAGCAACTGCTCGGTGATCTTCACGTCTTGCACGTTGTAGCGCCGGAACTTGGCCCATGCCTTCGGGTCGCCCTTCATCACCTCGTTCCATAGCGCCTGGCCGCCCGTGTCCAACTTCGTCGGCAGGCCGAGAGCCGAGGTCACGTAACCGAGTTTGTTCGATACGAACTTGAAGCGGTGACGCGCGACGGCGAGGAGGTCGATGTCCACCCATGGCGACGGCGGGCCGAGGCCGAGCAGGAGCCACTCGCGGGCTAGGTGGATGTTGTCGAAGCGTGGCCCGTTGTAGGTCACCACCACATCGGCCTCATCGTAGAGTCGCCACGACTCGCGCACCACGGCCTCGTGTGCCTCGGCGTCCTCGCCATGGAACTCCACGCGGGCCGAGCCGTACCACTTCGCCGCGAAACACAGGACGCGCGACGGTTCGATGATCTGCGTGATGCCGATGTTCTGGTCCCACAGGCCCCATGCGTAGACGACATTCGGGGATGTCTCAATGTCCACGGTGAGGATCTTCGGCGCGCTCTCCTTGCGGAACTCGGAGATAGCGGCGGCCAGGCTCACCGCCTGCACTCGCCCTTGCGATGACGGGAGATCGTCTGCCCTGCGAGGTTGAAGCCCTCGCCCCGCAGGACGCGGGAGAGTGCCTCGTGCTGCACCGTGGCGTCGGCTAGGACGCCCTCCAGCGCGGCGCGGTCGGTCTTGTCCAGCCCCTCCAGCGTCAGGCATACGGA
>ERZ724509.1046-NODE-1046-length-10690-cov-7.491396_pt1 | contig 10690 bp, 12 predicted proteins | sample MGYA00376042_ERZ724509 | MGnify/ENA primary metagenome ERZ724509 (study PRJEB28724, sample SAMN07190887) | wastewater metagenome | isolation source: effluent of sewage treatment plant in Hong Hong | place: USA: Christiansburg, Virginia | collected 2016-03-01 ...
GGGACAACATCAAGTTCCCGCTCCTATTCTGGAGCGCCGTTGCTGCCGTTTGCGCTGGCATCGTGTTGACCATCACTGGCCTGTGGGATTCTCTGTAAGTTGGCGGTACGTTTCGCGTAAGTCCTCATCGTCCTTCGCCATGCTGGCAAGAATGGACAATTGAGACGGGAGCGCGGCGGCAGGCAGCCGTGTCGTTTGCGCCAACCACTTCACAAATCGCGGGTTCGTCATCACTCTCGCGCCAACATTCGTACCGGCCAGCGCGGTAGCGACGCCAGCAGCGGTCGGAACGTTGCCGCTAATCAGGCTGTACGCGATTGCGCCGAACGCCGTCGTCTGCCCCGCAACCACCGCAGAACCAGACGGGTTCGGCAGCGTCTGATTCGCGCCGCGCACCTTCGCCGTAGCGGACGCAATCGCGTCCAAGTCCTTGCTGAAGCCCGGGCCGAACCTGTCGAACAGTGCGCGCTTCGCCTCGGGGGCCATGCGTGACCAGTTGGTCAGGTAGGTTTCCGGGCTGAACACCTCGCCTAGCTCGTCCTGCGCCGATGGATTCGCCTTGCCGAGCCTGCGGAGCGTGGTCGCCGCGAGGTCGCGCTGCGCCTGCCCGTCAAGACTCTGCATCACCTTCCGCAGCGTGGTGCCACCCTCCCGGCTGTTGTTGAACAGCGCCTTGTAGACCGCTTCCGGACCGCCAGAGCGGTCAACCACTCGCTCAATGTCGTCCACGCGCTTCATGCCGGCGCGGTAGTACGCATTCGCGCGGCTGGCCGCCTGAATCACGCGCTGGTCGCCGGTCGCAACGGCCGCTTGGCTCAGGTCGTCGGACATTGCGCCGTAGAGCCGGCGGAGTTGTCGCGTCGGCGTGTCCGGCGACAAGGCGCTGTCGCCGATCAGCTCGCCGATCTGCGAACGCAGGCGCTTGACCGCTTCATACGGCATCGTCCCGCCATTCGCGGCAAGGTCGTCACCGAATGCCTTGGCAATTCCTGCCACCTTCGGGTTCATCAGCAAGCCCGACGTATTGGCCGCGCCCTGAATCGGAGTGGTCAGGTCGGCAAGTGCCTGCTGCGTTGCCTGCGCGGGCACTTTCGTTCCGGGCGGCAGCAGCTTTTCCACGTCGTCATAGAGGCGCGACGATTCGGCCTTGAATCGCGACATGAAGCCAGACGGGCCGGTGATGCCGCGAATGACCGCGTTACCGCCTCGCTCGGCACCCTGCGCCGTGGACAGGCGCGAGGCCGCTTTATCGACCCCCGCTCCAAGCTCGCCCGCCTGCTGTTCCAAGCGATTGCGCACCACGCCAGAACTGCCCGGCGCATTCCGCAACACCGCCTCGGTCAGCCGGGAGCGGGCGTTACTTGCACCCTGCCCTACGGTCGGCGCACTGCCAGCGCGCCCGAAGTCGTCCACGCTCTGCTGCAACGCCTGCCGGCCATTCTCGCCTCCGCGTAAGAGGCCCCGAATGGTCGCCTGCGCGCCGCCAAGTGCCGCGCTCGGGGCAAGACCGCCAGCTAGTCCGGCAATGATCTACGCCCCAGGGCCTCCGCCATTCTCACGGGTCAGTCCGGAGGCCGTCGCGCCCGTTGCCGCCGACAACGTCTGCATGCCGGGTTGCGCGCTCAATGTAGTCCCGAGACGCCCCGCCATGCCCGGAAGATTGGCCATCGCACTGCCAGCGCCCATCGTGACCGCGCCGCCAGAAATGGCGCGTCCAATGTCCGCCTGTACGCGCTCCGTTGCGTTGTTGGCGCGCGGAAGGCCCAGTGTGTCGGCCAGCCCGCTTGCCATGTCGGTGAAGGTAGTTTGCGGCCCAACCGTCTTTTCAAGCAGGTACTTCAGCGGCGAACCAACAATGTCAGGGATTCCTGCGACACCCTCCAGCATGGAGCGAGCGCCAAGCCCGATGCCGTGCGTGGTTGCGTTGTAGTCCTTTTCGGTGCTCCCGCCGCGAGGCGCTTGTACGCTTCTGAAGTCGGGCTTCTGAGCCGCCTTGGCCTGCGCATAAGCCTAGGCAAGCCGACGCGCATCCTCCGTGTTGCCGGCCGCATCGGCCGCACGCAGCGCACGCTCGATGGCGTCAAGATCGGGCATTACTTCGCTCCGTACTTCTTCAACAGGTCGTCAACGCCAGCGTCTTGCGGAGCTGCCGGCGGGGCTTTCGCGCTCCCGCCAGTGGTAAGCGCCTGATAGATCAGGTCGGCATTGACATCCGCCGGCTTGGTCGCGCTGAACACGCCCTTTTCTGCCGCCTGGAAGTCTGCATTGGTGACAACGCCGGTCGGATTGTTGATTCGCGCCAGCTTGGCCGCTGCAGAGCTGGAATAAGCGTCCAAGTCGGCATTGAACGTCGCGCCAGCGCCCGGGATTCGCCCCATGACGGGGCCTGCCATCCAGCGACCGCCACTTGCGACGGCTCCGCGAATCTCTTCCGGTGTCATCTTGGCGACCTCTTCGGGTGACTTGCCGATGTAGGCCGCCGCGAAGTTGATTGCATCCTGCCGCATCGCATTGGGCTGACTGTCTTGCGCCGCGTCCTTCTTGCGCGCCTGATCTTGCTGGAACTGCAATGCTTGATCGGCCCGGTCGGCAGCGCGGCGGGCCAGTCCGAGCGACTCGTCTGCCCGCGCATTTGATGCCGCCTGATTCGCCGCAATCGCGGGGTCTTTGTACGGCATCAGCGGACGCTTTTCCGGAATGTCGATCTGCGTCCCGTTTTCCCACGCTGCCGGGTCGGCCTGCATCGCGGCGCGGACTTCGGGCGGCACATCGCCCTCGATCTGGAACGGTGCTTGCGGCTGCTGGCGAGCCTGTTGACCCTTCGGGCGCGCTTGCTCGTACTCTCCTGTGGTCGGATCCACGTTTACCAGCCCTTGATCGGTCATCATCGGCACGCCGCGCGGCGCGGCGGACAGCTTCCCGGTCAGGATGTACTCCGCAGCCTCTCGATTGTTCAAGCCGTACTTGCGGGCATCCGATTCGCGTTGTGTGCGCTCGCGGGCGGTGATGCCGGCAGATCGGGCAGCCTCGCGCACAGCCTCCCGGTCCTTCAACTCAAATTCCGCGTTCATTCGCCGGGTTTCGGAGTCAGCTTGCTGCGTGCGGGCGCGCTCTCCGAGCTTCTTGCTCACGTACGCGCTCATCATGCGCTCGGCCACTCCAGCAATCCCGCTGTTGTCGATCCAGCCCGAGTCTTGCAGACCTTCAGATTGCGTCATCAGGTCGCCTGCCGCCCCGCTGTCGGCCAAGGCCTTCGCGAGCTGTGCAACGTAATCCTGCTGCGCTTCCGGATTGCCCAGCGTGACACCCGCGCCAAGCTGGTTCGGCTTGTAGCCGCCCATGACCTGCCCGAGCATCTGCTGCATCGGGTCAGATTGCGTGATCGCAGGGTACGGCTGCATTACATCGGCCTCCGCATCATCCCGCCTGGCGCAAGGCTAATCTCACGCATCGGATTCTGCTGCATCGGCCCCTGCTGCATGTGCGGCGGGACGATTCCGCCATTGACGGGCGGCATGCCCGCCGGGCGTGGGCCGCCCATCATGCCGCCGCCCATCGGCTGCGGGCGCTGCATCCCGCCCATCTGCATCTACGGCATGCGCGGAGCCTGCCCTGCCGGCTGGCCCGGACGGTAACGCTGCATCGCTTGGCCGAGGGTCGGCCCCATGTTCGGATTCATTGCACTGCCTCTGCGTAGTTGACGTGCTTGATACCACCGATTTCTGCCACTGCGTGCGGCTTGATCTGCTCCACTTCTTGCGCCATGACGCCGATCTGCATCGGGCCACCATGCTTGTAGCGGTAGGCATAGACACCAAGCCCGTTGTCGAGCGTCCCGACGCGGGAAATGTCGGTCTTCGCGCGCATGTCAGACAGCATCATCGCGCTAGACGCCATGCTGCCAATCGCCTGCATCTGCGCGTTCGCCATCGATGTCGCGTTTGCCGCATTCGCGTTGTTCATGTTGGCCCCGGTGTCGATGGTGCCCTGCACGTCCAACTGCGTCGGCGCGAGCCCCGGGATGAGGCCGAACAGCGAACCTGCGCGCTGCTGGTCGATGCCGAGCAAGCTGTTGTTGTACTGATCCATTTGCGAGCCGTAGCCAAGCAGCGCCATCAGCATCTGCATGTCCGCCTGCGACTGCTGGTAATTCGCGTTGCTGCCAAACTGACGATCCGCCTGGTTCAACTGGTCATAGGCGAAGCTCTGATTCGCGCCGAACTGCGCATTCTGCTGGTTGAACGCATTCGCCATTTGGTCATAGCTCAGGCCCAACTGTGAGCCGAACTGGCGATCCTGCTGCCCCATCGCCTGCCCCTGCAGGTTGAACCCGGCATTCGCGAGCGCGGCCTGCAATCCCATCTGCTGGCCCTGAAGCCCGAGGTTTGCACCGAATTGCCTATCCGCTTGGCCGAGGCCGAGGGATTGCAGGAAGTTGCTGGCGTTGGCCTGCTGACCCTGCATGCCGAGCGTGGCACCAAACTGACGGTCGGCCTGCCCCATGCCCATTGCCTGCAGAGCCATCTAGGCATTCGCCAAGCCTCCCTGCTGCGCAAGGTTTGCGCCGAATTGCCGGTCGGCTTGATTGAGTCCAGCCGCCTGCAGCCCGTTGCTCGCGTTGGCCATCGACGCCTGCAGCCCCATCTGCGAGTTGGCGAGGTTCTGGCCGAAGAACTGGTTTTGTGCGCCCAGCGCTTGCGCGAGCGACTGGTTGCGGGCGCTGCTGTAGGCGTCATTGCGGCTACGCTCAAAGTTGGCATAGGCCGCGTCGAAGGCGGGCGTCCCTTCTTGGATGCCCTGGTTCACCATGCGCTGGCGAAATTGCGCTTCCTGCGACTGCATCTGAGGATCCAACAAGCGCGCCTGCTCGTTGTAGACCGCATCCGCGAACGGGCGGAAGGCATTCACGTCAAACTGGCCTGCGGTCGCGTTCTGCGACTGTACGCCCTGTGCCTGGGTGTTGCCGCCCTGGTACGCTGGAGTGGCTACCTGCGGGGCACCGTAGTTGCCGGCCTGAAAGGTGGACGACACCTGCGGAACCCCCGACGGCGATTGCGGGTTGTAGCCCGCTAGTTGCGGCATCGCCACCTGAGGCGCGGCGTAGCTTCCGGCCTGATAGCCGTTACTACCCTGAAAGCCCGGAGCCTGATAACTGGATTGCCCCTGAACCGACTGGTAGTTGTTGAGCGGGGCAAGCGGGTTAGCTGCTGTCGCGCCCATGCTGGGGGCCGGAACTGGCGTACTCGGCCCGGCCGGGGTGGTGATCGGCGGCGGAACAGTCACCGGCGGGGGCGTCGTGGTCGGCGGCGGTTGCTGATTGCCTGGGTTGTTCGGATTGTTGCTCGGCGGCAGGAATGGGCCGGGATCTTGGCCACGCCCATCCTGCCCGCCCGGCTCAGTCGGCAGCATCTGCATGTAGTTCATGCCGACGCCCGGCTCGCCGCCCGCAGCCATCGTGTTGACCTGCCCGCCGCCAAGCTGAAACGGCGTACGCTGCTGAGGCATGACAGACGCGGTCGGCAGCGCCATCACTGGACTCCGGTCTGCGTCTGCTGTGGAGGCGGCAGCGCCTGCTGTTGCTGAGGCTTAGCCGCAGGCTGCGCAGGCGATTGCGTCAACTGGATCGGCTGATTGCCGATATCCAAACCCATGCGCTGGCCCATCCGCGAGGCAAGCGCGCCGGCAATGGCGTTCATCTGCGCCGGGGCTTGCTGGCGGTTGCTGTCCGTCATTCCGAGGCCAACGGCGCGAGATACCAGGCCTTTGCCCTCGTCTCCAATGTCCGTGACCATGTTGTACGAGCCATCGGGGTTGCGGTCGTACCGCTGTGAGCCGAACGGGGTTTCCACGCCCACGCGGTTGTACTTGGACTGCAATTCCAGCAGCGGCGACAACTCCGCAGCCGTGGGCAGCTTGGCCTACGTGCTTCCCTTACCGCCCATAGCGATATTCCTCTTTCAGTACACCGAAAATCATCATGTCGATGTTTGCGCCGTCGAAGCCGCGCCGCATCCGACCCTCTTGCACGAAGCCCACGCGAGGCAGTACGTCGCACCACGGGTTATCCGAGGCGACTCGGCAAGTCACGCGGGAGCAACCCAGCTCATCGAAGGCATAGCGCCCCAGCCGCTTCAGGAAGCTCCGCCCCAGCGCGCCAGCGGAGGCCAGGAATACCTCCACGTCGTGGCCGAACCAGTTGGCGAAGCCCGCCGCGCTCACAATCTGCCCATCGCGGTAGTCCGCAATGAACGTGGCCGATTCAGGCAGCGTCGCGCCGATATTTGCCTCGACGTAAGGCCGGATTTCGTCGCCTGTGCAGAGCATCAGTCAGCGTCGCAGCCCACGGAGACGCCGTATTGCGCGATATTCGGGCGATCCACGACGAAAACGCCGGGGCCATCCACGACCTTGACCAAGCTGGTGCCGCTCAGAGTGTCCGCCAGTACGTTATCGCCCGTGCCGTCGATGGAAATGCCGAAGGTGACGCCAGCAGGCACCGGAGACCCGACCGCGTACAGGCTCAGGGTCTTTTTCTCCCCGCTTGCGAGGGTGAACGTGCCAGTGGTCGCCGACGTGCCGGCTGCAATCAGGTTTGCCATGTCTGCCTCAGATAACGGATTGAGTGGGGACGCCCTGGACGAGCGCAACGCGGTCTGTTTCGGCCTTCATGCGCTCGGTTTGCGCACGGAAGCCGTCGATTTCGCCCCTTGCCTGCGCCTGCTGAGCGCCGGCTGCGGCCTTGATCGTGTCCGCCTGCGCTTTCATGCCGTCCGCCTGCACCTTTTGCGCGTCGTGCTGCTGGATCTGCTGCTGCATCCCCTGCATTTGCTGCTGCGCCTGCATCAGTTGCTGCTGGCACTGCTGGAACTGCTGGGTCAACTGCTGAAGCTGCTGCATCGACCCGGGGGCGGCCTCGACTGCGTCCTCCAACTGGCGGCCATGCTTGAACGAGCGGATGGCGAACAGCAGCAACTCCTTGCCCAAGTCACCCGGAAGCGCGCCCCCTTGGATCGCAGGCAGCATCTTCTCGATGAAGGGCGTCACGTAGTTCAGGAACTCCACGCGCTGCTTCTTCTCTTCCTCGTCCTCCAGCGCGATGGTCGAATCGGTTTCGATATCGATGGCGAGCGTGCGGCTCACATCCGATTTCAGGACAGCCAACACCTCGGGCGACGGCTGGAGGCCCGTGGCGAGGAACCACGTCTCCGGCGTGAAGTGCTCGCACATGATTTCCGCCATGATGCGGAAACTGTCGCGCAGGCACCTCGCCACTTCGCCCGACTTGCGGGACAGCCGCATCCCGGCGTACTGCCCCTTGATCTGCTGCGCCGTGGCCGTCTCGTTCGGATCGGTCGCGCCGCGCACCACGTCGGCGATGCCTGAAGCCTCGTCCAGCCGGGCCTTCTCGCCCGCAAGCAACTGCTGAAGCTCGCGGACAACCGCGACCTTTTCCTGCAGCGGCAGTGTTGCCAGCATCTTGCTCGCGTCTGCGGCCCCTGCTGCCGCCAATCGCTCGGCCAGGTTCTGGATCGGCACGTAAACGCCGTCATCGACAGTCGTGACCTGAGCCAGCTCCACCATTGCAGCGTCGTAGAACCCCGCCGCCTTGATCTGCCCGGTAATGGCCTGAATCCGCGCCACCAGCCGGTTGCAGTAGGCGTACGACTTCTCGTGCACCGCGTGATCCGGCATCGGCACCAGTTCACGGCTGCGAATGTTCGCCATCATCGGCTGCGGGCATGGGAAGAACCCCGACAGGCCCAGTTTGTCGTCGCGCACCTCCAGCGGCTCGCTGAAGTCCCAGCCGATAACGTAAATCTTGCGCTCGGGGCGATACCAAATCTCGGTGACGCGGTAGCCTTGCGCATACTTGTCGGAGCCGTTCTTTTCCGGCTCCTCGGGCTTGGTCGCCTCGCTGTCCGGCTCCTTCTTGAACTGCTCCATCAGCTCGCGCTTGGTCAGGTAGTGATCGCGCGCAACCCAGTCGCAGTCCTCCCAGTCCTTGCCCGGCTCCCAGTGGTAACGCCGCCAAGGGACATGCTTCAGCACGGCGCGCTGGTCGGCGATGACCGGGCTGGTGACGCCGGGCGTCACTTCCTGCTGCGTTACCTTCGCGTCGTACTCGATCCACGGCGCACCAAGCCCGGCAATCAGGAAGTCCTGAACCGTGCGGTCTGCGTTGGAATGCAGCGGGGTGGTGTCTACCGCGAAGCTCAGGCCACGCTCGACCAGTTGCGCCGCCTGCTTGGCCGCTTGCCCCTACGGCCCGGCGATCTCGTACCTGCGGCGAACGTCCGGCGCGGGAGCCTTGCTGTAAAGGCGCGACTGCAGTGTCTGCACCGTGCTGAAGAACACGTTGAAGATCTGCTTCTTGCCGTCCTCGCGGTCGTCAAAGAACTCGCGCTCGCCCGCCTCCGCCTGGTCGCGCCATTTCTTGTGCGCCTTCTCTTCCTTCGTGATCTTGGCGACCCACGAGGAAACGAGGTCTTTCTGTTCGCTCACCAGCTAGGCCTCTTGGTCGGCTGCATCATGTCTGCAACGCGGAGGGGGGCATCCATCAGAGCGCCCACGTCCGGTTCAGGTGCGCGGGCAGGGATTGCACCCCATACCTTGTCCATGTGGCGTCCGAAGAGGCTACACGCATCAACAGCATCGTCGTATTTGCCATCCGGGAACCTCAGCATTTGATCCTGCACGCGCTCCGCCCAATCCGTATTCGGGAAGTGGAAGCGCCCATTCGCCATGAACGCCTGTAGTGGGCGTGCATTGGCCGATTTGTCGTTACCGCTGGATAGCCACTCGATGACCGCATACGCGCGTTCGTCGCGCATCATGCGGCCCAGCAATGGCTCCATTGCCCTGCGGATCGGGCCAGCCTCGCCGATGAACGTGACGGGCTTCCAACGCTTGATTAGCCGGATGAACTCGGCTGCCCAGCGGTCGGATGATGCCTGCCCACTCCACCAGTCCAGCGCATAGACGTTATCGAACTGATCCACGCCCCACACCGCTAGCTCCGTGAAGTCACCGCCACCCTCAGTCACGGCAAAGTCGCCGCTCATGTAGATGGTCATGCGCTCAGGGGCGTCTGTGTAGCGCCTGAACCACTCTTTCTTGAAGTAAGTGCCGTCCTCAGCCGTGGGCCGCTGCTGGTACAGCGCAGACCAGTCGCGCGGGCCGATGATGGAACGCTTGCGCTCCAACTGCTCGACGCCCTCCCACTCGGGCCACAGCGCATCACCCGGCGCACGCCCCAGCGGGTCAAGCAACTCAGCCAGCGCCGGCAGTCGAATGACCTCCCACGCCCCGCCGTCCCGCTTGTCGCCCTCAGCGGCCAGAATGCGGCCCGCAAGGTCGTCCTCATGCCAGCGGGTGTTATGGCTTACCAGCCCGTTAGCGATGAAGTTCTCGGTGCGCTCGACTTGAATATCGAACACATCCTCGATTCCCGCCTCGACAATCTCAAGGATCGGGTCGGTCGTGAAGTCGCAAGTATTCTGCGGCACGCTCAAGGACTGCCGGGTCAGCGATGTATCCAATTGCGAGGTTGCAGTCGTTGCATAGCAGCCCTCTTGACTTGCCGGTGTCGTGGCAGTGGTCAATGCAGAGCTTTCCGCCCCAGTGGGCGCGGACATTCTCGCCCGGAGGCTGGCGGCAGATGGCGCAACATCCGCCCTGCTCTGCAAACATCCGGTCGAACTCTTCCTTGTCGATTCCGTACCGGCGCTTGATCCGCGCTTTGTATCGTGATGCTGCGTTGACAGACGGCGATCTATGCCCGCTTGCCCACAAATGCTTGTTGTAGTGGCTGCTGCAAAACCCCCTGCACCGCGCCGGCTTGTCGCAGCCCTCAGCGGAGCATTCAACCCCTCGCCACTTGCCCCAATGGCCCGGACTACCTTGTCCCCGATTGCGAGGTTGCACACTTGAATCCACTCGATACTCCCGTCACGGTCAACAAGGAACGGATGCCTTGCATTGGCCCTGACAATTGTACCTGAACTCGTCTTGATTGAATGCGTTTTGTCTGGCCCCTGATTGGCCCAATTCATCACGCGAGACGCGGTTAGCCGCCCATCGTCATACGTTGCAACAAGGTCGCCGGGGCGAATGTCGCGTAGCTCTTTTTGCGTCCCGTCCGCCATCATGACCTGCGTGTCACCAACCATGCACTGCACCAGCACCACCGCCGCACCAGGCTTCAAGCGCGTAATCAGGTCTGCGCGATACCAGTCCCACACTTTCTCGCGCACTGTCTCGGACTCGGCGTCCTCTCGGCTACGCACGGGGTCATCAATGACAACCAAGTCCGCGCGACGGCCCGTGATGCTGCCGCCAACACCAGCCGCGTAATACTCGCCGTCCGCCGATGTAGCCCAGCGGCCCGCCGCTTGGTTGTCCGCCGCAATGGCGTACCCCAGCCGTGGCGAATGCTCGGCCACAAGGTTGCGCACCCTGCGGCCCCACCGCTCGGCCAGTTCAGCCGTATGCGATGCCGCAATGACCATCTTTGCCGGGTTCTGCGCCAAGTACCACGGCGGGAACAAGGCGCTTGTGTACGTACTCTTCGCGCTGCCCGGCGGCATGAAGATCGCCAGCCGGTCTATCTCGCCACGAGTGACAGCCTCTAGCCGATCAATCAGCAGCTTGTGATGCGCTGCAGGCTCAAACCCGTTGAGCCTTGACCATT
>ERZ724509.1050-NODE-1050-length-10663-cov-7.004054_pt1 | contig 10663 bp, 12 predicted proteins | sample MGYA00376042_ERZ724509 | MGnify/ENA primary metagenome ERZ724509 (study PRJEB28724, sample SAMN07190887) | wastewater metagenome | isolation source: effluent of sewage treatment plant in Hong Hong | place: USA: Christiansburg, Virginia | collected 2016-03-01 ...
ACTTCGACATGACCAAATTTGTCTTCGTCACCGGCGGCGTGGTGTCTTCCCTCGGAAAGGGAATCGCCGCAGCATCCCTCGCTGCGATACTGGAATCGCGCGGTTTAACCGTTACCCTTATTAAACTTGATCCGTATCTGAACCTTGATCCGGGTACGATGTCGCCGCTGCAACACGGCGAGGTTTTCGTGACCGATGATGGCGCAGAAACCGATCTGGATTTAGGGCATTACGAGCGCTTTATTGAATCCAAAATGCGCAAGTCCAACAACTTCACTACGGGGCAAATTTACAAGAGCGTTCTTGATAAAGAGCGCCGTGGTGATTATTTGGGCAAAACCGTGCAGGTGATTCCCCATGTCACCAACGAGATTCAAGAATTTATCAAACGCGGCGCACGCTATGGCGCACCCGATGCGGTGGATGTTGCCATCGTAGAAGTGGGCGGCACAGTGGGCGATATTGAATCACTCCCGTTTTTGGAAGCCGTGCGCCAGTTAAGCCTGCGCCTAGGGCCGAATATGGCGGCATTCGTGCATCTCACCTACTTGCCGTGGTTGGAAACAGCGGGTGAATTGAAAACCAAGCCTACCCAGCACACCGTGCAAAAGCTGCGCGAAATCGGCATCCAGCCCGATGCCTTGCTCTGCCGCGCCAACCGCTACATTCCTGAAGATGAGTGCGACAAAATCTCCATGTTCACCAACGTGGCGAGCTGGGGCGTGATTTCGATGCCCGATGTCAGCACCATCTACAAAGTTCCGCGCGTGCTGCATGAGCAGGGGTTAGACGGCCTGATCTGCGACAAACTCCGCCTGCACACCCCGCCCGCTAATTTGAAGCGTTGGGACGATTTGGTGTTTGAAACCGAAAACCCACGCGGCGAAGTCACTATTGCGATGGTCGGCAAGTATGTGGATTTGACCGATAGCTACAAATCGGTGAACGAAGCACTGCGCCATGCGGGTATGAAAAACCATGTCCGCGTCAAAATTGAACACGTTGATTCAGAAACCATCGGCGATTCCAGCGAGGAACAAATCCAGCAGCTCGCACAATACGATGCGATTTTGGTTCCGGGTGGATTCGGTTCGCGCGGTGTGGAAGGCAAAATCAACACGGCGAAATTTGCACGGGAAAGCCAAGTTCCCTACCTCGGCATTTGCTTGGGGATGCAAGTAGCGACCATCGAATTTGCGCGAAACGTAGCCGGTTTGCAAGGTGCCAATAGCACGGAAATTGAACCGAATTGCCCGCACCCCATCATCGCTTTGATTACCGAATGGGAAGATAGCGACGGCACGATCAAAACCCGTGACCACAATTCCGATTTGGGCGGAACAATGCGTTTGGGCGCGCAAAGTTCGGATGTCGCTGCGGGTACGCTGGCACACCAAATTTATGGCGATGTGGTGACCGAACGCCACCGCCACCGTTACGAAGCTAACGTCAAATACCTCAAGCAGTTGCGTGATGCCGGTTTGGTTATTTCTGCGCTCACGCAACGCGAACATCTCACGGAAATCGTGGAACTCCCGCAGACCGTTCACCCGTGGTTTATCGGTGTCCAATTTCACCCTGAATTCAAATCAACCCCTTGGGACGGGCATCCGCTCTTTAACGCCTTTGTTGAAGCGGCACTCCGACACCAAGCCCAACGGAAAGCGAATTAAGTCATGCAGCTTTGTGGATGGGAAATCGGCAATCGCCAACCGTTTTTTTTAATTGCAGGGCCGTGTGTCATCGAATCGGCACAACTGCAAATGGATACGGCAGGCGCGTTGATGGAAATCACGGGGACGCTGGGCATTCCGTTTATTTTCAAAAGCAGTTTTGATAAAGCGAACCGTTCCAGCGGTACGAGTCTGCGCGGCCCCGGGATTGATGCGGGGTTGGAAATTTTGGCGCAAGTCCGGCGTGAATTGAACGTTCCGGTGTTGACCGACGTGCATTCTGAAGACCAAATCGCCCAAGTCGCCAGCGTGGTCGATGTCTTGCAAACCCCCGCTTTTTTGTGCCGACAAACCGACTTTATTCGGGCGGTGGCGCAATCGGGCAAACCGGTGAATATCAAAAAAGGGCAATTTTTAGCCCCGCATGATATGAAGCACGTCATCCAAAAAGCGCGGGATGCCGCCGCTGAAATGGGTTTGCCGGATGATAACTTCATGGCGTGCGAACGCGGTGCGAGCTTTGGTTACAACAATCTGGTATCCGATATGCGCAGTTTGGCGATTCTGCGGGAAACGCAAGCGCCCGTAGTGTTTGATGCGACCCATTCGGTGCAACTGCCGGGTGGTTTGGGTACGAGCAGCGGCGGTCAGCGTGAGATGGTTCCGGTGCTGGCGCGGGCAGCGGTGGCGGTCGGTGTGGCGGGATTGTTTATGGAAACGCATCCCAATCCCGCTAAAGCATGGAGCGATGGCGCAAATTCCGTGCCCCTGCACCGCATGAGAGAGCTGCTGGAAACGCTGTTAGAACTCGACCGCGTGACCAAAAAATCCCCTTATTTAGAAGAAAATTTTTGAATAGCAACGGGCGTACTAATGAACCCCAGCCATGAAGCCATTGTTTTAGCGATTCAAGACGTTCTACCGCAAGCACGGGCGGCATGGCTGTTTGGGAGCGCGGCAAACGGTACGCTACGGGACGACAGCGATATTGATATTGCGGTGTTTACACCAACGCCCCTACATGGATTGGAGCGGTTTAATCGCGCCACACAACTCTCGCAATCCTTGGGGCGCGATGTCGATTTAATTGATTTTGTCCGCACGACAACCGTCTTTCAAAATGAAATTTTGACCACAGGCATTCGTCTTTTTGCCCATGATGCCATTCAAGTAGATAACTACGAAGCGTTTGCCCACTCGGAATATATGCGTTGGAAAGAACAGCACCGCGATCAACTCACAGAAATTTTTGAGCGCGGCTACGTTCTGGCAAGCACCGCAGCCTACAAGGATGAAGCGCTATGAACACTAGTAAAGTGAATCCTATGGTGGTGCTGAATAAAGTACAAACCATTGAGCGTTGTGTTGCGCGTAGCCGAGAAGATTATGCCGCTGCGGGGCAAAACTTTGCTACGAATTTTCCTTTGCAAGATTCTGCGGTGATGAATGTATTACGGGCGTGTGAAGCGGCATCGGATTTAGCGCAACACATTATTTCCAAAGAAGCGCTCGGTGTCTCGCAGGGAGTGAAAGATGCCTTTGCCATGCTACACCGTCATAAAATCATAGATGCCAAGTTATCAGCGAGCTTGCAAGCGATGGTAGGTTTTCGCAATGTGGCAGTCCATGATTACCAAACTTTAGAATTGGATAAAGTGGTTTATGCCATCACCCACGGGCTTAATGATCTGCTGGCTTTTGGCAGTCTTCTTTTAACCCGCTACAAACCGTTTTAAGCCGTTTTAAGTATTTTTTACCTCTTTCTATCCCTATGTCTCATGCTTACATCATCGGTGATGTCACCGTCACCAACCCCGAACAAATGGCCGCCTACCGTGTATGGAGTACCAAGGCGATGGAAGAATTTGGTGCTGAAGTGCTGGTGCGCGGCGGTGCAATTGCCGTTTTAGAAGGGGATTGGAATCCTACCCGTTTGGTGATTTTGAAATTCTCCAGCATGGAACAAGCCAAGGCTTTTCATGCCAGCGAAACCTACACCCACGCCCGCAAGCTGCGCGAAAACGCCGGCGTAATGCGGATGCTGGTGGTGGATGGAATTTAAGATTTGTTATTGATTTTTTATTAAAAAGAGGATTGAAAATGAGTGCTATTGTTGACATCGTCGGTCGTGAAGTTTTGGATTCGCGCGGCAACCCCACCGTGGAATGCGATGTGTTGTTGGAATCGGGTGTGATGGGTCGCGCTGCGGTTCCATCCGGCGCGTCCACTGGCTCACGCGAAGCCATTGAGCTGCGTGACGGCGATAAAAAACGCTACGGTGGTAAAGGTGTGTTGAAAGCCGTAAGCCACATCAATGGCGAAATTGCAGAAGCCGTTTTGGGACTGGATGCGTCCGAACAAGCGTTTTTGGACAAAACCCTGATTGACTTGGACGGAACCGAAAACAAATCACGCCTCGGGGCGAATGCGATGTTGGCGGTATCGATGGCGGTAGCGCGTGCTGCGGCAGAAGAAGCCCATCTGCCGCTGTACCGTTACTTTGGTGGCATGGGCAAGATGCAAATGCCCGTTCCCATGATGAACGTGGTGAACGGTGGTGCGCACGCCAACAACAACCTCGATTTGCAAGAATTGATGATTATTCCGCTGGGCGCACCCTCGTTCCGCGAAGCACTGCGCTACGGTGCGGAAGTGTTCCACGCCCTGAAAAAAATCATGCACGACAAGGGCATGAGCATTGCAGTGGGTGACGAAGGCGGTTTCGCGCCCAATGTTCCCAGCCACGAAGCCGCTATCCAAATGATTTTGGACGCGATCGATGCCGCTGGTTTTGTCGCTGGTGAACAAATCGCTTTGGGTCTGGATTGCGCTGCTTCTGAGTTTTACAAAGATGGAAAATACCACCTTGAAGGCGAAGGCTTGACCTTGAGCGCCGAAGAATGGACGAATATGCTGGAAACATGGGTCAATAAATACCCCATCATCAGCATTGAAGACGGTATGGCAGAAGGCGATTGGGACGGCTGGAAGTTGCTGACCGAGCGTCTGGGCAAGAAAGTTCAAATCGTGGGCGATGATTTGTTTGTAACCAATACCAAAATTCTGAAAGAAGGTATTGATAAGGGCATTGCCAACTCCATCCTCATCAAAATCAACCAAATCGGTACACTGACTGAGACGTTTGAAGCGATTGAAATGGCAAAACGCGCGGGCTACACCGCCGTGATTAGCCACCGTTCGGGCGAAACCGAAGATTCGACCATCGCCGATATTGCCGTGGGTACGAATGCGATGCAAATCAAAACCGGTTCGTTGAGCCGTTCCGACCGCATGGCGAAATACAACCAACTGTTGCGCATTGAAGAAGATTTGGGCGAAGTGGCAAGCTACCCCGGTCGCTCGGCGTTTTATAACTTGAAGTAAGTTTCAGGGGTGCATGGTATGGCAAATCGCGTTATTTCCATCGTATTGTTTGCTTTGCTGTGCATCTTGCAGGCCCAAATATGGTGGGGCAGGGGCAGCGTTCACAACGTCTCTAAGTTGGCACAACAATTGCAAGAACAACGTCACTTGAATGCGCAGGCGCGTCAAGCCAATGAACGCCTGAGCGCCGAAGTCAGCGATTTGCGAGAAGGACTGGAGATTGTGGAAGACCGCGCCCGTTCTGAACTGGGAATGGTGAAGCCCAATGAGCTATTTATCCAGATTATTCAGGGTAAACCCCAATCACCTCCAACGAAATAGGCGTAAACCGGGATAGCTGCACCGAATGTCCATTACTACAATCGCTGACACTTAACTGATTTTCAGAATTGTCGGAGAATTTTATGGATATTTTGTTACAGCAGATCATCAACGGTCTGGTTCTGGGCAGCATGTACGCGCTCATCGCGTTGGGGTATACGATGGTGTACGGCATCATCAACCTCATCAACTTTGCCCATGGTGAGGTCATGATGGTGGGCGCACTCACCAGTTGGTCGATCATCGGCTTGATGCAGCAAGCCATGCCCAATACATCGGACGTTATTATTTTGCTCATTGCCACTGCCATTGCGTGCGTAGTGGCTGCGACGCTCAATTACAGCATCGAAAAAATCGCCTACAAGCGTCTGCGCAACAGCCCCAAGCTGGCTCCGCTGATTACGGCGATTGGGATTTCCACATTGCTCCAAACCTTGGCAATGATTATTTGGAAGCCCAACTACAAATCCTACCCCACCCTTCTTTCCACAACCCCGATTGAAATCGGCGGCGCGGTGATCTCCCCCACCCAAGTGATGATTTTGGCGGTGACTGCCGTTTCGTTGGCGGTGTTGATGTGGTTGGTGAATTACACCAAGCTCGGTCGTGCGATGCGTGCCACGGCAGAAAATCCCCGTGTGGCGGGATTGATGGGTGTAAAACCCGATATGGTGATTTCGGCTACTTTCATCATCGGCGCGGTATTGGCGGCGATTGCCGGGGTGATGTACGCCTCCAACTACGGCACAGCGCAACACGCCATGGGATTTTTACCCGGCCTGAAGGCGTTTACCGCAGCGGTCTTTGGTGGCATTGGCAATTTGGCGGGCGCGGTCGTGGGCGCGATTTTGCTGGGCTTGATTGAATCCATCGGTGCAGGTTATATCGGTGATTTGACGGGCGGTGTTCTCGGAAGCCACTATTCCGACATCTTCGCCTTTGTTGTTTTGATTGTGGTGCTGACGCTGCGTCCCTCTGGGTTGCTGGGTGAGCGTGTAGCAGATCGTGCATAACCATCGTAAGCCGTAGGAAAAATTGGTATGAAAAAAGAGCAACTTTTTACCTTCTTGATAGCGGCGGTAGGCTTGCTGGTGCTGCCGTTGTTGCTGCAAAGCTTTGGTAATGCGTGGGTGCGTATTGCGGATATGGCACTCTTGTTCGTCCTGCTCTCGCTGGGTTTGAACATTGTGGTCGGTTACGCCGGTTTGTTGGATTTGGGCTATGTGGCATTCTTTGCCATTGGTGCTTATACCTTCGGCTTGATGTCGTCACCACACTTAACGGATACTTTCCCCGTGATTGCGGAAATGTTCCCCAATGGCCTTCATGCTTCGATATGGGTGATATTGCCGCTGGGTGCGTTACTGGCGGGCATCTTTGGGGTGCTGCTGGGTGCGCCCACTTTGCGCTTGCGTGGTGACTATTTGGCGATTGTGACGCTGGGTTTTGGCGAAATCATCCGCGTGTTCATGAACAATATGGATCAGCCCTACAACATCACCAACGGCCCCAAAGGGATTAGCCAGATTGATTCGCTCAATATCTTTGGCTTGGATTTGGGTAAAAAACTGATGGTGGGTAATTTCGAGATCGCCTCGGTCACACTGTATTACTACCTCTTTTTGGCGTTGGTGGTGTTGAGCGTGGTGATTAGCCACCGCTTGGAACTCTCCCGCATTGGGCGGGCTTGGATGGCGATTCGGGAAGATGAAATCGCCGCCAAAGCCATGGGCATCAACACCCGCAACCTGAAATTGTTGGCGTTCGGCATGGGCGCGACATTCGGCGGTATTTCGGGCGTGTTGTTTGCATCGTTCCAAGGCTTTATTTCACCCGAATCGTTTGGCTTGACCGAATCGGTCATGATTGTGGCGATGGTCGTTCTGGGCGGCGTGGGGCATTTACCCGGAGTCATCTTGGGTGCGGTGCTGCTATCTGCATTGCCCGAAGTATTGCGCTACGTGGCAACCCCCTTGCAGGAATTGACGGGCGGACGTTTGGATGCGTCCATCTTGCGCCAGTTGTTGATTTCCTTGGCGATGATTTCCATCATGCTGCTGCGCCCACGCGGTTTGTGGCCTTCACCAGAACACGGTCAATCCTTGCAATCCGTGCCACACGTTAAAAACTAAAAAATTACAGGAAACCATCCATATGAAAGATATGAAAGATACTGTATTGAACGTATCCGGCGTTTCCAAGCGTTTTGGCGGCTTGCAAGCCTTGAGCGATGTCGGCATCACCATTCAGCGCGGACAAGTGTACGGTTTGATTGGCCCCAATGGAGCGGGTAAAACCACCTTCTTCAACGTCTTGACCGGACTCTATACCCCCGATAGCGGCAGTTTCGAGCTGGCCGGAAAACCCTACCGCCCCACCGCCGTGCATACGGTGGCGAAGGCGGGGATTGCCCGTACCTTTCAAAACATTCGCTTGTTTGCGGAAATGACGGCGTTGGAAAATGTCATGGTGGGTCGGCATATCCGTACCCATTCGGGACTTATGGGGGCGATATTTCGCACCACCGCCTTCAAAGCCGAAGAAAAAGCCATTGCCGACCGTGCGCAAGAATTGCTGGATTACGTGGGTATCGGCAAATTCGCGGCCTATAAAGCACGGACTTTGAGCTATGGCGATCAACGTCGCTTGGAAATTGCCCGTGCCTTGGCGACCGACCCCCAGCTCATCGCATTGGATGAACCCGCTGCGGGGATGAATGCCACCGAAAAAGTCATGCTACGGGAATTGATTGACCGCATTCGCCAAGACAACCGCACCATTTTGCTGATTGAACACGATGTGAAATTGGTGATGGGTTTATGCGACCAACTCACCGTATTGGATTACGGCAAGCAAATCGCACAAGGTACACCCGCCGAAGTGCAGCGCAATGAAAAAGTGATTGAAGCGTATCTCGGAACCGGTGCGCACTAGCCACCAAGAACAATACAGGAACAAAACGATGACAAAACAAACGTTGCTCAAGGTTACGGGACTGCAAGTTTCTTACGGTGGCATTCAGGCGGTGAAGGGCGTGGATTTTGAAGTACGTGAGGGTGAATTGGTCTCGCTGATCGGTTCCAACGGCGCGGGCAAAACCACGACCATGAAGGCGATTACGGGTACGCTGCCCATCAATGCGGGGGATATTGAATACCTCGGCAAGAGCATTCGCGGGCAAGGGCCTTGGGATTTGGTCAAACAGGGGCTGGTAATGGTTCCTGAAGGGCGCGGCATCTTCACCCGCATGACGATTCTCGAAAACCTGCAAATGGGTGCGTACATCCGCAACGATAAGGCGGAGATTTTGGCGGATATTGACAAAATGTTTGCCATTTTCCCCCGCCTGAAAGAGCGCAAAGACCAACTCGCGGGTACGCTTTCCGGCGGCGAGCAGCAAATGGTGGCAATGGGGCGTGCCCTCATGAGCCAGCCCAAAGTGCTGTTGCTGGACGAGCCTTCGATGGGTTTATCGCCCATTATGGTGGATAAAATTTTTGAGGTGGTCAGCGAGGTGTATGCCCAAGGCGTAACCGTTTTGCTGGTGGAACAAAATGCCAGCCGCGCTCTGTCGATTGCCAATCGCGGCTATGTGATGGAATCGGGGCTGGTCACCATGTCCGGTAATGCGATGGAAATGCTGACCGACCCGCGTGTACGTGCGGCGTATTTGGGGGAATAACCGCCTCTTTTTACCGTGCCTTATCCGCCTCGGACGTGAAGGAATCGGCAAAAAATTCCTCTATCGGTAGTTTGCACGCGGTGGTGAAATCCTGTTTCGCGGATTCAATCACCACCGGAGCGCCACAGGCATACACCTGATAGGCGCTTAAATCGGCAAAATCGTCCATCACCGCACGGTGAACAAAGCCTGTGCGCCCCGCCCAAGCATCCTCCGGCGTGGCATCCGATACCACGGGGATGTACGTCAAATGCGGCATTGGGGATTGCTGCGCCACAACCCAATCATGCAAATACAAATCCTGCGGGCGACGACCACCCCAATAAAAATGAATGGGACGTTGGATATTGTGCTGCTGTATTTGTTCCAGCAACGCTTTAATCGGGGCGAATCCCGTTCCCGATGCCAAGAAAATCAAGGGCTTATCCGATTTTTCGCGCAGAAAGAACGAACCAAACGGCCCTTCTGCCCGCAAAATGGAACGCTCTTTCATGCTGCCAAAAACCTGATCGGTGAATTTACCGCCCTGCATGTGGCGAATATGCAATTCGATTTTTCCGTCATTTTTGCCATCCGCGCGTGGTGCATTCGCCATCGAATACGCACGGCGTGAACCATCGGGCAACATAAATTCGATGTATTGCCCCGCCCAGTAGTGGAATTTTTCGCTGGCGGGTAATTGCAGTTGCAAAATCATCACATCATCCGATTGGCGGTGCATGGATTGCACCCGAACCGGAATTTTTTTCACCGCAGGCGCATCCACTTCCACCACCGTTTTGACTTCCAGCACCACATCGCTTTCGGGGTGGGCGCGGCAGGTCAAAATCAGGCCACTGGCTTTTTCTTCGGCGGTGAGGGCAGCATCCAAATGGGCATCGTGCCGCACCGAACCCGAAACCAGCCGCGTTTTACAGCAGCCGCACGCACCATCCTTGCAGCCGTAGGGCAGGGTAATGTGGTGGCGGATGGCGGCTTCTAGGATGGCTTCGGGTTCGTTTACCGAGAAATTGCGCTGACTGGGCTGTATGACGACGGAAAAAGTCGGGGCTGTCATGGTTGTTGTCATTATTTGTTATCCTCAAAAATTTGGAATTTAGGGGTTATTTTGCCTTCAAGTTTACCGTTTCGATTCCGGCGTACCCGTGTTTTAATCGTAGGATGTGGCGATGTAGGGGTGCGTGTGGTGCGGCATTTACCCCGCCGCGTGCGGATTTTGGCGCTCACGCAACAACCGGAACGCATCCCCGAACTGCGTGCTTTGGGAATTGTGCCATTGGTCGGTAGCCTCGATAAACCCGCTACGCTGCGCCGATTGGCGGGGCTGGCACGGCGAATCGTCCACCTCGCACCACCACCTACCATCGGCAACCGCGACCCCCGCACCCGCAATTTGTTACACGCCTTACGTCGGCGCACGCCCCCGCTGCGGCTGGTGTACGGCTCGACCAGCGGCGTGTATGGCGATTGCCAAGGCGAATGGATTACCGAAACCCGCCCCACCAACGCCCAAACCGCACGCGGAAAGCGGCGCGTGGATGCGGAAACACAAATCCGCCATTGGAAAGGATTGGGAAGCATTTTGCGCATTCCGGGGATTTAC
>ERZ724509.1056-NODE-1056-length-10611-cov-3.817166_pt1 | contig 10611 bp, 19 predicted proteins | sample MGYA00376042_ERZ724509 | MGnify/ENA primary metagenome ERZ724509 (study PRJEB28724, sample SAMN07190887) | wastewater metagenome | isolation source: effluent of sewage treatment plant in Hong Hong | place: USA: Christiansburg, Virginia | collected 2016-03-01 ...
TATGCAACTTTGTCAGGCCCTAGGACGGCTCCCCGCTAAGGAACTCATCCCGGTATGGAAAGCACTCTACCTCCAGCACGATACTGCAGCACCCAACAGATTTGCACTGTTCTACGAGGCACTCTCGACATTCTGTTTTGGTGGGTCTAACCGCAAGAGCCAGAACAACAGTCTGGCTATCCTCAACGAACTTTTTGTGTGCATGAAGGAACGTAATGATAACCAGTTGCTACACCGTACTTCTTAGGACTTCTGCCGCAACTTTCTAAAATTCAACATTATGGAGGTGAGCTACGTGCACACCATGAACACGCTGCTGTCCTTCACTGTTCCGGTCGATTTGTTTTCAGTCGTCAATCGCTATATCTACTACACGGGGGAAACTCGTAAGAAGGAGGGAATGCACGAAATGCAGGTGGAGCTGCTAATTGGATTGGAACGCTGTGGGTAGAGAATGCTGTCAGCTGCCTACTTGATCGGCAGTATCCATGAACAGGTGCTGGACTGCATTGATGAGTTGCTTGCTAGTGCAGCCTTTGTCGTGAGGAACGCTGCAAGAAAAGCCATATCGACCTGGAACAAGGTTCGCCAGAGAGTACAACGCTAGGCTTTGTAGAAGGAAGTTAAAGTGGAGGACAGCTAGGCTGATCTCGATTAGATGATAGAACATCGAGTCCAATAAAACGAGAATTAGTCGAAGCTGCTCAACTTCATCGAAGCGTCAGAGAAATATGCAGCTACAAAGCGAATCGCACAGAGGAAAGCCCTCAATAGTCTAGTCAGTGACTACAAGGAACTTCGTGCAAAGGAGTTTCTTCGGAAGAAGACTGGCAACGGTGGAGGTTATATAACTGTTGACCAACCTCAGAAGAGCTTCTCGAAGTTATACAGTAAATACGAATCGGTGCTCAGCCAGGCAGAGGAAGTGCGAGAGCTGCCATCCAAACAAGGCTATTACGTCGAGCATGACGACTACTCATCGAAGAGCCATATGTCAAGTAAGTACGACCTGGAGAAGACAGTTTAGTACCCTGACTACACCGAGGACAACGATCTCATGGTGTAGAAGTTGCTGGGTACGCCATCTGCATAGCTCGATCTATCAGTGCTGTAGATCGAAAGACTCATTGACCTCGCGTACTCGAGATACAAAGACAAGTGACCATACTATCACAGAGACTCGAACTGACTGCAATCGCCTTAGAGTGCGTCCAACTTGGCCAGTATCCGATCGGAGCTTTGCGAGTGCTCCTCTGTTTCTTGATCAAGTAACACCGATTTAGTCAGTTCGGGTTCGTCGTCTGACAGTTTATGCTAGCTTTCAGCTTCCTTTACTGCGCTTTTGTGAGGCTTCTTTATAGAGGACTTCTGCCGAACAACAATCTGATTGTCAAGGTATTACACGGGAAGTTCGAGTCCTTAAGGAAGCATACTGCTATTCTTGCTGGCGAAGACCAGCTTGCCCTATTTGGACTTGCTACCTGCATTGGGCTGCTGGTTCCGAGAGTTGCTACGGATGTTTCGTTGAAGACTCTTGCTTTCTTTAGTGGCCTTTTCGTATTTATCAGCTTCCTTGCCCTCCATGAGCAGCATATACACCTTCCCTGAGCGTTTGCGACCTGTACGACCCATCCGCTGCATCATCCTGATGGGTGACATTCCAGAATCGTAACAGATAATGAGATCGACCTCCCCAATATCGAGTCCTTCTTCACCGATGGAAGTGGAAATCAATGTGTTGTACTCATACTCCTTGAACTTTCTGATGGTGGCCAGCTGCTGTTTCTGGTTGAGCTGCACAATTGACACCGTTGACATGATTGATATCTCCTGCGAATCCTCATCTTCAACCAGTTAGGAAGTCGTTGCTGTGGTCTTGGATTGACCCACGAACAATGCTGGTCTGACCTCCTTGACCCCTTCGAGGAAGTTTTTGATTTCGAGGGCGCTGGCTTTAAACCCTGTGAACACCATGGCCTTGGACTTTTCCTGTAAGTTCTGATGATCCCGAAAGAACTCAACTAGAAGTTCGCGGAGCTTGAGCAGCTTGGGATGGTTGTTAGATGATTGCTCCTTCCCGAAGATCTTTTCAAGCTTGGTGAACTCTTCACTCTGAAGGATCTCCTTCCGGAACGGAATTTTCTTGTATTTCTCGTGCTTGTCGTCTTTGAAGTTGAGCATGAACTGGTGGAACGAGTCGTAGCCCTGTTCACGTAATGCCTTCTTCACATCCACAATCATCTTCATAATCCTCAGGCACGACCACACCAACCCTATCTCCCACTTGTCCAACTTCGCCTGATAGTGTTCGATGTTCTTGCGAAATCCCTAGAGAATTTGGAAGTAGCTGCCCTGGTTTATCCCTTGCCGCTTGATGACTTTGACGAGGTAGCCAGCTATGACTTCCATGCCCACCAGCATGTTAATGGGTCGTTGCAGAAACCCATCCAGCAACCGCTCTGCTTCAACCATCATTGAGTTTGCCTGTATCTCCACAGTTACGATTTCTTTAGCCTTGATGTACTTCTTCACATCTGGGTCGTTATCGTCCTTGGATTCAAGCCTGTATGCCCGGAGGCTGGTGATCACTTCCTGAATCTTTTATAGGCAATTGCCGGGAGTGGCTGACAATCCAACTATTCGACATCCAGTACCATTTTCCAACAGTGCTTTCGCGATGTTGCAGTACGAGTAGTTGCCGGTTGCCCTGTGTGCTTCGTCTGCATTAGATACTCCCTACCGAAGATTACCAGCACAGCTTGACTGGATTGAAACCGATGTTCTCGCAGATCATTATCAAGGGTTTGCGGAGTCATGAAGAACACTCGTTTGGCTTCATAGAGCTTCTTACGTTTGGGGATGGGGATATCGCCTTTGAGCTCTGTAATGCTATCCTCGTCAATGAGCCCATAGTAGCTGGCGAGGGAGCTGCGCTGCTGATTGACTAACGGTCGCGTTGGTGCTAGGAAGAAGATCTTTCCATCGGGAAACCAGCGGTAGTAGTTCAGGATGAGCACAGAAGCAATGTGAGTTTTGCCCAATCCTGTCGGCAGACACACTATAGTGTTATAGAACAGACAGGTCCTGCTGATGTGGTACTGGTACTCTCTGATCTCTGGATTCTTGGGATATATCTAGCTAGCACCAAACGCGTACAAATGGACACTTGACGAATTCAATAGTTGGCTAGGGACCTCCACCGCCCTTGGGTACTTTCACGCTGGTGGTTATCTGATCGAATGGCACCTTGGGTTTGGTCGGTTGGTCGGCTCGCAAGAAGCTGTCGAGGGTGCCATTGCCCTGTTAGTTCTTCTTTTTACGCATCTCCGCCTTTAATTCATGTTTGAACGACACTTTTAATGCACATCACGAAGCAGCCACGAGCCCTGCAGCTTTCTTACGCTGCCAGAAGACAATCTACTCAACCTTGCGCTACTAGTACTGCTAGGAGATATGTGAGAATTTGTGAGTTAGTTTGATGGCGAGATCCTTGAACATGCGCATATGCTCCATGACCACCTGAGCGTTGTAGTAGCCATTCTGGTATTTCAGGACAGTGGGGTGCTTGCTGGGCTCCTCGGCTGCAAGTTTGAAGCTAGCCAGCCTGGTGTTGTTGGTGTATGGCTCAGTAGTACTGTGGTGGTTGCGGGTGTAAGCCTACGTCATCTTATTGCGGATGTCCAGCTGCTCGCGGATAGTATTAATGTTCTCCTTCTCGAAACGGAAGATTGGCTTGAAGTCGGCTTCAAGCACTCTGCTGTCGAATTTAGTAGAGTTTGACAGCTAGCGGTAGATATCGTTCATTGAGCTGATGGTTTGCTCCATCTCATAGAACTACAATAAGCAACTTCATACCTCTCCGAAGCTCACGTTGGAATTGAAGCTTTTGCAGGCTGCGTCCATGGTCGATACAACCTCCTGGATTTCACTGTATGTCTTTAACAGGCAGGAGTAGTTGGAGGTGAGTTGTTCCTGCAGCCGTCTGTACTTTTCCCAGTGGTGATTCATGTTCTGCAGGAATGGGTTGATGGCTTAGCAGTACACTCTGTGTTGGTCACTGTAGGCAATGTTTACCTCACCCGTCAGCAGGCATAGCTCCTCTAGGGATTTCAGTCGAGCCAGCTTATCGTACTCCTGCAGCTTGGCCTTAAGCTTCTTATACTCCAGAGTGAGGAACTACTCAACGATACGGCAGTTCCTGAACTCCTTGTTCATGATGATGTCGTTCATGAAGAACTCGATCATCACCTTCTGCTTGCGGATGTGCTCGGGATCCGTTTCGGACAGCCATGGGTTCTTCTATAGATAGGGTACTCTGAAGCCTGGATAGAATTTACACAGCATGTTGCGTAACCTCACGAAATGAGCGTACTTTCGCTTGACCTGTACGTTCAATCCTTTGGTAAGGATGTGGTAAAGTACGTAGTCAGGTACGAAGAAATTTCGATTGACTATTTCGTGCCCGGTTATGACGATGTCCACGTTGTTGGTGTTGAACAGGCTCCGAGTGTGAGCCTTCGCGCACGGAATAATGTCGTAAAACTCTTCTTGCACTACTTTTATGCTGCTCAACACTTTTGATTTCGATTGCGATTTTGAACGTTCAGTTTGTTGGACGGCGCTACTATGAAGGTCGGCAAGGGACATTGTTTGGCTAGCCGAACGAACTCCGGAATCATCGTGCTTCTTTGGTCTGTCGAGTTGCAGCACACCGCTTAGATTGGTAATTACGGGTTCGCTGTTGTTATTGTTTTTTGTTGTTGTAACTTCGTCAATCGTCATGTCAAAGATGCTCACGTTGCCCACGGGTTTGCTGACTGCTGCTGGGCCGACATAAGATTGACCAAGTCGGGGGATAGGGGCTGGCGGTGGAGGAGCAGTTCGCACTCCATTTGAGTTGGCAGGTGGTGCACCGAAGTTATTGAATAGGTCTGTGATGTTTTGCTTGTTATTGTCTATCTTAATTGGCTGGAAGGACTAGATCGGTTTTGGTTGCGGTTTCGTCGGAGGTTGAGGTCGGATTGTTGGTGGCTTGAGCTGGTACTCGCCGGTCTGCATCATTGGCGGAGGTGAGTTACCCAATGACGCTAGATGAGTAGCAGCAGTAGAAGCCTTCGCAGGTGAAGTCGTTGCCGAAGTCGATGGACCCAATAGATCCATAAAATTGAATTCCTTTGTTGCAGGAGGTGGGCTGGTTATGGGCTTGGCTGTGGGTCCCCAATTACCAGTACCCCAGGTGGAAGCCACCGGAACCTGCTTTTCCTTAACTTTTGCAAACGGATCCTTAAACAGTTCCTACACATTGACTTCTGGCTTAGTCTCCCGAACTGGCTGTGGTGGATCGCGTTGCAAAGGTGAGGGTTACCTCACCGGTGATTCCTTCTTCTTGTTCATATTCGGTGCTGGAATTTCGTAGGCCACGTGGATTGGTTCAGGAGGAGGTGGAGGTGGCTGATGTACATCTGCTTCCTGCTGGTAATCAATGAAGCTCGACTCGTGATCATTGTGGACTTGGCTCTCTTGCTTGCTTTCAATATACCTGCCGACGATCTACATCTGATGTATGGGATACCCCTTCGAGCTCTTGGAAAGTCCAAGAGGAGATGTCCATGTTGCCCATTAACCTCTCACAGAACTCAGCAAAGTCTTCTGCATCGTAACCTTGCTCAAGAATGTTGTCACACAGGTACTTTTGTTTTTGTTCCACTTCGTCCATTCGAGTTTATTTAGATAATATGCAGTGGTAGGCTGCAGATGTTTGGTTGGAAGCTCTCCAGTATAATACTGAACGATTTTGCATTTGGCATAGAGGATATCGGAGTCATCGGACATGGTTTATGGGATATCCGTTCAGCGGGATGGTAAAGATTGGGGTGGGTATCGCCCATGATAGCCACAAGTGTACTTTAAAACTGTTCGTTTGAGGTCCCACCGATAAAATATCTTTCCAATTTATGCAGAGTCTCACCTGGCGTTCGGTCTGTCGCTTCGCTGCCGATAAGCAAAAGTTCATGTTCCTGTTCGGCGCTCCCGGAGTCGGTAAGGGCACCTACGCTAAGATTCTGTCGAAGGATCTGTCTTTCAATCACGTCTCCACTGGCGATGAAATTCGCAAGATCCTCAAGGGTAATGCACCTAGCACCTTCGACAAGAGTCTCACTGCCAAGATCAAGGAGATCGTTAACTCTGGAGGGCTGGTGGATGACAGCATCGTGGTTGGCATCATCAAGGAAAAGCTTAAGGAACCCGAATCAAAGAAGGGAGTCATTCTTGATGGTTTCCCCCGTACTAAGGGACAGTTGAGCAAGTACGATGAGTTGCTGCCAACTCATCTGGTAGTCAATCTCACTCTGCGAGAAGATATTTTGCTGGAGAAGCTTATGGGCCGGAGGTCATGCCCCAAGTGCGGTGGAAGCTACAACATCTGCGACATTCAGAGGTATCCGCAGCAATCTATGTAGGGACGGCTATTCGATGGATCCACTGCTACCCAAGAAGGGCGCTTGTGATGGCTGCAGCGATGTCTCCAAGCTGCAGATGCGAGATGACGACAAGAAGGAAGTTATCGAAGTGCGCATGAAAGAGTACACTGAAAAAACTGAGCCTCTACTGAAGGAGTTCCATAAGAAGGGTGTTCTGATGAACTTCGAAGTCAAGAAGGGTGTCAAGGACTATCCAGAGCTGAAGAAGCAGATTGTTGCCAGGCTTGACAAAGTGAAATGAATATAAACGGTTATTAGTCAGTGAAGCTCGTTAAGGGATTTCAGGATGAGCCGAACAAGCTCTGCCTCAGCTTCGATTGCTAAGCCGTGGTCTTTGATGAACTTCCTAGCAATCTCTTCGACATCGTCGTCTTTGCTGAGCCGAATAGTTTCGACTCTGCTGCCCAAATTGACCTCTATCTGTACACTAAATTACTGGCGATAAGTACATTGTTTTCTGCGACAAAACGGATACCTGTCTGGAATGTTTTTGACTTGCTGGTGCGAAATCTATAACACGGGTGTGTTTTTCCTTCTGGTTTACAATGACCTGAGACTTTCGATGGCTTTTCACTGCTGCTCTGGCCTCAATAAATGGTTTGAATTTCTTCATAAGGTTGGCATCGCATTCGGCTTCGTACTCGTTTTAGTCTTAGTTTTCATCGGGTCGCAACCTCGAAAATTCATTAGAGTTTCTCGATAAAACCATAAGGAAGTCGAGTACTGACGAAGCCATTGCGTTGTCGTATTCGGGTTCCTTAACTAGCTTCCATGCTTCAGCGAGCAAGTACCTTTAGTTTTGTGGCATCGAATCGAAGTGTGTATGATCCTCCGAGACCATCCTAAGGTCCTTCATTATCGTGAGAAACAGCAGATAGGTTACTTGATCCTATCGATGCAATCTCAGTCGTTCGAGGCACTGGTCGAATTCGAGTACAATAGTTGATGTCGATATCGTACTGGGTTGTTTCGTTATTCTGTTTGGACTGTTCCGAGCACTAGGCCTGCTTCTAGCTGGCGACCGATTTGCTGAGTCAGGGTTGGCGAATCTCACTGCTTTCAAGTGTTGCTTTGTTGACGGTTTAGTCATCTTCCCAGTCTTTTCCTGCAGCTCTTCACGCAGAGCAATGCACTTCTTCTCCGCTATCTTCATTGATTTGGAATTGATGAAGGGTCGATGCGGGTTCTCTTTATTCGACTGCGACTCTTTGAGTAACCGTAGTCGCTCCAACTATTTGTTTCGTTTCTCTACGAATTCTGATTGCTTCTGTAGGAACTCTTCAACCCTACCTGGGAGCTTTCCGCCAGTCGATTGGTACATTGAACTGTTATGGTGGGTTGACTTACCTACATGGCTATCACCCTTCTTACAGTTTGTGCTGATCTGCCGAGTGGCTCGTGTTTGCTGCTGGCCACTTCCGCCATCGAATGACTTTTGCAACTCGCCCTGTTTGATTGTGCTGGTTGATCCACAATGGTTGAGCAGAATGTCTGAATCACTGGTACCTTCCTGACTCAATCGAGCCTTGCTGTTTGCGCGTCTCTTCATTTCCAGTTGGTAAGCCTTACTATCGAAACTGAGTCTTGGTTGGCGGATGGAGAGTACAGCTTCGTTGTTATGCCCATTAACATCGCGTAAGTTGAGTGCCGTGGGTGGCTGCAACATAGATGGCCGAGGACTGACTTATCGTGGCAGTGCCGCCTCAAGTGCTAATTCGGCAACCGTCACGGAGCTACTTTGACAGGCTGAATTGCCCATAGTCGTTACTATTATAACTTCGCAAAGACTAAATAAACAGAGGCATTCACAATTTCTTGCTGAGACGCTTCTCAAACTCCCTTAGTTGTCTCATGAACTCTGTGTTCGGTTGGATTGTACAGCGCTTTTGTCGGACCTTACCAAAGGCCTGCTGCATAGTCATGCCGTGCTGGAGCATAAAGTAAGCGATAACGAGTGTGGAGCTGCGGCTGATACCATATTTGCAGTGAACGAGCACTCCACCGGATTAAATTCCCTATCGAATGAATTTTGCTGCTTGTTCAAAGTGTTTGGCTATATTCTAAGAGAGAGAGTCTACAAGCTACAGCTTCAGGTACGCAAAGTGTTGTGGATGGCAGACCGCAAGCTCCCCACCCGCCACGAGTATGTGAGTGATGTTCATGAGCTTGAGACTGTGTAGGTCCCTGGCTGTCTAGTCGTTACCGATGAAGAGCCCGTCAGCGATCTGATTGTAGTCGCTCCAGTAGGTTTCGTGTGTATCGGGAGTGGAATCGTTATTGGACGGAGGATTATACTTTTACATGTTTCTTAGCATTCCCACGTTAAGATTATAAGTCTTATGATGCTGACGCTCTTGTTATATCGACAATGAAGTCCAAGAAGAACTCAATCGATTGTTACTATCAGCATGATTTACAATCTATGTGGGGAGTTGGGTTCAAATGGTCCTGAAGCAGGGTTTCACATTATTTTAGGAAGGATGAGCAGAAATCAATCATGCCCAAGAAACTAATTCCAGTCTTTGGAAGATAGTCCTTCAAACCAACCGGGACAACCATCACACAAGCGAGGGCAAAAATCTCATTGCTTGGTTACGTTACTCTCCTGGCTGTATGGACGTGTCACCCAGTCACTGAGTGGTGAATGCGTGGCTTAACTTGAGTCTATTCCTCCTTCATGCGCCAGAGTGGTTGGTGTGATGTTGATGCTGCGGACACGATAATTATAATAAGCATCGCATAATCAAAATCATGGCCGATCAAGCTGCCGATAACGTGAACCCCTTTGTTCAAAACATGCAGCGCATGCGAGGTATCACTCCGAATTGATCGTAGTTGGCACTGGAGCCGGCAATCTCATCTACGGTGGTGACATGCAGTCACACCACTACATCGACTGTAACGACACAAGGTTATTCAGCACTCGAACGCTTCCAGAAAGACTTTGCAGCTTCCGATAAACAACGCCGGTAGGAGGAACGGATTAGACGTGAAGCTGAAATCTAAAAGCGGAGATTGGAGTATCTGGAAAGGGAGAGTCGGCGATGGGAGAACGTCGAGACGCAACTCCAACGAGAAAAATAGCGCAGGGAGGTCAGTCTACAAGAGCAAATGGTGGGCAAGAAGCGTACCCACAACAACAACGGGTAAGCACCGACGGTTACGTTAGACTGCCTTTCAACCCAATCAACCTGGAGTACGATCGGAACTCAGAAGGAGAGAAGCTAAAGCATCGCGACGAGGACCTGAGAATTCGTGGGTTCGTACGTGCCCACAATATGGACAACAAGGGGAATAGCAAGTATAACCCACTCACAGGTAGTTACACTATGCAACTTAGGCTAATCCCGCCTTGGAATAGAAAAATTAGTGCCGGAGCACCTCAACGACCGTTTTTAGCACAAGTTGTAGGAGCACTACGATGCATACAAGCTTCGGGTACCCTCTTCGTCGGATTCGGTGAACCGCAAGAAAAACTGATGCTGCTTATCTCAAACCCAAAGCTGTCAAATTGACTGGGAGATCTTGATCTACGGTGGGAACACGAGTTGCCTGCCTTATCGTGCTTCGAGGATTCGGCACAGTATGATTTGAGGTTACCCGGCTCGAGCAATGAGCTTGATGCGATTGCTGAGTTCCTTTACACCCTTGACCTTGAAACCAGCTTTGAGAAAATCTCTGAATAACACACAGAATGTACTCTGGGTTGAAATCCAACAGTATTTTCTTGTTGCCACTTTCAACGAAAGCGACGATGTAGGCATATCCACCTTCACCATAGAGGAGTTGCATACAGATCCACTGTCCCCCGCTGGCATCCAATCGCTGCTTATTCGGACTCATCATAGCGTGACTTAGCATCACCTGCTTCATCATATTTGGATGCAACTTTTTGTCGGACCTGCCGATCTCCACAACGGTCGGTGAGTAAGTAGAGAGGGTGAAGTTACCAACTTTTTCTGGGGTCCACTCAACCTTACAGTAGACTATGTACTTGCCGGGTTCAATATTGCGACACTTGATTGACAGCGAAGGAAACTAACTCTCAATTTTGGAAGCGATGTAGTGGTAGCTTCCGTTGCTGTGCTTCATGGCCACTACCATGGTGGCCCGAGAGTATCGTAGTTGT
>ERZ724509.1057-NODE-1057-length-10609-cov-115.503695_pt1 | contig 10609 bp, 18 predicted proteins | sample MGYA00376042_ERZ724509 | MGnify/ENA primary metagenome ERZ724509 (study PRJEB28724, sample SAMN07190887) | wastewater metagenome | isolation source: effluent of sewage treatment plant in Hong Hong | place: USA: Christiansburg, Virginia | collected 2016-03-01 ...
GTGGTGATGAGGTCCTGCTCCCCGACGAGGGGGGACGAGTTACGGGGTGCTGCCATCCCTGCCTCGGTTCACTCGATGCTGCGCCATACGCATTGCGTCCTCAATACTGATCCGGCGAGTGTCCCTTTTGTTGCGAGATTCATCGTATATCGTGTTGATGATTTCCAACTCAGCAGGACTCATAGGTGCGGACTTCGGTAATCTGGCCCCACTGAGTCCGCTCATCCATGCTGCTGTTCGTGCTATGAGAAACCTTCGGTCATCCATCACCCTATCCTCCTCACTGGTACATCGACCGTCCTGCTCCTATCCAGCCGCTCCTGCGCTGTCTCCATGGCCAGTGTCAGGTCAACGTGGACCGTCTGGTCGATCTGCTTCACATCACCAAAGCGTTCCCGGTTCCACACCTTGAGTTGCCACTTGCGAGAGTCGATGCGGATAGCCGATCTGTTGGCGTCCTCCAGTGAGTCCTTGGCATCGGCAATCATCGGAATCTCGACGGCACACACCTCGGCACCCACGGCCTGCGCCTCGTAGTACAACTCCTTGCGCTTGGGGTCTCGCACGACCCATGCAATGAACCGCTTGAGGTCTGGTCCCCGTGGGTCACGGTCAAACATCTGTGTCACCCCGAGTCCGTTCTCGCAAATTACGTCGAGGAACTCCTCGAATAGTGACTCGAATGCGATCTCCTCGATTGCCTTGCGGTTGGCGCGCAACTCCCTGCGCGCTTGCAAGACAGCGGGGTGGTAGTACGGCAGGGGCTCGGGTGCGAGCCACTGAGGCAGGGGCTCGTGGGTTGTCGAGGTTGGGGCTTGGGTGTCCACGGGCGCACTGTATCACGGGTGCGTTCGAGTTGGGGTTGTGGGCGACGAGTCGAGTCAGCCGGCAGAGAAGCTGAGTCATACCCGCCAGTGAGTATCGACCCTAATAGTCGCCCACCAGATCAGTGTATCACATGGGGGTGGTTGGTCAAGTGGTTCAAGGATATAGGTGACTCAATGACTTTTCATATCGTTCTGAGTATAAATATTCCTGACTCAATGACTTTCTAGGTTCAGGGGTTCTTGGATATTAAAGATTCAATGACTTTCTAGGTTCAGGGGTTCTTGGATTATCTGAGTGACCACCCTCGACACCGCGCCGCCAGCACCTGGGGGCCCCACCCCCCACCCAAATGATTCCCATTCTCATTAGCCCCACCTGCCTATGGCACATGACCCGGGTGGCCAGGTCCTGCGTCATCGATCAACCCGTGAGTCATTGAACCATTGATTCCCTGATCCATGGTGCATTGAACCCTGATGTGACAATGTGACAGACAATGCAGCGCAATGCACTAATCAATGGTTCAATGAGTCATTTGGGGCTGGGTGTGACGGATTCGCCTTTGCACGCTAGTAGTTGTTTTCAACAAAAACTCATTGACTTTTCGAGTTTATCTATGCAGGTCCTCTAGGGCGCATTTGTCACAGTGCACCTGAGAACCCCAGACCCATTGAACCATCAATCAATGACCCAATGCACCATCACACAATGCCAATCCATTGAACATGTAATAATGTGTAACAATGCTTGATGCGATGCACTGATGCCTGATAATCGAACTGTCAGCAAACAAACCCCACTCGAAAGGATATCGTTATGATTGCATCGCGTTACTGGTCTAAAGCGTTCCCATTGTTCTATGTCGCCAATCTCAAGGGTCGTGTTGGCGATTGGGGCTATACGACAAATTACAAACAAGCCATTGTCTTATCACCCTATTGGCAACGTCGGTTCGCTGCAGACTGCAAAGCAGTTGGAGTGACCGCACAATTTACACCACCGATTGTCTGATTACCCTATATCCTGATTTAATGAGTCAGGATATGGATGCAATCCGCATCGTGTAACTGTAAAGGACAAATCATGGCAAGCTTTGTACTCACTCGCACCGTGCTGAAAGACATTGGTATTGGCACCATTGTTGACGGTCAATGGAATGTGCAATCGTACTCGCACACCGGCACCAATGCGTTTGCTGTCAGGTGCGACAAGACAGGCAGGGTCATGGCACCATTTACCCGGGTTCTGTTGATTCACTCGGGCAATGATCCGGTGGTTGAACAGAAGGCATGATTGCCCTAATTGCTCATGCAATGCGTGGGCAGTTGGATGCAATCCGCATCGTGTAACTGTAAGGAGATGATTGTGAACACTGTAACGTGGCGTATTCTGTCCGACTACCACGCATTCGGCTTGCGTGATGCTGTCAAGTTCGAAGCTGCGCGGCTTCGCAAGGGCCTGAGGATCCGTGCCGACGTTGCCCGGCGCATGGCACTGGTGATCGTTCGCACGTCGTTGGTTCAGGCAATCGATAAGGGGCAGTTCCATGGCAACTAAACAGACAATCATTGATGCATTGAACCGATGGATAGCGCAGCGTCCAGGCTTGGAATTCGGCAACTATGGCGACGTGTCTTCCTATCGTGCAGAACTGCGCTCGATTGGTAAAGACCTGCAGCATGCACGCGCCATGGTTAACTATGTCGCGTGGCACGACTCGATAACCGCGGAGATGATCATGAGTGCCGCTGACAATGGCGGCCGGTTGACTCTCACGGTCGATGGCGACAAGGTTCGCATCGACTACGTGACGGGTCAATACTGGCCCACCGAGTATCGGCGCGCAGTGTGTGCGCTTATGTCATCCGTGATATGGGCATGGTTGCGTGAGAACTGCGAGTACAAGACTGGTGACGACATCCGCAAAGCCGCGCGCCGTGAGTTGGGACAATCGATCGGCCGGAGGTGGTTCAAATGATATACGCGCAGTTTTATCAAATGTCCACGGGGTATGTACCCGGGACGATACCGCCGGAATTCGGCGCGCCTACGCTGACCGAAGCCGGTGGGGACCGGTCGGCAATCATCATTGATGCTAGGTTATCGCGCGCCACTATCGGACAAGTAGCGGCCGCTGAATGCGTGAAACGCGGTTATGTGGCTTGGCGCATTTTCAAAGGGGATGCATTCGCGCGTAGTCAACCGATTAGCCAACTATGGTACGTGTCGACCGGCCGCGAAGATAAAACCGCAATGTCTGCAACTTTTGGAGCATGACGAATCATGAAAAACCGTTACTTTATCGAGATGACCGACACGTTTGGTGGTGAGGCTAACTACTGCTGGGTCAACCGGTTCATTGTGTCGGCATCATCGCATCGTGGCGCCATGCGCCGGGTAACTGCGCGCACAGGTGACAGGGTGCGCTGTGAAGATCGATACAACGAACCCCAGACATGGGACAGTGTTATCGGCTGTATTCGGTACTTCGTCGAATGGATCGATGACGAACAAGTCAAGGAACTGCAGGACAACTATTCAAGAATCGAGGTGTTGTGATGCGTGCAATCAATGATCCCCATATCCAGCGGTTCGCATTCGCTGGATTCCAGTGGCCACGGTATGTTGCCACATTGACCCCACTATCAGGGCTGCGCAAGAAACGCGAATTGCGCAAGGTCTGTGGTGGTTACTACCATACGCCGAAACCCAACTCGAACAATGGTCGCGGGTTTTATCTGGATGATGCTGGTCAACCATTCACCCGGTGGCAGTGGGCGGATGATGTCGAAGGCGCGCACATTTCACACAGTGGATGGTTCACCGATGACTACGGCACGGGCGACAAGATCCGCGGTATCGTGGTTCTGTTGCCCCATGGCCGATACATGGCCGGATGGTCCATGGGTACGGGTATGGCGTCGACAATCGAGCCTGGTGTGTTTGATGACATAGTCGACGCAGCTAGGGTTGCCGACTCAATAGCTGAGAATGCAGCTGACAACGAACGCGAGTATCAGGCGCAACAAGAAACCGAGAACGGGGAGGATTGAACCATGTTTCTACATCACACAATGACCGATCGTGAGATCCTGCGATCCTGCGAAGGCTGCACCAGTCAACACCTACGACTCGTGGCCGACCGGCTCAGGGTCCGGGTTGATGATCTGCAGCGCATCGCATCGGAGATTAAAGAGATCAATTCGAGCTCGTGGGAAGACGTGGCTGAAAACATCAATGAAATTTGCAAAGGGGAATTGAGATGAAACGTACCAGTTTCCAATGGCAGTGGAACGATGGCCCCATCTGGCCAGATACCAATATGACCCGGACCCGTGCCGCTGTATTGCTGCGCGCATGGCGCCGGCAAGCACGACAACCCGCAAATTACAAAAACGTGAACCACTTTACCCGCATTGGACCCGGCATCTATCGTGCCGCCTCGTCCCATGGTGAAGCCGGCACCATGATCATCTGCCGATAGTCGCATAACCCCACAACCCCCGGCCCGGTTAACCCCGGGCCAATCCTTTTGGAGATGACACAATGACCCCTGTCGAATTGAAACAATGGCAAGCCGGCCTAGGCTTGTCCGAAGCCGCTATGGCCCATTACCTAGGCGTGCCAGTGCATACCCTGCGCGGGTGGATCAAGGGCACACGGGCCCTGCAGGCTGCGCCCCTGCGCCTGGTGCGCGTGCTCCAACTGGTGCAGGACAGTGCAAAGCCGCTCCATGCTGAGTTGATCACCGAAGCGCGCACCAGTGAACCCGCGAAACGTCAGGCCGGCCGGCCTGCAGGATCTAAGAACCGTGCTAAACCGCACCAGATCGACGCAGGCGACGCGCTAGTGACCCAGGAGGTATCCGAGGTGCCCTCGTGGCTCTCTGGCGCCCTATAGGCGATTCTGGCTACCCTTAAGCGGTTTCCGGGGGAAATTTCAAGTTCTGGAAAATTGAAAAGGGAGGCGGGCATTGCGGCCCCCTCCCTCGTGTTTCGCGTTGAGATGTCAGATCGCGCTTTGGATTTTCAAAACGGACACTCCCGCTCCAGGGCCAGTTGTCGGCGAATCTCTGCAACCTCCTCGTCACTGGCCCCTGCCCTGCTGGCCACGTTCGCAGGCCCATCCCACCTCTTGAGGCAGTAGGTCGAGCCCCTGCGGTGCAGCGTTCCCCCGTTGCTCCACCCATAACCCCCACAGTCACACGGGGCACACTCGGGGTGATCCTTGAGGTGCTGGGCCATCAGTTGCCAAGTGCTGCGCCTGGTGCGGCAGTGCGGGCAGCGCATCATGCAACCTTCACCCGTGACACCTTAACCTCGACTCCTGCAACCTCGTGCCGGCGCTCCTCGGCCCTGCGCTTGGCGTCCATGATGGCGCTGCGCCTGGTGGCGAACATATCCTTGAGCGCGGGGTTGATGACCCACAGGGCCACGCCCCTACCCTCCTCGGACTTGTCATCGACCCGGGCCACCCACTTGGCCTGCTCCAGTATCTCCATGGCCCCGATAACCATCTGGTTCGCGGTCTGGGTGTTGTATTTCTCGACACGCCTGCGGGCACTGCGCCTGATCTGACTCAGGGACAACTGGGTCTCGTCTGCGTTGTACAGGATGTGCTCTGCGACCCAGCGGTCCAGGGAGTCGGACTCAGTGAGTTCCCCATCCCAGCAGTACCTCAGAGCCGGGACGATGTAACCTTTGACGAACTGAATCACGCGGGCCATCAGAGCCCCTGACACCTCCATCGTGTACGGGCTCTCGATGCAGTGCCACACCAGCGCGATGCGGCCGCACAGGCCCTCCAGCTTGCCCAAGGCCGTCTGTAGGGTATCCGAGCCCCTGAGCAGCCGCTCGTCCCGCATGGCCACGTTGTACCACTCCTGGAACGCATAGAACAGGTCGTAGGCTGCAGGACTGAGCCTGTAGGTCACGGCCGGCAGACCGAAGCACACCCGCACCATCTGTTCATACTCGGCATGGTTGGTCATGCACTCAGGAACCGGGTGCCCCATGCGCGTGAAGTCGGCGCGCAGGGGTACGGGGATGAACCGCTGGACCAGACCGTCCTCGGTCAGCCTCTCGATGTTCTGGCGCAGCACCTTGGGCTGCAGGTTGCCGAACATGGCCACAGCGTAGTTCTCGGCCAGCGTCGTACCACTGCCCACCCGGTCCATCTCGTATCTGTTGGCCTCGTATCTGACCGTCCAGGCGCTGCGATCATCACCCGATCGAGGGTCACAGACCTTCTTGACCCATGACGCCATCTCGTCGAGGTAACACAGCAAGCCCCGCGGGCGCTCGGCCGCACTGCGCACGAGCTTCTGACTCGTGGTGTCCTGGACAAGGATCTTGAGCGGCACGGGCGCCTTGGGGTCTTGGGGCAGTGCTGGCAGGGGTGCGTTGGACAAGAGCATGTCGGGACTCGTGGCCATGTCCAGGAGGTGCTTCTTGGCCGCGACGTAGCGAGCCTCGGACACCTCGAAGTCGGTTGCCGCTTTGGCAAACCTCGGGGTGTCCTCGCGCTCCAACTGGTGTAGGATGTCGAACATGGGCTTCGATCCAGGGGTCTTCTTGTCTCCGGGTTCCCCGATGCTCATGATCCACAGTATCGGCGGCACCTTGAACCCGGGCTTGAGTTCGAGGCGCATCCGGGCGTCCAGTGCCCCGCACACCGTCGCCATGCCCGCGAACAGGGGGATCAGGGGATCACAGCCCACATGGACACCCACCTCCTCGGCACGCTTGATCAGGATCGACGGACCCAGCCGCAGATCAAGCCCTGGTGGTGGCACCCGGATGTCGGACATGGTGGCCACGTCCTGTAGAGGCTCGACTGCACTGAACAGGGTGCCGATGTCGGGCACTGGTTTGGACCAGCCGGCCTCCCGGGCCAGCTTGAACAGCGAGCCGAGCTTCACGCTGCTGGGCTTGCTGGTCCTGAAGGACGCCCACTGCTGGAGCATCTCGCGCTCACCCGGATATTTGGTCTCGGACTTCTGGCTCCACGAGTTCCACAGGTTGTAGGCCCGCTCGATCTCGCCCGATTGTGTGCCGGCGTACTGCAGCGCCATGCCCACCGTGATCCACTCCTCCCGGGAGACATCGGGGTCTATGGCGCTGGTGGCCGGCTCAATCAGGTCCCACTCGACCGTGGTGCTGGTGGGCGTGTCGACGGGGCGCTCCAGCGTGAGCAGCGACTGCCACAGGTCCAGCAGGGGCTGCGGGAGCACTGGCAGGCGGGACCAGTGGCCACGACCAGCCCAGCGGTACGGCTGGTTGGTCTGTGGGTGGATACTCGGGGGCAGGACATCTTGCACCGTAAGCCCACCGGCCGTGCTGCAGCGCAACTCGTAGACCGTGGTGCCGTCGATGCTGACCTTCTTGGATGGCAGCGCGAGCCCCAGCGGCATGGCGTACAGCAGCTTGCCGTGCCCCTGCCGCCCCGAGTCGATGACCACGGCGTCCGGGGCGTCGTACAGGGCCTGTAGGTTGATGCCGCGCAGCATCAACTCGAACGCAGCCCGGTCCCATGAGTCGATGTCCAGCGCCATGGTGCCCGAGTAGGCGTGCGCCAGCCCGATCCCGTAGCCCGGGGGCAGCGTGGACTCCAGCGTCAGGGCGCTGGTGCGCAGGTTCCAGCCCCGGTGCGCAGGTCCTTTGGTGCCGGGAGGGATGGGCACAAGGGACCAGCCATGGCGGATATACGGTTCCATTGAGGAGGGGTGTTGCGATACAGTGGGTGGTGTCATATGATCCATGGGTCCGTGCAGTTGTCATCTCCCCCCGGGCCTGGACCCCCGGTTACCCCGCACTCGATGCGGGGTTCTTTTTTCACAGCGTCCTCATCGCGGTCAACTGGCGTCGTGATCATCAGGTACATGAACCAGACGATGACCGTCAGTGCGACTGCGATCCATGATCCGACGATGAGAAAAAGAATTTCCATTTATTTCTCCAGAAGTTGTTGACGAATGGTAAACGCTGTTATACAGTTGCGTCAAGTCATCGGAGAATTTAATGTCAAGCAAACCGAATCTGGACAAGTTTCTGGCCACACGGGTCACGGCACAGGTCCACAAGAAATTTCATCGTAAGGCGAGGGACTTCGGCAAGCCGAGTGATCTCCTGCGTGAAATCGTTGAAGCGTTCATCGAGGATCGCCTCACTGTAATCCCAAGTCCAACCAAACGGAGTCTCCATCATGTCAATTGAAAAAACCATCAGTGATCTGACCACAGCAGTCAACGCACTCACCGCAGCCCTGAACCAGCGGGCCGGTGGTGCTGGGGCACCCATCGTACAGCAAGCCGCGGGCGCAGTGACGGGCGGCACGGCATTGGGCACCATGCCTGCGGCACAGGCTCAGATGCCCGCGATGCCGAGTTTCGCGGCTCCCGGCCCCGCCACCCCTACTCCTGTGTCGCAGGGTGCCCCGTTCATCGATGGCGCCGGCCTGATCGCCTATGTCATGGGCGCCTACAAGGAGATGGGTCCGACCAAGGGCGCCCTGATCCAGGGTGTCCTAACGCAACTCGGGTACAACAACATCAACGACGTCAAGCCCGAGCACTACGGTTCCCTGTTCCAGGGTGTCGAGGCTTTGAAGCGGGGGTGATCGTGGACGCGCTCGTCAAGAAACCGTGGGTCGACACCAGTAGGTGGTTGTACGACCTGCACATGGTGGGCAAACTCATTGACTACCAGATGATCGGCAGCACCTATACGCTTGGAACCGGTCGTGACATCGACTTCGCAGTGCTGATGCCTGAGACGTTCTCCCTCCTTGATCAACCCGAGTGGTTGGGCGAAGGGTGGGTGCGTGAGGGCGCTGACCACTACGAGGGTGGCGCATTCGCATCGCATCGCAAAGGTGACACCAATATCATCATGATGAACGACTGCGACCTGTACCAGAAGTTTCTAACTGCAATGGAGGTGTGCAAGATGCTTAAACTCCAGACGCGCAGAGAACGGGTGCTGGTGTGTCGGATCGTACGTGATGGGATGTCAGCCGAACAGGCCGATTCAATCACCATCTCGGGAGAGCACACATGACCACGACCCACCAGACCCGCAGCCCCAGCAAGGCGTACCGATACCTCGCCTGCCCGGGGTCGATCCGGGAGGAGGCGGCATACCCTGAGCCCCCGAGCGGCCCGGGTGCGATCGACGGCACCCATAGCCACAGCCTCCTGGAGCACTGCATCAAGGGCAACGGCAATCCTCTCAAGATGGTTGGAGTCAAGCTCAAGGACCACGAGGGTGAGTTTGTCGTGGACCGGCCCCGTGCCGAACGGATCGAGTTGGCACTGGTGTACGTGCGCTCTCGGGTCGGGCCTCTGGGCACCGTGGTCCCCGAGCGTCGGGTGTCACCGGCTCACCTGATCGGGCGCACGGACATGGACGGCACCTGTGACGTGACTATCATCACCCCGGATGAACTTGAGGTCATTGACTACAAGGATGGGATGAACGAGGTCACGGTGCAGGACAACCCACAGCTGGAGTTGTATGCATTGGGTGTGCTGGCCGGGTACAGGCTCCCGGTCAATGGGGAGTACCCGTTTCAGACGGTACGCATGACGATCATCCAGCCCAAGATGGCACTGCGGGGCGGTCAACCGATCACCTCTCATGTCGTCACGGTGCAGGAGATGATGGGTAAGATCGGGAAGTACGTGGTCGGGGGTGCTGCGACCGATGCACCCGATGCGCCACTGGTCTCGGGACCCCACTGCAAATACTGTAAACACAAGGCGTGTTCAACCCGCGCCGGTAACGTAATGAAGGAGTTGGGTATGTCATTCCCTGCACTGGACCAGCCCGTGGTCCTGAACCCGGTGACCGAGTTGTCGCAGCAAGCGGCCAACCTGGAGCCGAACAAGATGAGCCCCGAACAGATCAGTCAGATCATGCTGGCCGCGCCTCTGGTGCGTCAGATGATCGTAGCGGTCGAGGAGGAGGCCCTGCGCCGCTTGAAGGCCGGGGGCACGATCCCGGGGCTCAAGGTCGTGCATGGTAATGGGGTACGCAAGTGGACAAAGCCTGACGACGAGATGGCAGGGGTGCTTACTCGGATGAAGGTGCCGAAGGATGTGATTTTCAAAACCAAGGTTCTCACTGCTGCCCAGGTTCTGCCACTTAGCAAAGCCGAAGCACTGACTTGGGAAGCGACCAAGGGTGGCGAGAAGGTCAAGGTCCAGTTGTCCGAGCGCCAACTCAAGACGCTTGAGAGTGAATACGTGACCAAGGTGGCGGGCAAGCTCACCGTGGTCCCCGAATCCGACGCACGGACGGCCGTGGTTCTGGATGCATCGCCGCTGTTCGCAGCGGTCCCCCAGGCGCCAGCGATCCCCGCGTGGCTCTCGTAACGTAAACGGAGTAAATCATGGAAATCGAAGTCATCTTTTTGTCAGACGTTCGCCTCTCGTTCCCCCACCTCGCCGAGCCCCAGAAGCAGCGCAATGAGGTCACCGGCAAGGAGCGCATCAGTTACAACGCCGAGTTCATCATGCCCCAGACGCACCCGGGTTGGCAGAAGACCATGGAGGTCTACGGCAAGATGATGGTGGGCACCTTCGCCGAGCACGCGAGCACGGTCATGCAGATGATCCAGAACGATCGCAAGCTGCGAGGCTTTGGCGTGGGCACTGAGAAGATCAACAAGAAAACCTTCAAGCCCTATGACGGGTACGAGAACGGCATGATGTTCATCACCGCGGGTTCCGAGCGCCAGCCTCAGATCATCCAGGGCGATGGGACGCCTGTGGACCCGATGA
>ERZ724509.1061-NODE-1061-length-10596-cov-3.722512_pt1 | contig 10596 bp, 10 predicted proteins | sample MGYA00376042_ERZ724509 | MGnify/ENA primary metagenome ERZ724509 (study PRJEB28724, sample SAMN07190887) | wastewater metagenome | isolation source: effluent of sewage treatment plant in Hong Hong | place: USA: Christiansburg, Virginia | collected 2016-03-01 ...
TTTTATGAATTTTTAAGGAGTGGTAGCGACTATAAAAATCGGTATGCCCTTGCGGTGCCGTGAGCAGGGCCTATCCTTAATGGCCCTGTCCACGTATCTCAAACCACCACCTTATCACCTGAAGTCGACTATTCACAATACCGATATCAGATATCTCAGAATAATAAATAACCGCCCTGAGGGCGGTTATTTATTATTCTGAGATATATCACTAAACCTTCCCAATAAAAATCCGGTTTTTCTTGCCTCGACGCAAAACCGCCACATCGGTTAGTTGTTCACCAACAACCATATTCTCGTCAGTGAGCACTGTTTCATTAAGGGCGATTGCTCCTTCAGCAATAAACTGTCTCGCCTCACGTTTGCTGCTGGCGAGTTCAGTTTCAATCAAAAGGTCAATGAGTGGACTGTTTCCAATAGTTTTGATTGGAGCCTCAGCTCGAAGAAGGGCCTGTTCGTCGTTTGTTAGGTCTTGTAAGCTCTTTGTGCCAAATAGTACCCCAGTGGCCAAGGCAGCCCCACTCTGGGCCTTTACACCATGCACGAAGCGAACCACCTCATCGGCCAAACGTCGTTGGGCAATTCGGGCACTCTTGTCAGTTTCGTGATCGGCTTCAATAATAGCAATCTCGTCAAGTGAAATAAAAGTAAAGAGCTTGAGGTAGTCAATTACACTTTCGTCACTGGTGTTGAGCCAGAATTGATAAAGTTCATACGGAGTGGTCTTGTGTCGACTGAGCCAAACCGCATTACCCATACTTTTACCAAACTTTTTACCAGTGGCTTTGTCGACGATGAGTGGCATGGTAAGGGCATACGCTTCGTGTCCAGTTACTCGCCGTATCAGCTCAACTCCCGCAATCAGGTTGCCCCACTGATCTGAACCACCAATCTGCACATCAGCACCGTTGTGTTGGTGGAGATGGAGGTAGTCGTAGCCTTGGAGAAGGGAGTATGAGAATTCGGTGTATGAAATACCGTTTTCACTTTCCATACGGGTGGCGACAGAATCTTTTTTAATCATAGCGTTCACCGTAAAGTGTTTTCCGACATCGCGCATAAAATCAAGTGCGGTAAGCTTTGAGAGCCAGTCGTAGTTGTTTACAAAAGTAATGTCGCCAGTACTCAGGGTGCGAACCCCTGCCTCCATAGTGGCAGCCTGGGCGCTGATTTTTTCCAAGGTAGCGAGTTCACGTTCGGTGTCGCGTCCAGATGGGTCACCAATCATCGCTGTGCCACCCCCGAGGAGGAGTATTACTTGGTGGCCGGCTTTCATAATATGGTTGAGCATCATGAAGGGTACTAGGTTTCCGACATGAATAGCGTCAGCGGTGGGGTCAATGCCGAGGTAGACAGTTCTTTTTTCACCATCAAGAATAATACTGGCGTCAGCTGAGTGTTGGTAAATAAAACCACGAGCGGCTAGTTCTTCACTGAGTTTCATATGCTCATACTCTAGCACAGACCAAAATTAGTCACTAGAGTGGGTTTAAAAAGCTATCAGACGCACCATATAAGCGAGAAAGGGTGGGATGAATTTAGATATACGAGACAAGCTTTCGAGTGAAGTGCAACAAAGCATGAGGGTTTTTGGGCATACTCTGAACATTTTGTGGTACTATAAGCACAATAAAAAGAGATTTCTATGCGTATATTTCGTCGTGAATGGTGGAAAAAACATTATAAAGACGTTCTTATTGATGGGTCAATTGTTCTCTTTGTGGGAACAATCTTGATTGCGAGCGTTTTATTGATCTGGATTTCTACATTAGAAATCCCCGATCTGTCATCTTTTGAAGATCGTCGGATTCTTCAATCAACCAAAATTTACGATAAAACTGGCGAGATCCTCCTCTATGACCTCCATCAAGATGTAAAACGTACCATTGTGCCATTTGAGCAGATTTCTCGTCATCTCAAAAATGCTACGGTGGCTATTGAAGATGAACGTTTCTACAGCCACTTCGGGATAGATCTGAAGGCGATTGTGCGGGCGGCGGTAGTAAATACCACCCAAGGAGATTTGCTTGGTGGGCAGGGTGGTTCTACGTTAACTCAGCAGGTGATCAAAAACTCAGTCCTTGAGCGAGACAAAAAACTATCTCGTAAGGTAAAAGAGGCAATCCTCTCGGTTAAACTCGAACGCACGCTGAGTAAAGATGAAATTCTTGCGGTGTACCTTAATGAAGTGCCATACGGTGGGACTATTTATGGTGTAGAAGAAGCGGCACAATCATTTTTTGGAAAGAAGGCAGCTGATCTTACTTTGGCTGAGTCTGCCTATATTGCTTCGTTACCCCAGGCTCCAACATATTTGTCGCCATACGGAAGCAATCGAGCGGATCTTGATAGCCGAAAAAATACTGTCCTCGATAAGATGCTTCAAAACGGTATGATTACGGAAGAGGAATATAATGAAGCAAAAAATACCAACGTAGAGTTTTTGCCGCAAGCGGTTACCGGCATCCGAGCGCCACATTTTGTGATGTTTATACGTGAGCAGTTGGTTGAAAAGTATGGTGAAGAGGCGTTGGCTGAGCGTGGCTTCCGGGTCATTACGACACTTGATTACGATCTTCAGAAGGAGGCCGAGCGGATTGTCGCAGAGAAAGGGGCTACTAACGTCGATCGATTTAAGGCCGACAATGCCGGGCTTGTTGCTACTGATCCAAAAAATGGTGATGTGCTTGTGATGGTTGGGTCGCGTGATTACTTCAGTAAGGATATCGACGGTAACTTCAACATCACACTAGCTGAGCGCCAGCCTGGTTCCTCAATCAAGCCGTTTGTTTACGCGTCAGCTTTCACAAAAGGCTACCTTCCCAATACCATTTTGTTTGATGTTAAAACACAATTTTCGCCACAGTGTCCGCCTGATAGCACGAGCTCTGAATCTCCTTGTTATTCTCCAAATAACTACAACGGTAAGTTCTTGGGGCCAATTAGTATGCGGAATGCCTTGGCGCAGTCATTAAATATTCCGGCAGTGAAGACACTCTATCTTGCTGGTCTGAAAGATACACTTAAATTGGCGGCAGACATGGGCCTCACCACTCTCAATGATCCTGATCGTTACGGGCTAACGCTGGTACTCGGTGGCGGAGAGGTGAAGTTGCTCGATATGACCCATGCCTATGGAGTGTTTGCCAATGAAGGGGTGCGTGCTACACCACGAAGTATTCTCAAAATCGAAGATACTCGCGGTAATGTTGTGTTCGAAAGTAAGGTTGAAACCAAGCAGGTTCTCGATCGTAATGCCGCACTACTCATTAGTGATGTGCTTACAGACAATGTGGCTCGTACCCCGCTCTGGGGAGCGAATTCACTCGTGAATTTCAAAGAGCGCGACGTGGCCTCAAAGACCGGTAGTACCAACAATCTTCGTGACGCATGGCTCATGGGTTATAGTCCAAATATTGCGGTTGGTACTTGGGTCGGGAATAATGATAATAGTCCAATGGGTGGTGGGTTATCAGGTCTGATTGTGACACCAATGTGGCGAGAGTTTATGGATTATGCACTTGCGAAATTACCTGATGAAAAATTCCCGCAACCGCAGATTGATTTGGCTGGAGTAAAACCAATAATCCGTGGCGATTATATTGATAGTGGTATGCTCGCTGCAGAACTAGCCTCGAGTTCAACTAATTCAGTAGATGTGGCCAATATTCTCGGCGGTATGCACACCATTCTTCATTTTGTAAATCGGGGCGATCCACGAGGGCCGTACCCGACCAACCCTGCTGCGGACGAGTCGTACTATAACTGGGAGTGGGCGGTACAGGCTTGGAAAAATTCGACATATGGATCACTGGCGAGTACATCACAGGCTTCCAGTAGTGATGATGAAGTCACACCAGAAGAAGACAACAATCCCCCTCGGCGAAGGCGGTAGTAAACAACAAAAACAAAACCTTTCTATCAGTAGAAAGGTTTTGTTTTTGTGGGTAGAGCTAGAGCATAATCTTCGGCACACTTCTCTCGCCGAGTCGACCTTTGAGGTGAGTCAGGATGTCCGCCTCCTGGCGTTTAAGTTCCTGGCGAATCATCGCTGAGGCATTAATTGTGAGGGTGCGGGTGGCAGGTGTGTAGGTGCAGGCATGCGGTAGGAGGGTGATGCCGGTGACGTCTTTGATGACCTCTAGAGCAGCGTCAGTCACCGATTTTTGGGGTGCTACCAAACGCTCTTTGTAGATTTGGAAAAGACTCCCCAAAGCTTTAATGTCGCCAGAACGTTTAGACATAGATGGTATCAATATATCACCAAAACAAAAACACTCCCAATGGGAGCGCTTTTGTTAAACATTCGCCAAATAATTTCACATATTCGAGGTGAGAAATGGGGAGGGACCCATTTCGCAAGACCTTGCCTGTTACTTTATAAGTGTAACGAAATATAGTAACGACAAGGTGTACTGCTCCTGTAGGGAGGCGAGTGTAATTAGTGGGCGAATGGACTAGAGTTCGTCTACATCATCAAACCTGTCAAAATCAACATCCTCTGCGTCATCTTCAAGTGATTCCTCCTCCTCGTCTTTCTCGTCTTCTTCCTCATCCTTTTCTTCCTCTTCTGGCAGAATACCAAAACCTTCCATGAGATCTTCGTCTACTACCGCATCGTCGCCACCTACTTCATCGAGTAAATCGTCATCAAGAGTGGCTTCGTCGTCGCCAAGGTCAATCTCTTCATCCTCAATTTCTTCTTCATTATTATCGGTGCCAAAATCTTGCGTCATAAAAACATTACAATTATGTGAATGGTTATAACAAAACTAAAAAAGTTTGCAAGCCCCATTCCGTGCCGGTGATTCTACCGACTTCGACCATGCTGCGCAAGGGTGGTGATACCCACCGCAATGGCGTCATATTCGTCATCCTTCGCTTTTTTTGGGATATTGGGTACCAAGCGCTGTACCATGGCGTAGACCGCAGTTTTATCGCTATTACCATAGCCGGTGACCGCTACCTTTACCTCCTGCGGTCCGTGTTCATAGATGGTTAGTCCGTGATGCTCAGCAATATAGAGTACGACTCCACGCGCCTGCGCTACCCCAATACCGGTGGTGATGTTTTTGTTAAAGAAGAGGGTCTCAATACCGAGCGTTGTTGGCTTATATTCGGCAATTATTGTTTCGAGTGCTGCTCCGATAGTAGCGAGGCGGTGGGGAAGTGCAGCTGTCTTATCGGTCGTGATGCAGGTGGAGTAGAGGAGGACTTCCTTCCCACTCACATATTCAAGAACAGCCACACCGCAGCGGTCAAAACCAGGATCAATAGCTAATACGCGCATAGATGGTTCTAGCATAGCAAATTAAAAAGGCGGGCGCATGGCCCGCTTTTTAGTTTGAATCAGCTGTGGTGTAGATTTCCTGCACATCGTCTTGTTCTTCAAGGGCTTCGATGAGGTTCGCTAGTGCCTCACCATCGGTATCATTGAGTTCGCTTGGGTTTTGGGGTACATATCCATCAGCGGTTTTGGTAAAGGCCCACACAGCGGTACCAGGGGCACCAAGGCTGTAACCTGCTTTCGTGAAGATGTGGCGAATCTCTGGTGAAGTGCGGTTGTTGTTGTCGGTCACCGCGGTAATGATCATCCCCACTCCGCCTGGACCAAAGGCTTCAAAGACTACTTCCTCCAGGGCAGCGGCGCCAGCTCCGGCGCCTTTAGCAACCGCACGGTCGATATTCTCCTTTGGCATCGAATCTTTCTTGGCGCGGTCAATCGCGGCGATGAGACTGGGTGAGGAGAGATTGCCGCCGGCACGACGCGATTCCATCGTGATCATGAGGGCATGTTTACTAAACAGCTTACTCTTCTGTGCGTCGGTCGCCGCTTTTTTGTGTTTGATCTTTGACCATTTGTTGTGTCCACTCATAAGTTTTAATCTAAATTACACTTACGCATCAATTTTTCTAATTTTGAGTCAACTTCAACCCAAATATCTTTATTACGGTCCTGTGCCAAAAGTAGTAGACAAATGGTGATGTCTGCCAGTTCAGCATCAAAATCAATATCTTTGTCCTTGTGCCGCTGATTTCTGTCGTGTTCTGTCAAAACCGCCTCACACAGCTCACCTACTTCTTCATTCAATTTAATAACACGTGAAAAAAGACGTTCCTTGTCGGTCATGTCCGGGTTTGTGGTGTGGAAGTAATGGTTCAGTTTATGGAGCTTCGAATTTATAGAGGCGTTCATATTGTCTGTATATGTTTGTAAGCTTCTGAAGTAGCTACCCGACCTCTTGGTGTCCGTTCAATCAAACCTTGGCGGATAAGGTAGGGTTCAATCACGTCTTCAATCGTTGATTCCTCCTCACCGGTCGCAGCAGCGATAGTGTTAAGTCCAACCGGACCACCGCCAAATTTGTGAATGATGGCTTCAAGGACGGCGCGGTCGGGGCGGGTTAGTCCAATCTCATCGATATCAAGGAGACCAAAGGTGCGGTCGATAATATCAGTATTAAAGGCCCCGCCCTCAATCTGTGCCAGGTCCCGGCAGCGCTTGAGGAGGTAGTTGGCGGTGCGTGGGGTGGCGCGGCAGCGCTTTGCGATGCCTGAAAGGAGTGGGTGTTCTGAGGCGATTTGTAGGAGTTCTGCTGAACGAGCCAAGATGCTCGTGATTTCTTCATCGCTATAAAACTCAAGCCGGAAAGTACCGCCAGAGAAACGAGAGCGTAGTGGGGCTGAGAGAAGAGAGATGCGGGTAGTGGCGGCGACAAGCGTGAAGGGTGGTAGTTCAAGCTGTACAGTTCGAGCCGACGGACCTTTGCCGATAATGATATCAAGCACCCCTGATTCCATGGCGGGGTAGAGGACCTCCTCAATACTTTTGCTGAGGCGGTGGATTTCGTCGATAAAAAGGACGTCTCCTGGTGTGAGATTAGTGAGGATGGCGGCGAGATCGGCTACCCGTTCGATGGCTGGGCCTGAGGTGGTGCGCATGTTGGTACCAAGGGTCTTTGCGACGAGGTGGGCGAGGGTAGTCTTCCCCAAGCCTGGCGGACCATAGAGGAGGATGTGCTCCGCCGCGTGACCACGCTCACGGGCGGCGGTGAGCAAAATTCGCAGGTTTTCCTTGATTTTTGCTTGTCCAATGTATTCTTCCCAGGTTTGAGGGCGAAGGGTCTGATCAAGATTTCCAGCGTCGTCGCGGGTAATAGATGGGCGAGGGGTCTGGCTAGCCATAGTGTCTCTAGTATACCAGAAAGCGGGAATTGCTGGAGGTAGCTTGACAAAGGGTTGAGACTATGCTAGTATAGGCACGTTCAGTTCTCCAGTTCATCTAGTGTTGTATCTTCTGATATCACCTATTTGGCCGCTCTCTTTTACAACCAATCAAAAAACGCCCATCACGGCGCCTTTTATTGTGTTCAAGACGATAACTCTCTAAGCAACATGAGTACGTTGCGAGGATTTTTGGGGTCCCACTCTTGAAGTGGAACACTCTGCATCCCCTTAGCGCGGTATTCACTTTCTATGCGGAAGCTTGCTTAGAGAGTTATACTCTCGAACATTTATATGAGACGCTGTCAGGGAACTGATCTTATGACGACTATAGCGCAGTCATTCTCCTTTGCCTATATTGACCGTACATCCTTTTCTTATTTGAATAAAGTCAAGACAGACGCGCGACCATTTGTATGGTCGCGCGTCTGTTTTCTTTTCGAGTAGCTTTTAGATAATGTATTTGCTGATGTCTATCTCTTCATCTGGGGCAAGTCCCTGCTCCTTTGCTCGCCGCACATTTTGTAGGTCTACCACTCGTTCCAGTTCATCAATAGTCGTGACACCAGCGAGAACTTTGATCATACCGTCTTCCGCCATGCTCGGAATGTTCTGGGAGGAAGCCGCCTCAAGAATCATTACCTCACGCGGATCGCGAATCACAATTTCTTCCACGGCGTCATCAATGATAATCGCTTCAAAGACACCCACTCGACCTTTAAAGCCCGTTCCGCCGCAGGCTTCACAACCGACACTTTCATAAATCGTTACTTCGTCAGCGATAGTGACTGGTTCAGGGTAATGGGCGAGGGTCTGTCGCATTAAGGTTATCTGTTCAGGACTGGCCACTACCGCCTTTTTGCAATGTGGGCACAGAACTCGAACGAGTCGTTGACCGAGCATGACGTTTACTGAACTACCGATGATGCGCGCATCAACACCAAGGTCGATTAGGCGGGGGAAGCCGCCAGCTGCACTATTGGTGTGGAGGGTGGAGAATACCAAGTGACCAGTTTGGGCGGCGTGAATAGCAGTTTCGGCTACTTCACGGTCACGGATTTCTCCCACCATAATGATGTCGGGGTCTTGACGGAGAATTGCCCTAAGGCCAGAAGCAAATGTGTAGTCGGGACCGATTTGGGTTTGAACAATACCAGGGAGTTTGTATTCAACTGGGTTTTCGATGGTGATGATTTTTTTCTCACTATCATGAACAGCACGCAAAAACGCGTAAAGGGCAGTGGTTTTTCCGGAACCAGTTGGACCAGTGGTAATAATAAGACCGTTTGGTCGCTTGAGCTCACGTTCCATTACCACCTTGAGGTAAGGGTTCAGGTCGAGTTTTTCAATACTGAAACTCGCCACCCCTGGGTCAAGCAGACGCATCACCATCGATTCACCACCAGCGCCAGGAATAACAGAGGCACGTACTTCAATTTCACTTTGACCAAAAACAAATTGGAAGCGGCCATCTTGCGCTTCTTTGCGCTCGTTTAATGTCATGCCGGAGAGGAGCTTGAGACGACTCATCAAACGACCGTACAAATGAGTATCAATATCAGCAATATCCAGGAGTACACCATCGAGACGGTACCGAAGGCGGATTCCCATTGCCGCCGGTTCTATGTGGATGTCTGATGCCTTAAGAGCAAGTGCTCCCGCAAACATCAGTTCAAGAGTTTCGGAGATTTGGCGTGGACTATTCACCGTCGAAATCTTGGTTAACCCTTGATGTACGTCACCAATCGTTTTGATACTCCCCGCGGTCGCCGTAATGGCTTCGGTGTTGATATCAAGAATACCTTTTTTACTGGCGGTGGTCATTTTTTGGTCGGCGTACCGAGCAAAGCCATGTTCAATACTGGCCCGGGAGGCGAGAAACACGGTCAGGGTAAAACCAGCCTGTCGTAGTTCGTTTAAGAGGCGTTCGGTATTAGGTTCCTGAGGAGCCATGACTGCTACCGAGAGGTTTTGGCGCATAAGTGCAAACGCAATCATGTTCGCCTGTTTCGCCTTGGCTTCAGGTATTTTTGTGAGTGCCTCAGGGTTGATGGTGACACCATGGAGATCGATATAGGTGAGTCCGTACTGAGGTGCCAAGCTCTGCATTAATGCTTCCTCACCTCGCTTGCGGAGGTCGGCGAGGCGCTTTGTTGTGTCGTCGTCATGGAACTGGTTCATATACGATATTGTACACGAGGAGGTGAGGCTCTGGTGGGGTATAAGGGGGAAGGCGACAGTGGGTTTTTTCGGTGTTACAATGCGACCATATGGAAACCTTTGCGGCTGCGACATTGACTGACCTGGGTACAGCAGCTGGGCAGATTCTCACCGATCTCAAATCTTTTCCCCGCGAGCAAGCGATGGTGCTCACCCTGGCAGGCGAACTTGGGGCGGGCAAGACAGCCTTTGTGCAACAGCTTGGTCGGCAACTCGGTATCACTGAAGTGATGGCCAGTCCGACTTTTGTGGTGATGAAGCGGTACGAAACTACCGACCCGGTATTTACCGAGCTCGTTCATATCGACGCTTATCGTATCGAAGATGAGGCTGAAACCATACCACTTCACTTTAGCGAGATTTTTGCCAAGCCGAACACCCTCATTTGTATCGAGTGGGCCTCTCATATCCCGACCACCATCCCGAGTTCACACGCCACCTTGGCCATCGTTGATACTGATGGTGTACGCACTCTTACCTACACAGCACCAGTATGACGAAAAAACCGACCCCAGAAACTCTTGTCCTTCTAGATGCTCACGCCATTTTGCACCGGGCTTTTCATGCGTTGCCAGACTTCGCATCCCCGAGCGGTGAACCTACTGGGGCACTCTACGGTGTGGTGGCGATGTTACTTCGTATCATCGAAGAATTTAGACCTACTTACATTGCAGCCTGCTTTGACTTGCCAGAGCCGACCTACCGGCATGATGCCTACGCTGACTACAAGGGGACGCGTACCAAGACTGATGAAGCCCTCGTGATGCAGATCAAGCGGTCGTACGATATTTTTGCCGCCTTTGGTATCCCGGTCTTTGAGGTGGCGGGGTTTGAAGCAGACGATATGCTCGGCACGATAGCACATCAGATGAAGGAGCATAAAGCCATCGAAGTGGTGATAGCGTCAGGGGACATGGACACGCTCCAATGTGTCGACAAAAAGCGGGTGAAAGTGTATACCCTCAAAAAGGGTATCAACGACACGATTCTCTATGACGAGGCGGCGGTGCTCGAACGGTTTGGTTTTCCGCCCAAGCTTGTCCCAGACTACAAAGGACTCCGAGGGGACACCTCAGACAATATTCCGGGTATCCGTGGTATTGGAGAGAAGACGGCGAGTGATTTAATCCAGCAGTTTGGTAGCCTTGAGGC
>ERZ724509.1063-NODE-1063-length-10590-cov-3.747603_pt1 | contig 10590 bp, 12 predicted proteins | sample MGYA00376042_ERZ724509 | MGnify/ENA primary metagenome ERZ724509 (study PRJEB28724, sample SAMN07190887) | wastewater metagenome | isolation source: effluent of sewage treatment plant in Hong Hong | place: USA: Christiansburg, Virginia | collected 2016-03-01 ...
CACTCACGCCAATACGCCTATGGTGTCAGTCGATTAATGTCGCGCGGGAAAAGCGTTGCTTCTTTAATATTGTTAAAGCCAAGTAGCTTCTGGGTGACACGTTCAAGACCCATACCAAAGCCTCCATGTGGCGGCATGCCGTATTTCATCGCTGATATCAGTGGCGCAAAGCCTGCGTCATCAGGCCCGGCACCAGTCATCTTTTTTAGCTGCGCAACAATGACATCATAGCGGTTTTCGCGCATACTACCCGTCGTAATTTCAACGCCCCTAAACAGCAGGTCGACGCGATCGGCAACCTCTGGGTTTTCTTCGTTCGCCTTGTGATAAAACTTCATTTCGCTTGCCGGCCATTCACTGACAAACACTGCTTCAGATCCAAGCTCTTTTTTGCTATATTCGCATATCCAACGTTCCTCATCAGGTCGAAGATCTTTTTCACCAACGGTGTTTTCCCCTGTTGCCTTGCTGTAGCGTTCATGAATCTCATTCATTGAAAGCACCGGAATTTGTTCCGGGATGAGTGGTTTGGTCGCGTTCCAGCGTTTCAGTTCGGGTTCGTGGGCCGCCCAAACGGCATCAGTCGAAAAGCGCAAAAGACCGCTTAAAAACGACTCTAGGTCTTGTAAAGTGATAAAGCCCATTTCGCCGTCTATCGATGTGTATTCTGTCATGTGACGGGTTGTTGCGCTTTGTTCGGCTCGGTACACGGGAGCAATCTCAAAGACACGCTCAAACACGCCGACCATCATCTGCTTATAAAACTGCGGGCTCTGTGCAAGAGTCGCTGTCTTACCAAAGTAATCTAACTTGAACACCTCGGCGCCACCTTCGGTCGCCTCAGCAAGTAGCTTTGGTGTATGCATTTCGGTAAACTGGTTGTCGTAGAAGTACTGACGCATTGCACGGGTCAGCGTCGACTGAATTTCAAAGACCGCTCGTTCCTGCAAGTTTCGCAGTCCAATGACGCGGTTATCAAACAAGGTATCGAGATTTTCTGACTTGTGATCAATTGGCTTGTCAATTTCGATCGGCGATTCGTCAGTAACAGGAACTAAAACCTCTACTTTGACGTCATGCAGCTCAGCGCCACCTGGTGCACGCTCGTCGCTAATGACTTTGCCTGTCAGCGACAGTACCGTACCAATTTGCAAACCACGCAGCTTTTCCAGCTCGTCTTTGTTATCAATAAGTGTCTGGGCAACACCAGATCCGTCGCGAATGGTAATAAAATTCAGTCCTCCAAGCAATCGCTTTTTGTGCAGCCATCCACTAAGAGTAACGGTCTCGTCGATTTTTTCCTTCAATTCGCTGGTCATTGTTCGTGTCATAATTACTGTTAAGTGTACCACCCTCACCCCTATAAGGCTAGACGTCTTCGCGACCCGCTGGACTATTGTTTGTGGCCGAATGACGAAGCGCGACACTGCGCAGATCCTCGTGCCCGTCAAATTCATCAATAATCTTGCGACCCAGCAATGCTTCAATAACGTCTTCGAGTGTCAATAACCCAACCGTCTCGCGATATTCGTTTACCACTATAAACAGGTGGTGGTGTGTCCGCAAAAATGCCGCCAAGGCATGATGCAACGTTTGATCTTCGCGGATGTAAAAGACGCGTGGTTCCATGGCCTTTTCGGCAGTAACCGATCGCTTGATATCAAGTGCCAATAAACTTTGAAGATGTAATACACCGATCACGTGGTCAATATCGTCTTTTATCACCGGCAGACGACTGTGCCCGACTTTATGCAGCTCATCCAGCATCAAAGGACCTAAAAATTCGCTATGTTTGATGGTGCTGATTGCACCTTTTGGTGTCATGACCTCGCTTACCAACCGGTCGTTAAATGACAGCCCATTAACAATGAGCTTTCGCTCGTCCGCTGTTAATACGCCGTCTGACGTTTCTACCAAATGCTGCAATTCGTGACGAGATCCCAGTGTAGTCGCCGCAGCTACAGGTGACACCGAACGGATAAGCTTAAAATATGTCGGATGCTGGTCAGCGACCTTCAGCCAAAATGGTTCGACGTAGGCATAGGCCTTGCCTGAAACAAACCGAATGGGCTTCAACCGAGCGATAGCGCCGTACTCGAGTGCCAGGATAAGCGCAGCGATCGTCCCAATTAACCACCCGAACGTCGTGACCAGCAAAAGAACCGACAGCACAAGAAGGAGCGCTGTTTTGATGCGAATCGCAGACATTACATCACCCAGCAGTGCGGCACGACGCAGATGATCCTTTGCTTTCCCATCGCCAGATGACGCACGTCGCTCCAACTCAAAGGTACTGAGCGATGCCATGGTTGGCTGCATCGCAGCAACCAGCAGTAACCCAAATACCGTCAGTAGCGTCAGGATAAAAAGAAACGTAAACATGATACGTCTATTGTACAACAGTGGCGGCCCTTCGCCTGCTATAATAAAGACAGCAGATAATAAGGAGTGTGTGTGAGTAAATTAACTTGGATTATTTTTAGCGTGATCGTCGCCGGGCTTCTGGTGACATTAGTCGTCGCATCGCGAAGCGGCAACCCAGCGATTGATGTGAGCAACGTCGACGCCAATACAGTTCAGCCAGCAAGTGACATGAACGGCAACATTGCCGACCACGTATACGGCAAGTCCGACAGTAAGGTACTACTCATCGAATATGGTGATTTCCAGTGCCCTGGCTGCGGTAAAGCACATCCTCGTATCAAGGCAATCGTCGAAACATACAAGGACCAAATCGGTTTTGTGTTTCGCAATTTCCCACTGACCTCGATCCACCCGAACGCCCGTGCTGCAGCGGGTGCAGCCGAGGCAGCTGGTCTACAGAACAAATACTGGGAAATGCACGACCAGATATTTGAAACACAAAGTGCCTGGGAAAACCTGACCGGAACAGAGCGAGCAAATATATTTACGTCATATGCGTCTACCTTGGGGCTTGATTCCAATACGTTCACCAAAGACCTTGATTCGAACGCAATTGGAAAGAAAATATCATTTGACCAAGCACTAGCAAAGAAAGTCAGCGTAGATTCAACTCCGACATTCTTCTTAAACGGCGTCAAGCTATCGAGTGACGTATGGGGCGACGACACGGCGCTGAAAGCCGCTATCGATACCGAACTGAAAAAGGCCGGCATCACACCGCCAGTTGTCACCGAATAGAAGTTCTCTAAAAGCGAAAACACCCCGGTGCCTTGGGGTGTTTTCTTTTTGTGTATCCCGTCAGATGACGGAACGGATTTGAACCATTATAAAAACGGTTCTACTGTGCAATATACAGTTGCCATTCGGCAGGCACCACATCCACGGCTATCTTTTTGCGCCTTGAAGGCACAAATTCGATGGCTATTGGCATGTGATTTTTACTCCTTGTACTGGTTGACGCTCCGCTTATGAGACACCCCGACAGGGTTTCTCATCGCGCAGTACGCCGAAGTGAATTCGGGCGTTCTGGCTGCTCTTCCAAAGTACGATTACCTCACGCGCTTCGACCTTTAAATTAAATGTTTCGGCGCAAGGGACATCATTTATAGTACCAAATCCAGGCAATCACGTCAAGAATGCGCTATACCGATAACGCTAATATCTATAGCATATAACGGATAGAGTCCGGAGCGCAAGTACCTTATATAGCGGCAGGTGTCTCGCCTGGCTTGGCATTCGCCAGTGGCTTTTCTTTGATGGCAAAACTAAGGACCGCAGCAACGGCAACAATAACACTGGCGACGATAAAGATCGTGTGAATACTGCTACTGAACGCGTCGACAATTTTGGTGCTGAAGTTATTTTGGTTTTCAGTAAAAGTAGCCTTTGCCTGGTCTCGTGCGGGCTGGGGAATGTTGATAATTGCCGCATTAAACCCATCAGTGATCTGCGTCTTAACCGCCACGGTGTTCAGACGCAGCAACACGTTTGCATCGTCAGTCTTGGTGATAATCTGGCTTGCCGCCGGGGACTGTTTGAGCGTCTGGATATACGGATCGTCTTTCATATCGCCCAGACTGGTGGCGATCCCAATCGTCAATAAGCTACCGAATACAGCCGTGCCGATGGTCGAACCAAGACTACGGAATAACTGGCTCGAGCTTGTCGCGGCGCCTAGGTCTTTTTGGCTGAATTCATTCTGAACGGCAATATTCATGACTGGTAAGGCGACACCAATACCAAGCCCCAGGAACACCATGATGATTGCCTCGTACAGATAACTTGTGTCGGGGTTAAGCGTTGTCAACAGCCCGATCATAATGGTCATCAACACAAATCCGCCAACGATGAGTGCCTTATACTTACCCGTTCGTGACACCAACTGCCCCGCTGTAATACTGGCGACCATCAGACCGGCGATCATAGGAAGCAACATCAGCCCTGACTGCGTTGGTGAAGCACCAAAGACCTGCTGATTAAACTGGGTCAGGTAGAGAATCGATCCCAGAAAGGCAGCACCATGAAGCAGCGCAATCGCCATAATAAGCGTAAAGTTGCGGTTTTTAAAGAAGTTAAGCTGTATGATTGGCTCTTTTACGCGGCGCTCAACCATGATGAGCGCGATAAGTGATGCCACGACAATACCAAACATAATCACACGCAGACCGGTCAGGGTTAAGTCGCCCTGCAAGATACCCGAAAAGATCTGTTCGGTATTATCAATGGCCAGGATCAACGTTCCTAAGAAAACTGCCAATAGCCCGGCGCCAAGATAATCAACCTTTGGCTTTTCGCTGTGTTTGAGTGCAGGGCAATAGATCGCAATAAGCGTGAAGGCGACGATCGCGATAGGGACATTAATCCAGAACGTCCAGCGCCAGTCGGTCGTAATAAGACCGAATACGTTGTGGCCATCTGTCAAGAAGCCGCCCAGCAGTGGACCGACAACTGATGCGATACCAAAGACAGCACCAATCAAACCCTGCCACTTGCCGCGTTCGCGAGCAGCGAACAGATCACCGACAATCGTAAAGGCGTTGGCCGTGATAATACCACCACCAATACCCTGGAATGCACGCCATAAAATAAGTTGTACAATATCAGCGCTGGCGCCACTCATGAGCGACCCAATCGCAAAGACGGCGACACCAATCAAAAGTACCTTGCGGCGGCCGAACAAGTCAGATAGCTTACCGGCAATCGGAACCGTAATGGTTGTGGTGATCAAATATGCCGTAACCACCCAACTGAGTGACGAAAAGGCGTTGAAGTCTGCGACAATTTTGCCAAGGGCGGTTGCAATAATTGTCTGGTCCAGCGCAACCAAGAATAGGCTGGCCATGACAGACACCATAATAATAACTTTTTTACGCAGGCTTAGATGATGATTCACTGTCGTTCCTTACTTTTTATCTTTTAGCGCTTTAAAGTTTTCAAGTTGAAAATTCAACTTTTCGACGAAGGCCTCAATTGACTCTTCTTTGATTAAACCGACAACGCCAGCATCTGGTGAACCAAACACATATAGCCTGTCACCAGTCTGTATGCCCAGTTCATCCCTGGCATCTGCCGGAATAACAATTTGACCCTTTGTACCAACTGTTGCGGTACCGTATAGTTTCTTCTCATGCATCGATATGTCTATCATACATCTGGTATGAAAAGTATGTCAAGTATAACGAATTGGATGCACGCGAGTTGACGCCCTTTGCTATACTATAAGCAATGACTCAGCTAGATATGCCACCTCTGCGCGCGCTGCTCGATATTGACGCAGCCCGAGCGCTTGTCGACCCAGCGCTTGAAGCGTATTTTGTGCGCAATATTACTAAGGCGCGCGCAATTGATCCACACTACGCCAATTTATGGGAAAGTATGCTGGTTCTCCTACGCGCCGGCGGCAAGCGGATTCGACCGTATCTGACGCTCCTTACCTATCAAGCCTTTTGCGACCGGCCAGTCGAACCAATCGTCCCTATCGCCAGCGCCCAAGAACTACTACATCTGTCACTCCTGATTCACGACGATGTGATCGATCGTGATTACGTTCGTTACGGCACCGATAATATTTCGGGGCAATATGACAAACTCTATGCGCCACTTGTTAGTAATGGTAGCGAGCGACGGCACTTCAGTAATAGCGCCGCTATTTTGGCTGGTGACCTGCTGCTATCAGGTAGCTATCAACTAGTACTGGAAAGTCGCCTCCCCGACGAACAAATGCGTATCGCGACTGATGTCTTTGGCGAAGCTGTCTTTACGGTTGCAGGTGGAGAGCTGCTCGATATAGAGTCGGCCTTTCGTCAGTTCGATTTGGTCGATTCTGTTGCTATCGCCAAACATAAAACCGCACACTACTCGTTCGTAACGCCAATTGTCATGGGGGCGCGCTTGGCCGGAGTTGATGAGCACACTGCGTCACGCCTGGCGCAGTTTGGCGAAGATATTGGTATCGCGTATCAACTGGTCGATGATATCTTGGGGGTCTTTGGTAGTCAGGCACTAACCGGCAAATCGAATATCAATGATATCCAAGAAGCCAAACATACGTATTTGATCGAACAGTTTAAAGCAAATGCCAGCGCCGAACAATCCGCCATAGTTGATGGCTTATTTGGCAAAAAAAACTTAACCGAGTCCGAGGCACAGACGTTTCGAGATGTCCTAATGGCAAGTGGCGCCAAAGAGCGCACCGAACAAGCAATTGACGCCTATACAAAGCGGGCACTTGAAACACTCGCCGACATCCCTATGAACGATAAGGCACGACTGGCGTTTGAAACATTGGTCGAACGTTCGATTCGCAGGGAACGATAATGGACATTTATGACACAACGAGCATGACGCTCAGCCAAGTCCTGACGCTGCGCTATTCGACTTCATTTGGCATGAGCAGCCGATTATTCCCTTCCAACATACGACCGCATATCTATAACATTTATGGCTTGGTCCGAATTGCCGATGAGGTTGTCGATACTTACGCTGGTAAGGATATGCTTGGCATATTAGATGAGCTGGAGCGCGAGACGACAAGAGCCGCCAAATGGGGGTATAGCGCCAATCCAATCGTACACGCTTTTGCGCTCACTGCCCGACGCTTCGATTTTGACGACAGCCTCATCACTGCATTCTTTGCTAGCATGCGCATGGATATCAATCCGCCAACCTATACAAAAGCACTGTATCAAACCTACATATACGGATCGGCTGAAGTCATTGGACTGATGTGCCTAGCAGTATTCTGTGATGGCGATAAAAAGAAGTACGCTGCACTCAGTGATGGCGCCCAACACTTGGGTGCTGCCTATCAAAAGATTAACTTCCTACGCGATCTTGCTGCAGACCATGATGCGCTCGGCCGACTGTACTTCCCTGGCCTTACGATAAAGATACTGGATGAGGCAGCCAAGCACGAAATCATTGACGACATTATAGCTGATATCAACATCGCCCAGACTGCCATTTCGTCACTTCCGGCGGGGTCAAAGCAGGCAGTCACACTGAGTTTGCATTATTACGGCGCACTGCTCAAAAAACTGACCGATACGCCGATCGAAACTATCAAACATAGCCGCGTGCGCATTAATAATGTCTATAAATTGTGGCTATACTTCCTTGTGCGAATACGGGTGCTGACATAATGGCTAAAAAACAGGTTGTTATTATCGGTGCAGGTATTGGAGGGTTGGCGACCGCTAACCTGCTGGCAAAAGCCGGATACCAAGTTGATGTATTTGAGAAAAATAGTCATGCCGGTGGACGAGCCGATATCTTGAAGGCTGAAGGATTTACGTTTGACATGGGACCGTCTTGGTATTTGATGCCCGAAGTATTTGAGCATTTTTATAATCTAATGGATGAGGACGTCAACGTACACCTGGACCTGCGCCGACTGTCCCCAGCATATAAAGTGTTCTTCGAAACGGGTGATCCCGTTACTATCACGAGTGACCAAACCAAAGATAGCGCAACATTTGAGGCAATCGAGCCTGGGGCAGGCGACAAGCTGAAACAATACGTCGCTGGGGGTGATGCTATTTACCAATTGGCACTCCGTCATTTTTTGTACAGCAATTTCACGTCGCTATCTGACTTTACGAAGAAAGACATCCTGACACGGGGCGCATCAATGCTATCACTCGCCTTTACCCCCATCGATCGTTACGTAAAGCGCTTCGTAAAAAACAAACGTCTTCAGCAAATCTTAGAATACCCAATGGTGTTTCTGGGGACTTCACCGTTTAGGGCACCTGCCATTTACAGTCTCATGAGCGCACTCGATTTTCGTCAAGGCGTATTTTATCCCATGGGCGGCATGTACACTATTATCTCAAGCCTAGAAACCATTGGTAAAAACCACGGTGTCCGCTACCACTATAATAATGCCGCTAGCACTATCACAACAAAGGATGGTCAGGCAACTGGCGTCACGCTCGAAGATGGTCGACATGTTACAGCCGATATCGTCATATCAAACGCAGACCTACACTTTACCGAAACAGTCTTATTGTCTGATAAGGACCGGTCGTACCCACAACGCTATTGGGATAAGCTGCAGGCCGGGCCGTCAGCGCTCCTACTGTATCTGGGTATCAAGGGGACGCTTCCTAACCTTGAGCATCACACGCTTTTATTCGTCGATGACTGGAAAGAAAACTTTGCCGCGATATACGACACAAAAACGTATCCCGACACTGCATCCATTTATATCTGCAAACCAAGTGGCATCGATCCGTCTGTTGCGCCAAATGGACACGAGAACCTGTTCGTCCTCGTCCCTCTGCCCCCAGGTAAGGACCTACAGCTTGACGCACAAAAGCAACTAACCGATCGCTATCTTGACCAGATTGCTCGGATGATTGATGTGCCTGACTTACGAGAGCGGATCGTCTTTTCGCAAACATTTGGGCCAAACGATTTTATGACCAAATTTCATTCTTGGCAATCGACCGCACTTGGCCCATCACATGTGCTCAAGCAGAGTGCGCTTTTTAGAACACCAAATATCAGCAAAAAAGTATCTGGCCTTTATTATGTCGGTGGCAGCACAACTCCTGGCATTGGGCTGCCGATGTGCTTGATTGGCGCAGAGTTGATTTACAAGCGCCTGTCGGGTGACAAAAAAGGCGGACCCGTTAATCGCATTGATAGTATAAGCGAGGAACGAGCGTGATGCAGTGGCTCTATCTTATCGGACTCGTCATCTCGATCGGTGGGCTGCTGATGATTGATTGGCGTCACAAATTAGCATTCTTCAAATTTCCTCGGCGTGCGGCAGTGACGATTGGCATCGCCATGAGCCTGTTTATTATATGGGACCTGTTGGGCATTCACGCAGGCGTCTTTTTTAGCGGAGGCTCAGCTTACAGTCTGCCCTTTATGATCGTGCCAGATTTCCCTATCGGGGGGCTATTCTTGTTGTTCTTGCTAAGTTACGTAACACTCCTGCTGTATATCGGCTTAAGGAAACGATGGAAACCTACGTCTTAATCAATATATTTTTTCTGTGCTTGGTGATCCTGTGCCTAAGGATCACTCACATTAACCGTGCGCAACTCGTGACACTTAGTATTCTTATCGTCATGACCGCGTTATTTGATACGATCATCGTAGGGCTTTCAATTGTCGGGTACGATCCCGAGCGAATATCCGGAATTTTTATTGGCATTATCCCTATCGAAGATTTCTTTTATGCGCTGATGGCGGCCTTGGTCGTACCGATCATTTGGGATAGACTAGAGAAACGATATGATCAACAGCATTAAAAAATTATTCGTAATCTCGCGACCAATATCATGGCTGAACACCGCCTATCCATTTGCCGCGGGCTATATCATTAGTGGAGGGACGCTTGACCTGACGTTTCTTATTGGAACTCTCTACTTCTTAGGACCATACAATTTATTAATGTACGGCGTTAATGATGTCTTCGATTACGAATCTGATATCCGCAACCCCAGAAAAGGTGGCATTGAAGGCGCCGTCACTGCCAAAGCCTTTCATCCGACTATCCTGCGCGCAGCAGCACTTACGAATATTCCCTTTTTAATTGCACTGCTGATGCTCGGTACACCGCTCTCAGCCGCGACGCTACTCGTCGTAACATTCTTCGTTATCGCCTACAGTATCGCCAAGCTTCGCTTTAAGGAACGCCCATTTCTTGACTCATTAACGTCGAGTATCCACTTTGTTGGTCCGCTAGTATTTGCACTCGCCCTCACTGGTACAATCGCCGAAGGTACGGTGATTATCATCAGCTTCCTGCTGTGGGGCATGGCAAGCCACGCATTTGGGGCAGTACAAGATATCATTCCAGACCGGGCTGGCGGATTATCATCGATCGCGACAGTACTGGGTGCACGGAGTACCGTTTTACTATCGCTAGGGCTCTACACGGCAAGTATCGTGACACTGGCACTACAAGGCCCGTACGAAGCAATCGTCGCGGCCGCTGGATGCGTGTACATCTTTAACTTACTGCCTTACGTCGGCGTGACCGACCGTACATCAGAAACAACGCGACCGGGCTGGCGACGTTTCATATGGCTTAACTTCTTTGTTGGCTTTGTCGTCACTATGACGTTGATCGCTGATCAAATCTTATAGCATTATTTGCTGGTTTTAGTGACTTCTCGGTGAATCGACTCAATCAACTGCAATTGTTTG
>ERZ724509.1069-NODE-1069-length-10567-cov-3.443588_pt1 | contig 10567 bp, 12 predicted proteins | sample MGYA00376042_ERZ724509 | MGnify/ENA primary metagenome ERZ724509 (study PRJEB28724, sample SAMN07190887) | wastewater metagenome | isolation source: effluent of sewage treatment plant in Hong Hong | place: USA: Christiansburg, Virginia | collected 2016-03-01 ...
CATCCGCCGACAATCCACTCACAACGCAGTAGAGATGCTTGTCAATGCAGTAGATCTTCTCGCTGATGGTGTTCTCTTCCAGCAGGAATGAGACCTCCAGCTTTTCGGTGGCCAATACTACTCCCTCCGTGGTCAGCACTTCTGAATTACACCGGAAACGTTACCAATCGACGAGCCAGTTTTGTTGATGGCTTCGATGGCGTACTCGATCTGCTGGAGGCGACCGTCAGGCGTGAAGGTCGTGGTCTTCGAGTCATATCTTCGTGACATTTTAAAAATATTTCAAATTATGTGCATTGTCGGCTGCTGTGACCTATAACATAAGTTCGTTGGTAGAATGTTACCAATGTCTTTGCCAAGCGTATAATCAAATTATGAAGATCGTAGAAAGCACGCTAAACGTGCCACTAACCACAAAGAAGCTCAATACCAAAATCGAGTACCTGTCCAAGGACAAGCAGGAGGCCGAAGAGTATATCAATGATCTCGAGTACTCGCTGAAACTCAACAAGAGTGTGCTAAACATGCTCAGGGACGCCAACAAGCAACCCGACTATCTAGAAAACATCCTGGATTCTATGGAGAGAGAGAACATGGTGTTCAAGAAACGTCTTGAGATGGAAAGGGAGACAAAGGAGAGAGCACTCAGACAGTGCAGGGAGAAAGAAGAGCAAAGGATAGCACAACAGAGTTTTTACTAATCCAGAATTGCTGAACTGGATGCCCGATCAGAGTAGCTACGGAAGCTCATGCATGAGAAAGAAGTATCGTTTGCTCGCATCATCGAACGACTGAACCAGTACGAGTAGATGAAGGAGGAACCTCTCAAAAGCAAACTTGACAATATCGACTTCAGCTATGAGGAAGGCTTCACCAAGAAAATCATAGCCAAGCTCTCCGGGGAGAAACTGAAACTACAAAAATAGGCTACACTGGCGAAACGATAGCTTGAGCAGTACAAAATGGAACGAGACAAGATTAAAAAAGCGTTGACATCCCGTATGAACTTCTATCGTTTCCGGGAGACTCTATTGAACAACTAAGGCCGAACGCTCGGTGGGTTGATGACGGAAGATCACCCAGAAAGCCAACCCCCTAAAAAGAACATCGAAGTGGAAAAGTCTGTGGAGCGTGAGTTCGCCAATAATCCTGCCAGCATCACGAGAGAGCTCGTGAAGCTCATCAAGAAGGAGAAACTCGCAAATGATATTTTGGAGAGGGAATTCAAGGAATCTGTTTAGCTCAATGAGGAAATTATTAGTTGGAATAAGGTGCTTGCTTTAGGAAACAAAAACCTTCAGCAAAGGCTCAAAGCCCACCGTGCTAAGATCATTGTTATGGAGGACAAGCTGAAAGACTATGAAAAGCATTTCGCTCCGCTCCGTAAGTGCCGTTCTGAAAGGGAGCTCGTCTGCAAGTACACAAACTTTATCGACGAGAACCCCAAGAAGACTTATGTAGAAATGTTGGCCAAGGAAGTTGCCGAGATAGACATCTCCGACGCAACACGACACTATACATCGAAAGCGCTCTCTTGCCATAATACTTACTTCCCGGAGGAAAACGAGCACCAGGAAATGATCAGCGAGATCATCGAATTCTGACCCAAATCAGTGATGTCGCAATATCATTCTAAAACCTTCACCAACTTCGAGTCCTTCCACAGTCCTGAGATGATCTCGCCTGTGGTCGTGTAGAACTTGCCGTTCCCCTCGATACGATCCCTGCGGAACTCACCTTCGAATACCTCGCCATTCGACAGCTTTAGCCTTCCGAAGCCTTACTTGGTGTCAGTCACCAAGTTGCCTAAATCATCCGAGTCGGTACCTTCGTAGTATACCCAATACTCATCTAGACCATCGAAGTCTTTGTAATTGAAGGGGACCTCCAAGGTAATGGGATTGTCGTTGTAAACTTTGCCGTGACCGTGGAACTCGTCGAGGTACCATTCTCCTTCGTAAGCCAGCTTGGATTCGCTATAATAGAGTTTCCCCTCGCCGTGCATTTTATTGTCTTTCCATTACCCTTCGTAGAAGCCTCCATCCTGGTAGTAGAATTTCCCCTTTCCGTTGCGCATGCCGTTCTTTTTGTAACCCTCATAGCGGCTACCAATGTCGTAGTACTCGATTATGTACTCCGAACCATCGTCTTCTACGTCAGCTGAGTTGTCTGATTCGGACACTTCAGCGATTGTAGAATTGTACTTCTGGAGAGTTTGTGGCCGGCTGCGAGCTGGTGTCACCACTTGCGCTGTCTCATCAGTTATCTCTTCAAGCACATTTTCAGGAGTCATTGGCTTGGGTATAAAGTTCTGTGCTTGGTTGAGCTGTAGGAGAATGGCTGGTTGAGGTTCTGTCATATTCATTGCGTTGATGATGCTGCTGTTGCTGTTATTGACGCTTTGCCCCGAATCACTTTTTATTTTACTGTTGTCATGATCCATGTCGTAGCTCAGTAAGTATTTCTGCTCATTGCTCGCATTCATCTGGCCAAGATCAACAGAATTCGGTTTGTTAGACGAATCGGGCTTCTCATGGTCAATCTCAGAGTGAGTGAAGTGCAAGTCAGATACTTCAGCTGTCTTTGGGCCAGGTTCGGCGACGGGATAGGGTGGTAACGCAGGATCCGACTCAGCAATAGTATCGAAGTGTTATTACACTTAATGACGCTAGAGCTCGGTATGCTGCTTTTGAAATTGAGCATCAGGAGTTGGTTGTTCCACAAACCCCTTTGCTGGAGGAGGCTCCGGAATCAGTAGAGGTGCATCTTTCGTACCCATCGGGTAGGCGAATTCCTGATATTCGAGCTATGGAAGTGATGCTTGAATGGATTTGATCTCCTCTTTAACGGCTTACTTGATAGCTGGAGCCGCCACGTCTTCTGTAAAGTAGTGCTAAGTCATGATCCTTTCTGTCTTGACTTCTCGGTACTCAAACTCCACGCTGTAAGTGGAATCGTTGAACTTGTACTTCTTGATTTCTCCCGAATTGGTTCGGTCCGAATGTGCACTGTAGTGTTGAGCTTGTGGTATCACCAACTGTGGCACCACCGGTTGCTGCTTGGCTTGCACTGAGTCGTACACCTCGCTATAGCGATAGTCGCGATCGATGTAGTTGCTGATGAAGTCATTCGCCAATACCTCTTGCTTTGGCAGGGAGCCTTGGCCAGTGGACGGTTCGCCTTGTGTTCTTATGTAGCTTGTGTATTGATCCTTTGGTGGTGGACTGAAAGTCTCTGTAGAGGCGCAAATCCCTTCGAGCAGTTCGGGCTTTGTGAAGAGCTCCATGTCGGAGGGGCTCATCGGAGAGCTAAGAAGCTGTTGCAATCTACTTGCAGAAGTCATTCGAGACGAGCTTATGTTGCTATTACCAAAAGTTGTTGTCTGTTGATGGTTTCTGTAGGTAGGACTGCTCGCATTTCTATATTAACGACTGGAGTTGGTGTTGGCTTCGCGAAAATGGTTTGTTTGAAGGATTGGTGGTGGCACTTTCTTGATAAAAGAAGGGTTTTAATTTTGTCTTGATAATGGTTGGCTGCTAGTGACTGATGGGGCTTGCTGCAGTTGCGAGTTGCCGATTGGGGTCGTAACTTCGGTTGAAGTACACGTCGTCATGTTGGATCCGTTGTTGCCTGAAGTGGTTGATGCGATACTGTTCAAGGTTACTGACTTATTAACCCGGTTGCGAATGTTCATAAAGGTCGAAATCGTTGAGCTTGGCTGCGGATTTTGAAGCTCAGCGATTGGATTCGAAGCTTGAGTGACGTTTTGATTCTTTTTCACGAAGGACATTGAATGAAGCCCCACCTTGGCAGTGCCATTTGCAGAGTGCAAATCAGTGACACTGGAAACAGCCTTGATTGGCTCTGTCTCGTTGAGCTTCTGTCTAATTTCGTGACGGGATGTCATTAAATGAGCTGGCCTTTCAGTCTTAAGTTCTTGGTTTGGCTTATCATTGACGAAATATGGTTTCGGATGTATGGGGCTCAGCTTCGATAAAGCGACTGGATTCATCCGGAAACTGTTCTGGCTGTTCTGTATATTGAAGTTTGTAGTTGCTTGGGTACCTGATACTAGCGCCTGGGGATATTTTGTTAAATGAGGATGTTGCTATGACACAGTTGGAGCTTGAACGGGGACTCTCATGGGGTGGATATTCTGCTGCTGTGGTTGGGGAACATTTTTGAAGACAAACTGGTGTGGTTGTGGGTGCTGAGGCTGCTGCAGTTGGTGCGGCTGTCGAACTGTTGAGAAATTTATAGCTGTACCCCGAATATTTGGTGGGGGAGGTTGCATCACAGTATTCCTGGCAAAATCAGGCGAGACAACTCTCTTATATTATCTTTCGAGAGGCTGCTCCTTCGGCAGATTGCTCTAGTACATCAGCGGTTGTGGCAGGTTTGGCTGAGAACCCGACCTAACTAAGACAGGTTTATTCGCTTGGTAAGCGATTTCCTCTCCGACTGCAAGCCGTACTTGCGGTGCTGACAGCAGCTGCTCCACATATCTCCTAAGGGTTGGCTGCCTAATTGCAGTTATCCTCCCAACAAGCAAGTTGTGGTTCAGTGAGCGTGCATTCTTAACATACAGGTCGTCCATGAACTCTAAATGGTAAGCTTAGAGCACGACCATTCCGATTGAGAAAAGATCGCTTGCGTACCAGTCAAACTTCTGGACCTGTACGTTCGCTGCGGCTTCCAACTGCTAGGGGGAGCTATATACATGGTTGCATTGCTGTAGGACATCCGGATTCAGCCAAGGATCTGACAGCATCATCAAGCCATCGCGGCTGATGAGAATACTTGAGGAGCTAATACACTAATGCGGTTGTTGAATTTCACGTAGATAACGCAGCCCCATGACTCCACTTTCGATGACGCTGAGCAGTTCCTCTTCCTCAAAATGTGATTTGCTGATACGTCTCTCCAGCATCTCCTCTCTCAAGTCTTTGTAGTGAGATTCGAAAAGCAGGTATGCGCGGAACTGGCTGGAGCAGTATGTCTTATCTCTATCGAAGAAGTGATCTTCGAGTCGTAGCAGAAACTTGTTGCGGGTTCCACGCTTCTATCGCACAAGGGCCTCAATGCGCCGTTTTTGAAATTCATCATTCGTGACCAGCTCACGCAGCATGTATTCGTGACCTGTCTTCTTCTCCTACATGAATGTCACATTTCGGGTGGGGTCACGTTGGATTATCGAGAAGCGCTGGTAGAAGCGGTCAAGTTAGCGGTTGCCTGCCGAGTTCAAAAGCAGCTAGTTGCCCATTTTAATAACAAACACTATAGCGGCTGCAGCTAGCACAGAAGCCACCGTTAGGGCCGGCACGAGCTCCCTTGGATATTATAATTAATTGTGATGGGCTGGTTTACAGGTGGCTCTAAGCCATAGACATCCAAGGACGAAGACCAGGAGAAGTTTCATAGCGAAAGCAACATCAGCTATAAGACTGTTACTTGCCGGGACGACCCGCAAGATTAGAGGACCATCATCTGTGTGGAGGAAATCAGTGATTCCTTGAATAAAGACGGAAAGGAAAGTCGCACCACCAACAAACGATAGTTTAGGATACCAAAGGAATAATCCGGATTGATGAACCCTCTGTTCTCGCAGTTGGCTCCAGGACTTGGGATGGGAGATATTTCTCGATCTCCACAGGTTGATTCTATCAATACCGGAGGACCTCCCGATCCCTTTCAACTGCTGTTCGGACCGCTGCTTGGCCTTAACTTACTGAATGATCGCGGAATGTTCATTCTTCCGCATCTTCAGCGACCATAATAACCCAAACTTCCACAGCAATTTAATTCCAATCGACCCAACCAGCACCCCTACTCCCAGCCAAACTATCAGTCAAACTACTTCTTCCGATAGACCAAGCCTGACGAAAAGATCTACGACTTGTGATTATAGTTAAAATATCGTTGGTTGAAGGATGATGCGCAAAGAAGATTAAGCGAAAAAATCGACAGCATGCCGTACGCAGCGATCAGATGCCTCCAACACCGAACCCGATCGCCCTGTGGAGGAGCATCAAAACAGCACAATCCACAGCAATTTGGTACGCAAGTCGAACCGTACTGTGAAGTCTTGTCGGTTGCTAGAGCAGCTCCGTGAGCTTAATTTGCAAAAGAACCGGAAGGAAGTGGCTCGTCCTACTGCCAAGAAGGATAAGGAGAACAACCGCTGTGTGAAAAACCACCCCATTAAAAGCTTAACAACGAGTACCGATGCTCCAATGCTAACCTTACAAGTGAACCAATCAGGGCATCACAAGGTTAACAGTCTCATCGAAAGCAAACGGCATTTTAAGACTAGCAGCAACGTTTTGCCAGGAAGTGGGCGACCTTCGACACGTTACTAAGAGCCCACTGTAAAGCCTTCGACAGTGCGCAATAAGAATGCCGTTAGGCTGCTAAATGCACGAAAGCAGCAGGAACTTTCTATTGACAATTTTACGATAGGAAAACGGTTAGGGAAGGGTCGCTTCGGGAACGTCTACATGGCGCAAGATAAGGCTACAAACTTCCTATTCGCTATGAAAGTCATCGACATCAAGCAGTGTAAGGAGGCTGGTATGCAGGACCAGCTGATCGAGTAAATCAAGCTACAGATGTTCTGCAAGCACCCAAATATTCTCAGAATGTACGGGTGTTTCCGAGATGAGGCTCGAGTCTATCTACTACTGGAGCTGGGTACAGACTGTCTGTTTCGGCTGCTCCGGACAAAGGTAAGCCGTTTAGCAACGTAGAAATACTTTTCGGAAGAGGAAACCGCTTACAACATCAAACAGATAATAGAGAGCCTGCGCTATTTACATAGCGAGAACATTATCCACCGGGATATCAAGCCCGAGAACATTCTTGTGGTGGAAGGAGTACTCAAAGTGGCAGATTTCGGTTGGTCAACTTACTCTCCTATCGAGTACTCTTACAATTTAACATAGCAAGCGACAGACCTTCTGTGGAACGCTTGATTATGTTCCGCCTGAGATCGTCAAGGGAGACTATTATGATGAAAAGGTCGATATTTGGAGCCTCGGTGTACTGTGCTACTAGCTGGCTACTGGGAAAGCACCCTTTGAAGTTCCAAATGACCAGCAAAGCACCTATGGGAAGATTCTGTCAGTCGAGCTGACCTTTCCAGGGACTATTTCAGAGTCTTTGCGTGACCTCATCGAAAGGATACTGGTGAGAGACCCTCACCAGCGACTCTCCTTAGAGCAGATCGCGTCACATCCGTGGCTTGAGCAGCTCGGGCGAGCCGGCCGGTACATTTCCCGGGAAATTTGGTAGCGATGGGAACGACTCGGAAAGGGTTCATCCTCTAATTGATAGCTTAATCCCAAGGGCGCTAATAACCATATAAACATGAACTCAGGCGAACAGCTTGTATCAGGACTCGCCTCACTCGAAGCCTCCAAGTAAGGCCAAATTGCAGAGGCCAAGAACGGAGTGTTGAGGCTACTGGATAGCTTGAAAGACAATCCACAGAATTACAGTCAAGCGTTGGTATACACCACCCGCCTCCTGATGAATTCGAAGGAGCTAGATTCTCTGGAAAAGCAACAGGCCTACGAAGAGATCATGCTGCACTTGCAAGCTGAAGTCGTTCGGAGCGGCTTCACACTCCCCATTTAGGTGATTCGCTGCTTCTACGACCTCAATGTCGAGTTCTACAAGTTCAACAATCTCGACCGTAGTCTAGAGTTTCCCCTAGGAAGGAACCACCCATTACCACGCTACCACCCTCAGCTCAACGAAGAGTGCGATGTAGTAAAGCCCTATCTCACCATGATCTCTTCTTGCAACTGGGTAAGGTGTACAGTACTGTCTGTCAATGCCATTGGGCAGTACACCATTCGTTACGGCAACAGCGTTGAACCAACCCAGACCAAAGATCAGCCTTGGTTCGCCCCATTGGGTTCTCGCTGTAAAGACTATGACTGGCGAATGTCCTTGAAAGTTGGTGATCAGCTTGATGCCCAGGACACCAAAGCCGTTTGGTACTTTAGCACAATCGCTGAGTAATCAATGGAGGGCGGTGTTAAAAAGGTGAGGGTGACCTTTCGGTAATTCACAGAAGAAGGCGACAAACTAGATTCCGACAACCGGAGATACCGTGGATGGGGTCCTAACGAGGACGAATGGTTCGACGTGATGTCACCACGGTTGCGTCCTTCACACACAATGCACAAACGTCTCTGCTACCTCTCCTCTACTACCAATACTGACCACTTCCTGGATGATAGCTTCGACTACGTATTTGAAGAGGACTTTAAACAGCAGCCGTTCTATGCACTGCTACGAACGAGCCTTTGTAAGTCATTGACAATGACCAGCCTCTTCGAACAGTTTGTGAGGCTTCAAGGGTTAACCTTCGTTAAAAACTTGCTAGTGAATCCAAACAGTAACATCGATCTGGTGTGCCACCTAAGTGTTGTGGTCGGGAACACTTGGTTCCTACCTCCGAAGATGGTCGTGAAGGAACTGCATTCTGACTTCATCGGGCTTGGCATCTAGTACATCAAAAGCAACGTCAAAAACTTAAACGCCGCTCGCTTGGAAGCCATGAGCTTCATGGTTGAAGCTGTCTCTCGAAGGTTACTGACCCTCACTTAAAAGTACGATATGTTGGAAAGGTTGCGCCGCGATTTGGTTCTCCTGCTTCTGCCACAAAACCTTGAGAAACAGCTTATCGCGATAAGGCTTATCCAGGAACTCATGAGACCACAACGCCCCTACAGTGCCGAGGGCAAGAACTACTTCATAGCTTACATCCGCGAAAATGACCTGTTCCGGAAGGTATTGAACAGCGGAACCCACGATCAAGTCCTTACCCGTTCCACCCCATTCATAAAGTTTTTACTTGAGAACTTCCTGCTGGATGAAGCCGACATGGACTACTTGTGGAGAATCTATCCACAGAGCGATTTTAGAGGTCGAGCGATACTCCACAAAGTCCTTGGCGATGTCGTATCCGAAATGCAACATCAACAGGTCGAAATGCTCATCGGTCGAGTCATCTAGATCCGCGAGACTGACATTACCATCGATGATCTTGCTCTGTTGCGGAGCCTTAAAAACAAGCTGTATAGCAAGGAGTGCACACTGCGAACACTCGAGTTCCTATGGGATTTACTCACAATTAAATCGGCCAACGTAAAGCTCGCTGTCGAGGAGGAAGTCGAAAAAGTGTTCAAAGGATTCATAGCTACAGTGACCGATTTCGATATCAAATTCCAACTACTGAAAGACATGGTGCAGCGTCTCAAGGAAGTGAAGACAGTAAAGGGTGAACCGAATCTATTGAAAGAGTATCTTATGACCTACAAGGAACAACGCCCGCAAGATGAGAAGACTACGAACCCCGCATGCCTCCCTGAAGCGATGGCCTATCTGGTTAGTAACGATATCTACGAAGTGTTGTACTCCCTCATCGCAGTGCAGAAAGGCGACGATAAGATCAAGGAATTGCTGGAGTTTTTGCGGTTCCTGATGAACAACGATAAGAATAGCGATCTTAGCTCCATTTTGCAAAGGGTCTACGAAAGGTTTGGTCCGACTGAACATGTGTTGAACTGGCTCAAAGACTTAGGACCTCGATCACCATCGTTCCTCGAATGGTTCTTCAGGGAGATACCTCAGGCAGAGCAGTGGAAAGGACTTTCTTTGGACGGTTTCAAAGCTATACAATCAATGTTCGTCGATTTGAACGAACACCTGAAAATGCTAAGCCACTACAAGAGCAAGCTGACAGTAGAACCAAAGGCCGGCGGTGAACACAAAGACTATATCGAGATCGAATACACCAACAAGAGAGACTTCCTGTACGTGCTGGTGGATCCCACGAAGTTGACTGGCCTTAGTTTCCTGGAGAACCTACTGGAATTCGTGAACAGTCAACTGGTATACGGCAAGATTATCGAGTTCATCATCACATTGATGGTGAGTCTGGACGATTCGTTGCTGGACCGCACTATAGAGATCCGCACCAGCGTGATTCAAATGATCGTCGAGAACATCCGGAATGTGGAACTGTAGGCGTAACTGTCCGACAAGAACAAGCAGAAGCTGCTTCGCAATCTAAATCTTCTCAACCAGCTCATGGTCGAAACCGAAATCAACGGGCTCTTCAACATCGTTCCACACTTCGAATTCATCGAGGAAACGGAAACGATGAAATTAAAGTTTGAGAACGGGGTGATCAACAGCAAGTTCCCCAAGGAGTTCGAGATGGAAGTGGCTGACAACATCCCTTTGTGGAGGCTCAAGCTGTTGGTTTGTTAGAAACTCGGTGGGGAAAATCCCCAGAAGATTGCTGTGTTCCGTATGAAGAAGCTATTGGAAAGACGGCAGAATGGAAAAAGCCTGAAAGAGCTGTCAATTACAGCTGGTGACGTTATCAAGATAGAAACTGCAAATGTTGATGAACTGCCTAAGTGCCATCTATTGGACGAGCCGTCAGGCACCCCTACCTTCAAGTTCGAGAAGGTGCTGCACAAGTGGTGGAATATGTACAGCCGCAAGACTGAGTCTCAAGAGGAACTGATGACTGCAGAGGACATCTTCA
>ERZ724509.1070-NODE-1070-length-10559-cov-6.927171_pt1 | contig 10559 bp, 8 predicted proteins | sample MGYA00376042_ERZ724509 | MGnify/ENA primary metagenome ERZ724509 (study PRJEB28724, sample SAMN07190887) | wastewater metagenome | isolation source: effluent of sewage treatment plant in Hong Hong | place: USA: Christiansburg, Virginia | collected 2016-03-01 ...
GGTGGTGCAAGTGGGAGGCGGTGGAGGGGTGCAACCTGTTGCAGTAGTACAAGGTGCGGTGGGTTGTGTGGTTCCCGTTCCACCGTTGGGTGGTGGTGTTACGCCGCCCGTTGTTCCACCTGTGGGTGGATTATTGGGCAGTGCATTGGGTGGGGGTGGCGGTTGCCAGCTTCCAGTACCGCCAACGGGTGCGCCGCCGCTATTGGGCAAGGCTGTACCGGGTGGTTTAGCCGGTTGGAATCCGGGCGGAACCGCTGTACCCGAACCACCACCCGTTACCACACCACCAGCACCCACGCTACCAATGAAGGGAGGGGCTTTCACGGTAATGGTTCCATCGGCATTGCGTACCGCACCATTGGGAATAGCCGTACCAGCAGGAGGAGCAGGCAGAATCACCGATCCATCCGCATTCACCTTAATAGGCTGCACTTGCGGTTGTTGTTGGAAGCCATTGGCGGGTGGAGTGGGTAATTGAATCGTTCCGGCGGTGGTGGTCACGCTACCAGTGGGGGGTTGCCATGTAGCAGGGGGTTTCACGCCCGATGGGATTTGTGTACCCGGAATCACCAGCGAACCATTGGGCAACACGGTTGTACCCTGTGGCAACGCGGCGGATGAAAATTCCGTACCCGCTGGCAAGGTCACACCGGATGGAACGGTGACACCCGTTGGCAACTGCACGCTGCTGGGAACTTGGACACCGGGGGGCAATTTGGTTCCGGCGGGAATGGTGCAGTTATCGGGAATCACGACACCAGCAGGCAGGGTGATGTTAGGCGGCAATTTGACGTTAGGCGGAATTTCAAATTGCAGCGGTAACGAGACATTGGAAGGCAATGATGTGCCGCTGGGTGGTGTGAAATTGGGTGGCAAGGTCACGCCACCCGCATTTTTACCCGTCACCACGGGGGCGAAGGTGCTGCCATCGGGGAAGCGAATCGCGCCATTGGCATCCATGCTCACGGCGGGCTTGCTGGGGTCGGCGATACGGCCTTGTTGTTGGCTATCGGGCAGGAAGGGCAGGAAAGAACCTGCGCCATTCACTTTCATCGAACCATCGCTATTAAATTCCACCAAATTGGCGGGCAACAATCCAGCATCGACCATACCTTGTACCAGCACTTGGTTGGTTAAAGGTGGAACGGTTACGCCTGTGGGAATCGGCAAAGTAGATGGCAAGACCATCCCTGCTGGTGGTTTGAAATCAGGGGGCAGGCTGTTGCCGGGCAAGACCTGCAAATTGTTAGGGAACTGGGGATATTGCCCGGGCTTTTTCACCACGGGGACGAATTGCAGATTGCCCCACACCAAAGAACCATCCGCCTGCATGGTTGGCGCACCTGTGGGCGGTGTTGTGGGTTTGTAGTTGGCGGGTGGCAAGAAAACAAAATTTTGGGAACCCAGTTGCAGACCGCCATCGGTTCCAACCGTAACCCCAGCCTGCGCTGCAATGGTTTGCACCACGGCGGGTAACTCGGTAGCCTGTACGCAAAGGGGTATTTGCAATAAGGCGGTTGCCAGCGCGGACAGCGCAAACACACCTTGGGTGCGTGACCGTTTTTGAAGTCCTTGAATACGCATCTTACGTCTCCTGATGGATGAAAAAATGGATACGGGTTTATACCGTTATGTACCGTTATGTACCGTTATGTACCGTTATGTACCGTTATGTACAAAATCCATTCTAATGAGTAAAAATGAAACCCAGATAAGGGATTTCTAGAAGTTCATCACGTTATGGGGTAGAAATTGCACGCACAATCCACGCAATAGAAAGTCAATGCCATGAATCCCACTTTGAACACCTGTTCCATTGGAACCGTACTACGCGCGGTGCTGTTCATCCAGTGCTGCGTTGCGGTGGGGGTGATGTTCAGTGCCACCAATGCAACCGATTGGATGTTGCGGTTCGCTTTGGTCACCGCTGGCACACTGCCCGCCACGTTGGGATGGTTGCTGATAAGCTGCTTGGGTCAGCGTTGGATGCTGCATTGGTCTCCCCCCTTCCAATACGGCTTGCTTCTTATTTTGGGCACGGCTTGTGGACTGTATGGATGTACTGTCTTGGCATGGTTCACGCCCCTGCCGCGTCCGGCGTGGGTTGCCAGTGCGCTCACGGGGTTGATGCTATCGTCCTTGCTGGTGGCGTGGTTGGTGATGCGGCATCGGGAGCAAATGCCCGCCGATACCACCGCGCGGTTGGCTGAATTGCAAGCCCGTATCCGACCGCATTTTTTGTTCAATACCCTCAATAGCGCGATCGCCTTGGTGCGTGCAGAACCCGCCAAAGCCGAGTCGATGTTGGAAGATTTGGGTGATTTATTCCGGCAAGCCTTGAAAGATTCCGGCGAACCCGTGACGCTGGGAGACGAGATTTATTTGGCACAACGCTATCTTGCCATCGAACAAGTGCGTTTTGGTGAACGCCTGCGTGTGCAATGGCTGCTAGACGAATCCGCCAACCGTGCCAAACTCCCGCCCCTGCTGCTACAACCGTTGGTGGAAAATGCGGTACGTCATGGCGTAGAGCGGGGAATAGAAGGCGCGGATATTGCGATTTTTACCCAACGGCGCGGCAGCAGTGTGGTGATAAAAATCCGCAATACCGTCCCTGAAACAAGCGACCGCAGCACCAAGGGACACGGCATGGCATTGCAAAATGTCCGCCAGCGCCTCGCCCTGCTGCACGATGTGCAAGGACGTTTTAACTACCACCAAAAAAATGGGGTGTATAGGGTGCGAATGGAGATTCCGATATGAAACAACTGGAAGATGGTCGTATCGTGCTGTCGGTCTTGGTGGTGGACGATGAAAGTCTGGCGCGTAGCCGTCTGCGCACGCTGTTAGCCGATTGCCACCATCCACTCGCCGAATGCGTGGGCGAAGCAGAAAATGCCGTGCAAGCCATGCACTTCTTGCAGCACCACGCGGTCGATGTCGCACTGATCGACATTCACATGCCCGGCTTAGACGGATTGGGGCTGGTGCAGGCGATGAAAAACCAACCCCATCCGCCTGCCGTGGTGTTCGTCACCGCCCATGCCGAACACGCCGTACAAGCGTTTGAATTGGACGTTTTAGATTACCTCACCAAACCCGTGCGGCGCGAACGGCTGCAAGCCGCGTTGCACAAAGCCGAGCGTTTGATGCAGCTCCAGCAAGCATCGCAGCCGATGGGGATGCCTGAGGAGGTTGTGGTGCTGCACGATCGGGGTCGCACCGAAAGGCTGCCGCTGCGCGAAGTGATTTATTTCAAAGCCGAGATGAAATACATCACCGTTTGCACCGCCAGCCGTTGCGCGATTTTGGATGGTGCATTGAATGACTTGGAAGCGCAATACAAAGCCGATTTCATCCGCATTCACCGCAACGCTTTGGTGGCGAAACGCGCTTTGCGGGCGCTGCTCAAACACTGGAATGCCGAAGACGGCGAGAGCTGGACGGTGCAATTGCATGGCACGCCGGATCAGCTCACCGTTTCGCGGCGGCAGTTGGCGCATGTGCGGGAGTTGCTGGGGCAAGGGTAACTCGGGATAGCTATATTGCTCCATGCAAATATAATAATTTTCTGGTTTTTAACTGCAAACATACTCCAACATCGAGATACTTTATGACCCTCTCCCGCATTCTTTCTGCATTGGCGCTGGCTGCTGGTTTTGCTGGTGCTGCCCACGCTGCTGACCCCGAATATCTGCGCATCATCGGAACCGATACCAAGTTTGTCGTGAAAAACGCCAAGGGCGAAGAAATGGTGATTCAGCGCACCATGACCCCCTGCGCCAAAAACAAAGGCTGGTTGCAACCCTTGGTTCCCGTGGCGGGCGTGCATCCGATTGGCGAAATCGAAATGCTCCACGCGATGAATGACCGTGACGCGCTCGTCGTCGACATGCGTGAACCCGAAGACCGCGCCAATGGCACGATTCCCGGTTCGATGCACATTGTTTATACCGAAGTCGCCAACCGCCTGAACGAATTGGGTTGCACCAAAACGGCAGGTGCTACGGGTAAATGGGATTGCAGCAAAGCGAAAAAAGTGTACGCCTTCTGCAACGGCCCCGTTTGCCCCCAAAGCCCGACCGCTATTCTCGCCATGACGCGCGAAGGCTTCCCCGCTGACAAAATTTACTACTATCGCGGTGGTATGTTGGATTGGGCGGCGTTAGGCTTCCCCGTTATCAAAGGTGATTTTTAATCCCAACGGATTTCTAACGGATCGTGAATTTCCCGAATCGTGGTGTAAAGCGCTTCCGCCTGCGGATACGTATTGCGCAAGAGCTTGAGCCACTGTTTCAAGCGCCCCGTCTGCTGGCGATGGTCGAGATGGGCGCGTACCAAATCCCAAAAACCGCGTAACAGCGGCTGCATAGCGTCCCAACTCCACGCGGGCGATTGCCCCAAAATCTCCAACGCCAGCGCCGGATTCGCCACGATACCGCGCCCCAGCATCAGGCTGGTGCAACCGCTTTGCGTGCGGGCGGCGATGGCATCTTCCACCGTCCAGATTTCGCCGTTAATCGTCACCGGAACGTGTTCGCCGATGCCCGCGCGAATATCTTGCACCCGTTCCCAATACGCGGGCGGGCGATAACCTTGCGCTTTGGTGCGGGCGTGAACCACCAATTCAGACGCACCGCCATCGACCAAGGCCTGCGCACATTCCACCGCCAACGAATCGTCTTCATAACCCAGCCGCATCTTGGCGGAAACGGGGATGTTTTTCGGTACAACCGCCCGAACCGCCCGTAGAATCTGCATAAGCTGCTCTGGATTTTGTAGCAACGCAGCGCCACCGCCGTGCCGATTGACGACCTTGGCGGGGCAGCCAAAATTCAAATCAATGCCCAACGCGCCCATTTCTGCGAGCCGCGCGGCGTTATCCGCCAAGCAAATCGGGTCTGACCCCAAAAGCTGCGGCCACACCACGACCCCCGACCGTGTGCGCGAGCCGTGCGCCAATTCGGGCATGGTGCGCAAAATGGCTTTTTCGCTTAACAGGGAATTGCTGATGCGGATAAATTCACTCACGCAACGGTCAATGCCGCCGGCGCGGGTGAGAATGTCGCGCAACACAAAATCCAAAAGCCCCTCCATTGGGGCGAGGTAGATTGTCATGGAGGGGTTTTTTTAATTCCGAATCAAATAATCAAACGCGCTCAGGGCGGCTTTTGCGCCCTCTCCGGCGGCGATGATGATTTGTTTGTATGGCACGGTGGTGCAATCGCCCGCTGCGAATACGCCTGCCACGTTGGTATGCCCTTTGGCATCGACCACGATTTCACCGAAGCGGCTTAATTCCAGCGTGCCTTTGAGCCATTCGGTGTTCGGCACGAGTCCAATTTGCACGAAAACGCCTTGCAGCGGCACTTCGTGCGTTTGCTCGGTGCTGCGATTTTTATAGCGCAATGCGCTGACTACACCTGCATTGCCGACGATTTCCATCGTTTGCGCGTGGGTATGCACGGTGACGTTGGGCAGGCTGTTGAGTTTTTTCACCAGCACCGCATCGGCTTTCAATTCGGGCATGAATTCGATCACCGTGACGTGGCGCACGACACCCGCCAAATCAATCGCTGCCTCAATGCCCGAATTACCGCCGCCAATCACCGCCACGTCTTTGCCCTTGAACAACGGACCATCGCAGTGCGGGCAATAGGCCACGCCTTTGTTTTTGTATTCCGCCTCACCGGGAACGTTCACGTTGCGCCAACGTGCGCCCGTCGAAAGAATCACCGCTTTGGCTTGCAGGGTTGCACCGCTGGCGAGTTCGATTTTCGTTAAATGACCCGATTCGCCGGATTGGGTTGCTGGAACGAGTTGCTTCACGCTTTGCAGCGTCATGATGTCCACGCCATAAGCGCGGGTGTGGGCTTCGAGCGCGGCGGCGAATTTGGGGCCTTCGGTTTCGAGGACGGAGATGTAATTCTCAATCGCCAGCGTATCGTTTACCTGTCCGCCAAAGCGTTCTGCGACTACGCCCACGCGGATGCCTTTGCGTGCGGCATAGACGGCGGCGGCGGCTCCGGCAGGGCCTCCGCCCACAATCAGCACATCGTAGGGTGCTTTGGCGTTGAGTTTTTCGGCTTCTTTTGCGCCCGCGTTCGTATCCAGCTTGGCGATGATTTCTTCCACCACCATGCGACCTGAGCCGAAGACTTTGCCGTTCAAAAATACCATCGGCACTGCCATGATTTCGCGCTGCGTTACTTCGTCTTGGAACGCGCCGCCTTCAATCACAGTAGTTTTAATCTGCGGATTCAATACCGCCATGAGCGTCAACGCCTGCACCACGTCGGGGCAGTTGTGGCAGGAGAGGCTCATGTAAACCTCGAAGTTCAAAGCGCCTTCGGGGTGTTCAATTGGTTTGATGTTTTTAATTTGTTCGATGGTTTCCGCGCTGACTTTGGGCGGATGTCCACCCGACCACAACAACGCCAATACCAAGGAGGTAAATTCGTGTCCCAGCGGCAGCCCGGCAAAGCGCACGCGCCCTAATTGGAACGAGGATTTGCGGGCATCATCACCATCGAAGCGAAGCGTGATTTTGTCGGCACGCAGGCGCTGGATGGTTTCGAGCAATTCGCGCATTTCTGCGCTGGTTGCGGAGTCGTCCAGCGAAGCCACGATCTCCAGCGGCTGCACCACGCGCTCAAGGTAGGCGGCGAGTTGGGTTTGGAGGGTTTGGTCAAGCATGGAAAACTCCTTTTTTTATTTGCAGGTGGTTAATTAAATTTTGCCAACGAGGTCGAGGGAAGGCGTAATGGTGGCTGCGCCTTCTTTCCATTTAGCGGGGCATACTTGACCGGGGTTGTTCGCCACGTATTGCGCCGCTTTCAGTTTGCGCAAAGTTTCTGCTACATCGCGGGAAATGGCGTTATCGTGAACTTCCAAAGTTTTGATCGTGCCTTCGGGGTTGATGATGAACGTGCCGCGCAGTGCCAAACCTGCTTCGTCGATATGCACTTGGAAAGCGCGTGTCAAAGCGTGGGTAGGGTCACCCACCAGCGGGAATTGCGCTTTGCCCACAGCGGGAGAAGTTTCGTGCCAGACTTTGTGCGCGAAGTGGGTATCGGTGGTCACGACGTAAACTTCTGCGCCGGCTTTTTGGAATTCGGCGTAGTTATCGGCTGCATCTTCCACTTCGGTGGGGCAGTTGAACGTAAACGCAGCGGGCATGAAAATCACGACCGACCATTTGCCTTTCATGCTCTCATCGGAAACAGTCACGAATTGACCGTTGTGAAATGCTTGGGCTTTGAAAGGCTGAACTTGGGTGTTGATGAGGGACATGGTGTTTCCTTTTGGGTTACGGGTTAAGAACGGTTTGAATGGTAACCCCTGAAAACACTTTTCCCCTTCAACGGAGTTTGATTGATCCAATGGTCGTCATTGGGAAAAACTATGTGGGGGGTGCGGGTTCATCATTTCGCCCCATGACCGTCGCCATGAAACACTTTGTGGTGAATCCGCTGCAATGACCACCACACACCACCTGCTACAAAAGGAATAGCTATAGCCGCAGTCATTTCGGCACTCAGCGGCCATCCCCAATACGAAGCGCCTTTTGCAAAATAGCTAATCAGCCCCACGATGTAGTAGCTAATCGCCGCCACTGAAAGCCCTTCAACGGTGGACTGTAGTTTGATTTGAATATCCTGCCGCTGGTTCATGGTGGCGAGTAGCGCTTGGCTGCTTTGTTGCTGTTCGATTTCCACACGGGTGCGCAGCAAATTGCTGACGCGGGAAACGCGCTGCGAGAGCAAATCCTGCCGCCGCGCCGCCCATTCGCAGGTGCTGCGAGCCGGTGCAAGGCGACGGTTCATAAACTCGCCGATGGTTTGCAATCCGCCCAAACGGGTTTCGTTAATCTCTTCGATGCGTTTATCCAGCAGCTCAAAATACGCGGCACTGGCAGAAAAGCGTGAATAGGTGGCGGCGTGTTGGCTTTCGATTTCGCCCGCCAAGCGCGTGAGCCTATCTAAAAGCTGCGGTTCTTCGTGGTTGGTGGCGGAGCGGATGGCGTGGGCGAGTTCGGCCAATTCGCTCTCGGTACGGGCAAGAGAGGGCGATACCGAACGGGCTGCCGGAAAACCCAGCAATGCTGCCATGCGATACGTTTCAATCTCCAACAAGCGCCGCACCAGCCGACCCAATCGGCGCGGCGGAACATTCTCGCCCGCCAGCACGACCATGCGGGTGAAGCCATCGCTGTGGATCATGAAATCGGTATACACCTCGGAGCAGTTATCGGTGACGGCGGAGGCTACCAGCGTTTCCTCAAACAACACATTGCGCGTGAGCATTTCCGCATTCAACATCCCCTGCGCCAGCACCCAGATATGCAGGTTTGCCAACGCTTGCCCGGGCAGCTTTGCCAACCAGCTTTGGGGGACGACTGCAATCGCGGTATCGGGTGGCTGCTCGCCGAAATGGTCGGCATTCAAACGGCGCACGAATGTCCACGTACAAAACTCGGTGTGCATTTCCCAGCGCACGCGGTAAATCCCCAAATCCAGCCGCACATGGGTGGAGCCGACATCGGGCGTAGGCAGATGGTGATCTCGCGCCAACTGGGTGATATGCGCAAAACTCGCGGCACGCTGCTCGGAATCACACAACATCACCACCCGCGAAAGCGCCACCGGAACCTGAATCGCCTCCGGTGGTCGGGCATGAATTTCGTTATGCAGGGCAATACGCTGGGGGTGTTGGGTGAACATCAATTTTTTCCTTTAATTTAATTCAACGGCGGCGTAGTTGTAATCACTTCTTCGATCACGGTGCTGCCTTCGGCTACACGCAGCGCACCGGCTAGGCGCAGCGGGCGCATTCCATCGGCAATCGCTTGGCGGCGCAGGTCGTCGAGTTGGGTTTTATGGGTGATTTTGGATTTGAATGCCTCGCTGACCACCAGCAATTCGTAAAGCCCCATCCGCCCCCTGAATCCGGTCATGCGGCAATCGACACAGCCCACAGCGCGATACGGTTTATACGTTCCGCTGAGGTTCCACGGTTTGATGAGTTCACTCAACATCTCGCGCTGCGATTCAATGGGCTGCGTTTCGTCGGGTTGCTTGCATTGGGCGCAGAGCGTGCGCACCAAGCGTTGCGCCAAAATGCCCAATAACGTGGCGTTGAGCAAATAATGCGGAATGCCCAATTCCAACAAGCGCGTTACTGCCGAGGGTGCATCGTTGGTATGCAGCGTAGAAAACACCAAATGCCCCGTGAGCGCGGCTTGCACCGCCATTTCAGCGGTTTCTAAATCCCGAATCTCACCCACCATGATGATGTCGGGGTCTTGCCGCATCAACGCCCTTAATCCTTGCGGAAAGCCAAAATCCAGCATCGGCTGCACCTGCGTTTGGTTGAACGAGGGTTCAATCATTTCGATGGGGTCTTCCACCGTGCTGACGTTCACCTCCTCCGTCGCCACGCGCTTCAAAGTGGAATACAACGTGGTTGTTTTACCCGAACCCGTAGGCCCCGTCACCAGAATGATGCCGTGGGGACGCTTCAGCAATGCCTCCCAACGCTGGGCATCGTGCAGGGAAAAGCCGAGGGCATCCAATTCTTTCACGGTGTTCTCGGGGTCGAAAATCCGCATCACCATTTTTTCACCGAAGGCGGTGGGCAGGGTGGAAAGGCGCATTTCAATTTCATCGCCGCTTAAATTGCGGGTTTTGATGCGCCCATCTTGCGGACGGCGTTTCTCAATCACGTCCATGCGCCCCAGCAGCTTAATCCGCGCGGTCATGGCGTTGTGAACGCCCATCGGCATTTGGTACACCTGATGCAGCACGCCATCAATGCGAAACCGAATCACGCCCTGTTCGCGCCTTGGCTCTAGGTGAATATCGCTGGCGCGTTGGTCAAAAGCGTATTGCCAGAGCCAATCCACCACCTGCACCACGCTTTGATCGTTGGCATCGAGCTGCTTGGTGGTGCGCCCCAGTTCGACCAGTTGTTCAAAGCTGCCGCCCGCATTGTTGCCCGATTTGTTGGCGGCTCTGACCGATTTGGCAAGGGCAAAAAATTCCGCCGTATAACGCTGAATCTCCTGCGGATTCGCCAGCACACGGCGCACACTGCGGCGCGATTGGCGCTCCACTTCCGCCACCCAGTCCACGACAAAGGGTTGCGACGTTGCCACCGTTACATCGTGCGGCGAAACCTGCACGGGCAAAATGCGATGGCGTTCGGCGTAGGCTGCACTCATGGTATCGGCGACCTTGCTGACATCGACCTTGAGCGGGTCAATCCGCAGGTATTCCATGCCAGTGCGCTGGGCGAGCCATTGCGTCATCAGCTCAATATCCAGCAATTTGTTATCCGACTGCCGCCGCATTGACACCGCCGCCAGCCGCACCAGCGGATGCTGCACACTCTCAGCCTGCGCACAACGGGCGATGGTGCGAAGCGCTTGCTCCTCCGAAATCACTCCATCCGCCCGCAGCCACTCCACCAAGGAACGCCAGTCGATTGCTATGCTCATACCAATGATTCCACATCAAACCCTACGATATTGCGTTTTTTCTTGCTAAATTCTACGCCGA
>ERZ724509.1071-NODE-1071-length-10539-cov-4.203357_pt1 | contig 10539 bp, 13 predicted proteins | sample MGYA00376042_ERZ724509 | MGnify/ENA primary metagenome ERZ724509 (study PRJEB28724, sample SAMN07190887) | wastewater metagenome | isolation source: effluent of sewage treatment plant in Hong Hong | place: USA: Christiansburg, Virginia | collected 2016-03-01 ...
ATAGCCCCGGACATAGCCAATCAGTAAGCCCGATATAATGACAAAGCCTTCGGCGGCAGTGATCCATAGCCATGCTTGACCAGTAAAAAGGGAAAACGCACTTGGCCAGCGCGATAAATGGTCGATAATGATGACGACAATGAAAAAACCTCGTAAGTAATCAAGAACATCCAATCGGCTGCGTTGTTTTGTCACAGGCATTCTATTTATTATACAGGCTCTCGCCCGACGCGTGCCTGAAGGCGTATACTAGAAGGATGAGACAACCACCCTATCCAGCGCCAGATTTTACATTACCTGATGAATCAGGCATGATGCATGATCTGAAGGAGTATGCAGGGTCATGGGTGGTGTTGTACTTTTATCCCAAGGACGATACACCTAGCTGTACGATTGAAGCTTGTAGCTTGCGTGATGCTCGTGATGAGTTAGCAGAACTTGGCGCGAGGGTTATCGGTGTCAGTAAGGATGATGCCAGCGCGCACGAAAAATTTAAAGCCAAGCATACGCTCAACTTTACACTTTTGACCGACAAGGACGCAGCAGTTATTGGTGCATATGGGGCCTGGGGCAAAAAACAGTTTGGCATGGAGGGTATCCTGCGCAAGACCTTTATTATTGACCCCAAGGGTATGGTCGTAAAGGTGTTTGGAAGAGTGACGTCACTAGGTCATGGCAGTCAGGTCGTCGATGTGCTCAAGAAGCTGCAAGCTGCTAGCGCGGTCGCGTAGCAGCTACCTTGCGCGCTTGATGGGCGAACTGATCATCAAGCGATTTGTGCTTGAATGTACCGTATTTACGCGTGATAGCTACGGTGATTAAAAAGTCTGCAACACGAGGGTTTTTAGGTAGGAGCGAGCCGTGCAGATAACTGCCGATGACATTTTTATACCTGGCGCCTTCGTGGCCATCGATCATATTGTTGCCAGCGCCCAGCCGGACAGCACCGAGCGGCAGCGCTGTTGCGCCCAGCTGCGTTTGGCCGCTGTGATTTTCGTATCCGATAATTTCACCAAACTCATCACTTTCGATAATGATGTTGCCGATGAGGCGCTCGGTTGATCCGTAGGTCTGGACATCCAGTAGCCCGATGCCTTCAATAATGTCGCCTGACGACGTTTTAAAGAACTCACCAAACAGCTGGTAGAGGCCACAGATCATCAGCATCGGTACGCCGTCGTCTGCCAACTGGTGTAGTTTAGGCGCGATCGATATAAGATCAGCTTTGATTTTATTCTGCCCGCTGTCCTGACCGCCCCCACCGACGATAATATCGACATTGGCAGGAAATGTATCGCCCTGATTATAGGCAAGCAGCCGAACATCGTATCCGTACCATTCCAGCCGGCGCTTTAGAACAAGTGCGTTGCCGTAATCACCGTAAATATTCATATCGCGGGGATATAGTTGCAGGATGCTGATTGTTTTTGCACTCATCCGATTGACTCCACGTGGGTTATTTTACCTAAGCGCTTGCGAATAGTAAGCATGGCGGTATACGTACAGTAAATGCGTTTTGGTTTGTCGGTATTTTCGCGCAGGAATTGTTTAAGCGCGGCTGGGATGTGGGGCATGACACTGTCCATTGGGATGTCATCGTATTGTAAACGTAGTGCCATGTCGTATGCTCGGATACCCGATACTTGTTCTACACCCTCGCTACCAAGCGTCGCAAAATCAACATCCCATAACCACGACATGTCACGGCCATCGGCATAGTTATCGTTAATCGCGATCATAGTGGCATAGCCTGTTGGGTCAAATGACTGTAGCCCAAGGCGAAACCCCGATGGGTTTTTGACCAAGATAAGTTCGATCGGCTGACCGTCAACCATGAATGATTCACCGCGACCGAATGCCGGAGTGACGTTTGAGAGCGCGGTAATGAGGGCAGGCTGATCGATATGTTCACCAACGATACTGCGTACAAGTGCCAGTGCTGCCGCTGCGTTAAACACGTTGTAAATGCCGTTTAGTTTTAGATGCGTCGATATATCTTGGCCGGACATAGAGAATGTCGCCTGGGTGTCAGCAAAACTTTTTAAAATAACCTCAGCGACTGGTCGTTTGTCATGTTGCTTGCCACCGTGGAGATTATCGTCGCTCGGGAATGTTGGCAGCAGGTCGTCACTTAACCCAAAATAACTGACGTGTTGTGTGTCAAGCGATTCATGAATGCGCGCAACGCGACTGTCTTCGCGGTTGAGCACGACGGTGCCAGTTGTTGCTTGGGCGATTGTTTTAAGTAGTTTGGTGGTGGCATCAATCTCGCCAAAACGATCCAGTTGGTCGCGCATCACGTTCAGGATCAAACTGTATCGCGGTGCAATGGTACGGACAAAATGGACTGCGTGAGCCTCATCAAGTTCTAAAACAGCAATGTCAGCGTGAAGGCGACCGCGCAAATCGATTTCGCCGAGGAGCGCTGCTGCAACACCGCGGGTAAAGTTACTACCAGTACGGTTGGTGAACACTTTTAGTCCCTGGCTTTCCAGCAACTCAACGACCATTTTCGTTGTTGTCGTTTTGCCATTGGTCCCACTAATCACCACGACGCCTTCGGGCAGGCTTGCTAGTGTTGATTTAATAAAGTTGGGGTCGATTCGTTCGACAAAAAGTCCCGGAAAGGCGGTACCGCCACCGCGTAGTTTTGTCAGACCGCGGACGGCTTTGCCAAGGATCGTGACATAGGGTTTGGACATATGGTCTATTATAGCGTAAGCAGGTATAATGAAGACATGTTTTTGGTGGGTATGTTGAGTTGGTGGTACGGTGATGGCTGGCGCCAGCGAGTCCACATGATACGAAGTCGTTTAGCTGTCTCGAGCGACTACTTTTCGTTGGGGCTGTTGATCATGACATTATTCGCACCTTATCGCCAAATATCGGCCGGTGGTGTATCGGGCTCATTTGCCGTTCAGGTGCGCGCTTTTTTTGACCGTTCAATCTCACGTTTGGTGGGCGCATTTATTCGCACATTCGTACTGTTGTTTGGCTGTATCGTGATTCTATTCCAGGCACTTTTTGGTGGGATTGTGTTGTTGCTGTGGATGATTATACCTGCCTTCCCAGTTATCGGATTGTTGCTATACGTATTGGGGTGGGTACCAGCGTGGTAGTGAAGCAATTTAATTATCACAGTCACCGAGCGGGCAAGGCACGGATTGGCGCTAGCCTTAGCGGTGCCTGGATCATCGTTCTTCGAGTGGCGGTGTTTGCACTGTTAATCACCTCGATTGCACTTGTTGCCATGGGCTGGCCGCTTGGCTGGCTAGTACTGGGATTATCGGTTATTCCCGCAATGGTTGTTGAATGGAAAAAGGGGGAGTTAATACATTTAAACCCGAACGAAAAGTATCAGACAATTGATGATATTTTAGAGTCTGACGTACTGGGGTTGATGTCGCCAGAACCATCACCATACGAAGTATCACTAATCGTCGGACGACTGTACGGAGGACAGTTCTTCGCTGCACGCTTTGGCGTTGGATCGGGCTTTTTGCAGCAAATATCGTCCAAGGATGCGGCGGACATGGCCAACGTTTGGCAACTCGCTCGCGACATTGCTCGTCAGGTTGGCAGTAAGACGATATCGGCGACTATCTTGGTTGTGGCACTGGTAAAAGCACACCCGAATCACCAGGCTTTGTTGGCACATCTGCAGCTTGACCCAGAGGATCTGATTAAGGGCGTGCAATGGCAGCAGCATATTAGCGATCTTATCGAAGAAAGTAAGCAGCCAATGCGCACCGGCGGAATCGCGCGTGATTGGTCATTTGGCTGGATACCAATGTTGGCCAGGTTCGGTCAGAATATTAGCGAGCGCGTTAGTCACGGGTTGCTACTATCGACCAAGCTACCTGCGCATACCGAGGCATTGACGCAGCTGATTAATATATTGGGTCCGAAAGGGCGGGGGAGCGCTGTGTTGGTGGGGCCGGATGGTGTCGGCAAGACTGAGATTGTGCACCAACTGGCAGAGATGCTGCTGGATGCCAAGGCAAAAATTCCGTCAACGCTGAAGTTTCGGCAGATATTTATATTGGATGCGTCGTCGCTGATTAGTGCCGCCCCTGGGCGAGGTGAGCTGGAAGAATTGATGTCGCATTTGCTGAATGAGGCATATAGTGCCAAAAATGTGATCATTTGTCTGGATAACGCGCAGCTGTTTTTTGAAGAAGGTATTGGGTCGGTTGATCTGAGTAACGTGTTGCTGCCCATTATAAAGGCAGGCAAACTGCGTATGATCTTGGCTATGGACGAACAACGCTATTTGCAGATTAGTGGCCGCTCGGCCCAATTGGTTAGCGCGCTTAGCCGTGTTAATGTGCGCCCTTCTAACCGCGATGAGACGCTGACCGTGATGCAAGATCAGCTGATATCGATTGAATTTCAGCACAATGTCACGTATATGTATCAGTCACTGGCCGAGGCGTATCGGTTGAGTGAACGTTACCAGCACGACGCGGCGATGCCAGGTCAGGCGCTAAAAGTATTGGAGGCAGCTGCCAGTTATGACGAAGATGGTTTGGTAACCGCACAATCTGTGCAACGTGCAGTTGAAGTCACTATGGACGTGAAGGTCGGCGTTGCAGGTGGTGACGAAGAGCGCGAGAAATTGCTTCACCTAGAGGATTTGATTCACGAGCGAATGATTAACCAGGTCAGGGCAGTGAGTGTGGTAAGCGATGCGCTGCGGCGCGCCCGCGCTGGTGTACGCAACCAGAACAGGCCAATCGGTACGTTCCTGTTCCTTGGTCCAACCGGTGTTGGTAAGACGGAACTCGCTAAGGCACTTGCCGATGTGTATTTTGGCGGTGAAGATCGCATTATTCGCATGGATATGAACGAATTTGTAAGCAGCAGCGATGTGAGTCGTCTGATCGCCGACGGCGCTAAGGATAGTCAGAGTCTGACTGCGCAGGTGATGAAGCAGCCATTCAGTGTGATTTTGCTGGATGAAATAGAGAAGGCGCACCCGAATGTACTGACAACCTTTTTGCAAGTCTTGGATGAGGGTATTTTACGTGATGAACGCAACCGCGAGGTCAGTTTTCGCGATGCCATTATTATTGCGACCAGCAACGCCGGCGCAGACCGCATCCGCGAGCAGATTGATCGGGGACTTGATGTCGAACAGTTTGAAGACCAATTCGTCGATGAGTTAATTAGCAGTAATCAGTTCCGCCCAGAATTTTTAAACCGCTTTGACGAAATCGTCATGTTTAAGCCGTTGAAAAAGCCCGAACTGCTGCAGGTAGTTGATTTGATTATCAAGGACATTAATAAAACATTGTCGCAGCAAAAAGTGACCGTTGTCGTGAACGAAGACGCCAAATTGTATTTGGTTGATGCTGGGTATGACCCGCGCCTGGGTGCCCGCCCAATGCGCCGCGTCGTTCAGCGGGCAGTTGAAAATACGGTTGCTAAATATGTATTGTCAGGTGCTGTCGGGGCCGGTGGCACAGTCATGATTGATCTGGAACAAGTGCAGTCGCTTGTGTCGTCAAAACAGCAGGCGGACCAGATCGACGCCGGGAGCGCACAGCAATGACATTGATCGATCGCTACATCGCACAGTTTGTGTACGGTGCATTTGACGGTGTCGTCACTACTTTTGCAGTGGTAGCAGCAGGAACGGGAGCCGGGCTACCATCGCGCGTGGTTGTTATTTTGGGCCTGGCGAACCTATTCGCAGATGGGTTTTCGATGGGGTCGAGCGCTTACCTGTCGCATCAGGCAGAGCGTAAGCGGAGCAAAAGCAAGAAAGCGGTTCATGCACCGTTTCGTATGGCACTGGCGACATTTATCGCCTTTATCATCGTAGGGTTCATTCCTGTTATTCCATATTTTGCAGATGTGGTGAGCCCAATCCATTTGAGCCTGCATGATATGTTTGTCATCAGCAGTATTTTGACGGCAATGGCATTTGTGTGGTTGGGGATTGCCAAGGCGCATGCGGCGAAATCAAGCATTATTGGATCAACAGTCGAGACGTTTATTCTGGGTATTACTGCAGCATCACTGGCCTATTTTGTCGGTGCGATATTAGAAAAAGCATTCGCAGTCTAATAAAAATAAGGCCCGGGAGCCTTATTTTTATTTGGGGCGAATGAAGGGGATTGGTCACGTTCCGCGACCCCGCGATTTCACTACTGCGAGCACAGCTCGCATCGGAAAGTCGCCCTCAAACAGCCACTGGCTGTTTTCGCCCTCCACATAGGGGAGCCTCAATAAACGTCTCGTTCCCAAAATTAAAGCCTTACATAAAGTAAGGCATTAATCTTGGGGCGAATGAAGGGGATTGAACCCTCCACCTCCGGAACCACAACCCGGCGCTCTAACCAAATGAGCTACATTCGCCAAACAACTTGGACTAGATCATTGTAACAGATTGAAGTGTATATGAAAATACGCTATAATAGCGTCTATTGCGGGCGTCGTATAATGGCTAATATGCCTGCCTTCCAAGCAAGCGATGAGAGTTCGATTCTCTCCGCCCGCACCAGATATTATATGAAGAAGATAGTTTTCATCGGCCAAGCGCCGGCCAGGCCTTCGAGCAAGCATGAAGTGCCCGGCACCTACCTTTACGCATGGCTACAGAAAATCGGGCTGAGCGAAGAGCAAATCAGTCAAAACTGCTACTTTTATGCCTTGATTGATCATTTTCCGGGAAGCACCCAGCACGGCCACGCCGCGCCAAGTTCTGCGCAGATCGCCGAGCATCTGCCATCACTAAGGGCCAGCATCGTGTCAGTTCAGCCGGATATAATCGTTCCCGTGGGCAAGCAGGCAATTGAAGCGATCTTGGGCGCAGAGGGCAGTAAGCTCGTTGATATTGTTGGCAATAGGTACGAGGTTGATCCGCTTCGTGCTCTTGGTAGAACGATCACTTGTATCCCGCTTTCGCACCCCTCTGGGCGCAGTACGTGGAATGCTGTGCATAAAAAACAAGTTGCGGATGCATTGTCGCTGTTGAAGGGTGCGGCCGAGTGCCAGATCTAGCGCCGTCACTATCGGAGGAGTTTGTTATAATAAGCCACAGGTACGCCCCGGTAGCTTAGATGCCCGAGCAAAGCGAGAAATAATAATCTAGCAAGCTCTATCCATCTGAAACTGGCGTGTAACCCCAATTTGCCCCGGTAGCTCAGATGGATAGAGCAGAGGACTTCTAAGCCTAAGGTCGCAGGTTCAAGCCCTGCCCGGGGTACCAAAAATTGCTTAATATAAACCTTCATGCTTAAATGACGGTAATGGTTGCAAAAAATAAAAACGCACGTCGGGTGAATGTTACGGATCTTGTCTTTACTCTTGTATTAATTGGTCTTCAGATTCTTGGACTTGCCGTAAGCGCTTCGATTGTTTTAGGACCACCCATATGCGATGGCACCTGTACGGAGCCTTTGACGGTTCGTGACTTTGGTTACTATCTCCCGCACATTATCATTAACAGTGTATATATCTTGTCACTCATTGGGGCCGGAATATTTTCGGCGATACGTTTACGCGCCGGCAAGATAGCTTTTTGGTTGCCTCTTATTGCCATTGGAATTAACGTAGTCACATTGGTTACGGTGGTCCTTATAACTGCGACAATTGGCAGGTTTCAGTAGTGGCCTTGTGCTTATCCATCGGCAATGCTTAAATAACACCACATATTACGTTTCGTGAAAGGGCATCAATGACATGATCAACGGCAGAGAAAAAGGTAGCAAATTAGGACTGTTTAATTATGTTGCATCATGGATTCTGCTTATTATGTGTGGACCTGCGTCTTTGGTTGCCACCTGGTTTGTTTTTTTAATCCCGGGAGCTATTAAATTTTACTATGATAATGCGCTGCCTGAATCGGTCACTTTACTTTACGATATAACATCCACGATGGCGTATGTGTACTGGCTATCAATGCCTATTGTCGTAACGGTAACCGTCATTTCGTTAAAGAAGCAAAAGATAATTTTTTGGCTACCGCTCGCCTACCTCATTCTTAACATATTTTTGACTATCTATCTTAGAGGTCAGCCATATTGGGAAGGATATTCGATTTAGCATTAGCACGAGGTTAAATTTGTTGTGTTTAAACCGAGGCTATGCTTAAATAGCATCACATATTACGTTTCATGAAAGGGCATCAATGAAATTTCGAAATCAACAAGGTAGCGCACATCTCATCATTATTATCGTATTAGTAGTTGTCGTGCTGGGAGCGCTAGGCTTTATCTTTTGGCAGAATTTTGTTAATACATCAACGCCATCCGGTAATAATGATACGACTAGCTCAACGGCACGGCCATCTTCAAATACGGCCTACCTTATGGTTGATCAATTTGGAGTCAAAATACCATACGACAAGACCGCTGATACATATAGCGTAAAAGAGCTATCAGCAATTACCGCTGATGTAAGCTCCAAAAAGGCTGACGATGCCTGTGGAAGAGCGGTGAGCATAGGATACATCTCACATTATAAGATTGACGAGAAGTTACCGGATGATTATCCTGTCGATGGCGGGAAGACGTATGTTGAATACTTGAAGAATCTTCCAAGCGTAACAATTGGTGATGATTTCTATTCATTGCAGAGCCCACAGAATGCATGTGCGGATTCCACAACTTCAGAAGGGCAGGCCAGTAATGCGGCCCAAGTGAGTGCAAGTAGCGCATTTGAGGCGGCATTTAATAAGCTACAAGACAGCTAGTGGGATTCGTTTTACCGATTATTTCTCGCTTACGTTACACAAACCAGCTTGTGCTTATCCCTCGACTATGCTTAAATAGCACCACATATTACGTTTCATGAAAGGGCATCAATGAAATCTAGAAATCAATCAGGTAGTGCACATCTTATCATCATCATTGTATTAGTTGTCGTCGTGCTAGGAGCATTAGGCGTTATTTTTTGGCAGAACTTTATGAATAAGCAAAGTGCTGATAGTTCTAAAACGAGAGATAATAGCGTAGCAATAAGTAGTTTAAGCAAAATACAGGAAGAGCTGTTGGCGCTGCCTCACCGGTCAGACACGGGCACCGCGAGTACTGGGCTTTCCTTCCCGACGAGTGACCCAATCGGAATGGGCGTCGTTCAAAAATATGAGGTTGATGTTGTATTTAACGCTTCACTATACGCTAATAATCCTGATGTGGCACCAGTCGGAACGACTGGCTCAAACGGCAGCGGATCAGAGGAAGCACTTGATAAAGATAAAGTCGATGCGATCATGAAAGACAATGGACTTGTGCTGACGGATACTTTCAAGGACACGACACAGCTTTACTCAGATCTATACAGCAATGATGCCATCACCTGTGTTGTTGCTGACTCCCAGGGCCTGGCAAATGTACGCTGTACGACTACCGAGCATATTGATTCTGCACGTACGGCTGTATCTAATGCTATTGCTGCGCTGAAAACCGAATACCCAGATGTTGTTTTATACGACCCGATTTATACGACATTCTATGAGAATAATGGAAACGAAGGCACACAGGGGATCTATACATCGGTTAAAAGTGGAATTAAGGAAGGCATCTTCGACGCTTATATTATAAAGTCATCAAGCGAAGACTGGCATTATCTAACAAGTAACGTATCTGGAAATCAATCTTATGGCCCTCCTGTGTGTTCAGAATTCCAGATACCAAAATACGGAAACATATTCAGCGTTAGAGACTGCGAATAATACCCGTACCAATTAATTAATGAAAGGGCGTCAATGAAATCTAGAAATCAACAAGGTAGCGCACATCTTATTATCATTATCGCATTAGTGGTGGTCGTGCTGGGGGCGCTGGGTGTTGTCTTTTGGCAGAATTTTGCGAACAAATCTGACAGTGCATCGGACGCTTCAACGAAATCAAGCACGGTATCGTCAAAACGATCAACCAGTATTCCTGAGTGGGGCGTCAAGGGGAGCTATACGTACACGAAGGATCTTGATTATTCGTTTATTTCTACCGGTGATTCAGTATACCTAGAGCTTACGACACCGACAATCTATGCCGATAAATATTGTTCAAAAGCCCATACTGGGATAATCAACCGTTACAAAGCAGATGAGTTGGTGTATGACAGTATTGGGAGCGAAGGCGTCGCTGCCTCATTGTATTATGGATCGACAGATAGCAGTACCGCACAGGCAGCTCAGGCGCATGTGGGGGATTACTATTACTTTATGACATCGCCACAGGGACTTTGTGTTGAAGATGAAAATAGTGCTATGGGTATCGAGGTAGCGGACGTGTATGGGGCGACAAAACAATTCGTAAACAGCCTACAGGCAGAATAACCCAAAGCGGGTGAGATGAATTGATGAAACACTTTTTGCAGAGGATTAAACACAGTAGCGCGGGATCGAAGGCAATCGCCACACTCGTTGTCGTTGGGATATTAGCCTTTTTCTTACCAGTGAGCGATACGCCGCTTGATGTCGGCAGTCTACTTGGCGCGACATCAATCTTCTATAGTATTCTGTTGGGATTTTATATCTCGGCTGCTATGGCGAACCTAAGCCGGCTGAAAACTCTGACTGCGACCGAG
>ERZ724509.1072-NODE-1072-length-10529-cov-6.464293_pt1 | contig 10529 bp, 10 predicted proteins | sample MGYA00376042_ERZ724509 | MGnify/ENA primary metagenome ERZ724509 (study PRJEB28724, sample SAMN07190887) | wastewater metagenome | isolation source: effluent of sewage treatment plant in Hong Hong | place: USA: Christiansburg, Virginia | collected 2016-03-01 ...
AAACCCCAAACCCCAAACCCCAGTATTAAATTAAATAAAAACAAATAATAAAATATAATATGAATTAATACCATAATCAATATGAGAACAATTAACAATAATAAAGCTAAGCTGTAGATGAGTATTAGTCAGATCAGGCAGCCTTTATTCCTTTTGAACAGCTTTAGCCTCTCTTGCCTAACGAAACTCCACAAGCCATTTATGAGTATGTTGTATAGAGCCATTAAAATAATGACTGGATGTGTAAGCTGTACTCTTTGGTTCTTTTAAGAAGAGTTCATAAGCAAATGCCTTAGGAAATAAATCAACTATTCAATACTTTTGGTGAGTTTATATAGAGCCAGATGCAGTCCAACTGAACAAAAGTGTAGCAAAATATTATAGCATTTACTCAAGAAATAACTGGCCTTAGACAAAGCAGTGGAGTTCATTCAGTAATTGTCGAGAACATACTCTGACTTCTTCTTAACTGGGAAACACTTGTATCAAAACTCATGCAGCAGCAGTATAGTTTGACTATTGAGCAGATTATATAAGGATTTATTAATGAGAATGTTTTGAAGATAATTCTTGGCAAATGTCTCCAGGATATGAACAAGAGATAGAATTTTGTTTTTCTTCTCAACTTTGTATAGTATGCCAGCAGCAACATAGCTCTGATTAGCTAAGAGACTGCCAATGATCTGTTTACTCTTTTGGGCCTGACTGTTACTTAGAGCAAGAATGCCAGCTCAAAAACAGATGCCAAAAATATAGCCATGTTTCTGATGAATTTAATTGGGCAGTAGAACTACTATGCTTAAATACAAGTCTTGTTTTAGAGTGGATGAATATCTTTTGAGAATAAATGAGAATTAGAAGGACTGTTGCATGGTTTGTAAAGTCAATCTAAGCACAAGACTTCTTTAAAGTAAGAAATTAACAATTAGGAAAATCAAATACAGTTTCAAAAATTTAGTTAAAATGGAGCAAGCCATGTGTAGGTATTCCATAAGTCAAATTATTAAGTAGAAATTATTTTATTTAATATACATTTATTAGTATTATTTTATTTGAGTTATTTTATATTTAAAATGACGTTTAAATATAAATTCATTGTATTTCTTGTGTAATTGCAATAGTTCAAAGACTCTGTCGATAAGTCATTGTTTGGTAAGGATAAGACCTATGAGGTGGTCTGTGCGGATGGACTGGAGTCAAGATTGACTGAGTTATTTAAGCCAGTGGTTTATACAGGTGACGTTTCTTATATGGACACTTTCTTCGTAACCTCAGATAATCTGTGCCACATCTTTGTCTACAAGTACTCTTTTGTCTTTATAAGCAACTCTGGTTTGCATCTTAAGATACTATATAAGGGCAAGACCAAAAAAAGCTCTTGTCCAATAGAGGAAATGAATGATCATTATTCAGCCAGTCTTAGGAAAATGTTTGGCAAAATGGACACATTTTCCATGACAGTTTTATCAAAGGAGAATCATATGATGTTGTTTGAGATGGCAACAGAGTAGTTTATATAGCTAAAAGAAACAATTTTTGAATAAGAGATAGATATAAAGGAGATGAAATAGCTGGAAAGATAGGAGCTGGAAAAACGCATTGAGAATTATAAAATAAAAAAGGCTTAGTAGTTTAAGATAGGTGATAGAGCCGTTGTGGTACCCTCATAGGTTTAGAACAAAGTTGACAACTAAACTACTGATAATAAGAAAGATGTTAAAAATAAGTTGATAAATTCCTCAGCTTAATAAATCATGTTAGTAATATTATTTATTTGTTCTTGAGAGATTCTAAGGCTTTTTAAATCTCTTATTAATTGGCTCCTTTTATTCTTTATATTTCTTATTCGTTGTTCATCAAAATGAAAGTAGGCAACGAAGTTATGCTAAGGTTCTAGCACAGCACTTAAAGTTCTTAAGCTTAAGTATCAACCTTATAGAAGCTAACATCTTTATATTGAGAGGCAAGCTATTCTATAACAGGAGCTATTCGTTGACAAGGTCCACACCAGTCAGCATAAAAATCAATAATTATTTTATCAGGCTTTGTTATGGCTATAAAATATTCTTCTTCGTTTCTAATAGTCTTTACTTTCTTCTCAAACTCATTCTAGTGTAAATCTTGTATGTGATTCATCAAAGGTTTATTTGAGTTATTTTGCTATAGCTAAAGGACAAAGTTACCAATTGGAGTGTTCTCAAACTCCTTGGATTGATTCATAATTTCTTCAGGAACATTCTTGTCTAATAAAAGCTATAAAACCTCATTTGAGAAATGATTGCAGTTGTTCTTGAAGACATGATATTTATCTGAGGTAAAATCAGGTTTAATTTGCTCAAGCAATTCCATAAAATCCAACTCTTCTAACTCAGTTTCTCCAATAAGGATTTCTTTAACTGGGGTTCCAAACATGGTTTTTTTAGGTGGGTCGTTTTGCACTCCACTTTAAAAATAAAACTCTTTATTGTAGACCACAACTGATGTGTGCCAAATTCCTTCTACGTATTTTCCAACCAATTGTTGACTCATAATCTTGCTCATTCCATTTGAGAGATCATAGACATAGAGAATTACAGAGTGCTTTGACATTAATATATTATAAATAAAATCTAGAATTATTTTAAATTAAATCTCATCTGTAAACATGTAGCCATGTTTTTCTTTCTTATTCTTGTTTTTGACAAAGGTATCGAGATTTCTTTTGACAAAATTAATAGCATTTGTTGAGACTAAATTTTCTTGAAATTTGTTTATTTTTGCTCCCTTGTTTTTTGCTTTGTGAACATAGAAGAGCTGTTCTTCTTTAGGATCAATATAAGGCAATTGGAGCATGCTAAGAAACTCTTTTAGTTCTTGTGTATCTGGTCTGAACATACAGAATACAAGTTCATTAGAGGCAGAAAAAGCAACATCCTTGTAAGTCTACATGAACTCCTTTGACTGATGTTCTTTAGACATTATTAGGATGAAATATTAGACATCATGATGAGGCTTGGTAACTCTCTTAAGAAAAGCTATGTCTTTTTCATTCTTAATATGATTGGCTTTTATTGCTCTTATAAGCTCTCCTCTTCTTTCCTCTATGAAGAAATGTGAGTAGCATCTGATAGCTGAATGATTGTACTCAATATCTATTTGTCCCTTGATGACACATACATGAGCATGATCAAAGGTCTTAAAAACTGGTATTTAATAGTGCTTCTGAATATTCATAAACATTTTTTTGTCTAAGGAAAATGCATAATAATATTGAGGGAAAATTGATTGAAAATCCAAGAAGGACAGAAAGTCAGCAACTCATGGGCCTACATAATATACTATGACTGGGTGCTCTAAGGATAGCTTATGTAGTTTTGATATGTTGTTAATCTCAATGGCAGAAGTAAACAGTACTCTTCCTATTAGCTTCTCTACTAACAACGAAAGATCATTAGTCTGAAGAGAATTAAGCTAGGCTCTGAAATTGTCATAAGGATAGAAGGATCTGTATGCTGATAAACTAAGCTCAGGAAAGCTCTAGTTACTATCATGAAAATCAAACAACTCTTTATTAGGATGAGAAGTGAAGACAATAACATCTAAGAACCATCCATCAAGATATTTCTTCTTATCAAGTCTGTTGAGAAAAGCATCTAGTTTTTATCTCTCTATATCATTCATGTTGTCTAAATATATTACCAATGTAAAATACTCTCTATTTATTTGGTAGAGCACTTTGTTGTCGTCAGGATCATAGTATCAATGAGACACAACTTCTTTATTGAGAAGCGAAGGATCAATTTTATCAAGATCTTCTCTCAGTCGGTCAAACTCATCAGCTATTTTATAACCAAATAAAACAAATAGAAATACTCTTAAAAGAAGCATTATAATTTTATTTAATATTTATTTAGATATTTTCCATTGCATGACACATTGATCCTCGCCTCCAGTTGAGAACAAAAATTCTTCTGAGCTACTAAATACAACATTAGTTACATGGGAAGAGTGGCCTTTAAGAACAACACCTTCTGAGTTCTTCTACAAGCAAGGATATCAGTAGACAATTATGTGAGAGAAGTCATCTGCACAGGCAATAACTCTGTATTGGTCATTGACCTTGAACTAGGATCTTGCAACCATATTAACATCGCTTCCATCCCACTCAGACCTAAAGATACCCTGCACAGGCCAGCCAAGTACGCATGTCCAAGTATGCCAATCTTCGTTTCTCAGTGCCGTGGCTCCATTAGTGATTTGCTAACCTGTTTAGACATTGAAGAACAGTAGCTCATAGGCACCACAGTTTGAGTGCAAAAATGAAGAGTCATTGGACCAGTCAAGATGGGTTATGAAAGAAGAGTGTTTATTAATCCTATGCTAAAGCTAGTATGATCAGGAAACATCATAGATGCAAATGAGTCTGTCGTGAGCACCAGCAGCAAGCCAAAGGTCATTTGGAGAATACTTTAGGTCTTGTAGCCATCTCTTTGATGTCTTGACTATCTTTATTTGGCTCCATTTTTTAAAATCAACAATTCTTATTGATCCATCAAGACATCCAATAGCAATGTGTTTCTCATTCTGCATACCTGTTACAGATCTTAGTCATGCTGAGTTTTAAAGATCTTTGGTTTCTGGATCCAAAGGTAGCTTGGTGTTCTTTACATCAACATCTAGCATGAGTATTTTTATCTGCTTTCTCTCAGCTGCGTTCCAGAGTCACAATGTTGCATCATCTGATACAGTGATATAGTAGTCATTGCCAAGAGCATGAAGACCCCATATCTCATTTGTCCATTTAAGATTCCTTGCATAATGGCCACTCATTAGCAACTCATATTGAATGGTCTCTGTTTAAAACTACTCAATGTTGTTGCTTGACTCTTAGTACAATCTGTAGATTTCTGAGCCATAAGTGGAAACAAAAAGCTCCTATGATTTTATATTGAATATTATTGATCATAATTAATTGCAGGCACCATCCACTATGATCTAGTTTATGTTTATTTGGTTGAGAACCTTGTATGATGAATTCAGCACCATTACTATGCCACTTTTTCCACCTACAAAAATATGATTGCTTGTGTCAACATGAATGGCATCTAATGAACCTTGCACCAATTAAATGTTTTTTATTTGAGTTTGCTAAGACCAAATTTAAAGCTCTCCAAGAGCAGATCCACATAAAATAATTTCATTTAATTTTCCAACACAGACAAGAGTTTTTGATGCCTTTCCGAAAATTCCCTTTGAGCTACTTACTCCTTTGTCACTAAGAGTCCAAAGCTTATAGTGAGATACCCCTACAGTAACAAAGGTGTTGTCATTGATCCAGATTGAGTCTAGTATTTTTGCAGTGTCTCCTTTCTCGCAGAAAAGCATCTCTTATTTAGTAAGATCAAACCCAACAGTCATGTGATTATCATCTATACATATTGCAACTAGTTTATTTCCAGATGGTGAGAATGAGAGACTTTCTATGCCCTTGATAACACCTTGTTTTAATGCCATTACTGGCTGCATGGTATTTAGATCCCATATATGTACTGTTGGTTTGGGTCCAAGTTGACCTGTAGCAGCAATTTGTTTGTCCAAATGAACAGCCATTGAAATTATGTCATCGGTATGCTGGTTAAAGAACTTCTAAGTATTCTCTTTAAAATCAAGCTGAATTCCCAAAGCTGCTGCAAAATAGTAGAGATTATCCTTGTACATAAAAATATTATTTCTCTTATCCTTGCATCTTATTCCATAGACATAGTCAAGCTCTATTTGTACTTCTGGCTTTACGCTGAGATCAAAGTCAGGTCTTACAAAGTTGCTTGGCTCCTTGATTGCCCCAAGCCATGGTTTGATTGCCATGAACTCATTTTCCTACTCATTTTCTAAGGCAAAGTTTCCTTCCATTTTCTCCACAGTTTCTTCAACTTCTTCAATGTCCTACAAGTACTTATTTTTCTTCTTCTTTATTTGAACAAAGTCTTCAAAAACTTCCTCTACTTCTTAAGCAGTATCATCCTCCTTGTTGATGTCTGTCTTCCATATTATACTTGTCTTATCATTGCCGCCAAGTGACACCAAAAAGCTGTCATTGTGGCTAAAGCCCACTCAAGTAACATGAGATGAATGAGCAACATAGGATTTGAAAGCACTCTTCTCCTAAACACTTGGATACTTGAATATCTTTACTAACTAAAGAGTATCTCCAGTAGCAAGCAAATTTTTGTTATTGGATCAAAATACAGTATGTACATCAAAGCCTGCAGCACCTGGATATATTCCCTAAACTGGGAAACCAATTTAACAAGTCCATGAGTACCAGTCTATCTCTGAGCAAGATGAAGCTCTTATAACAGATTTGCTTTCTACATTGCAGAATTTGAGCTCATAAGCCTCTGAATTAACAAAAAGCTGGGAAGAAGAAGTGTCCCAATCAAGATGAGTTAGTGCAGAAGTCAGGCCTGCATTTATATTAGCAAAAGGCTTGAGCTTATTATTGTTAACTGAGTAGACTACAACTGGAGAGACACCTCCATGCGCTCCAAAAGCAACATAATTTCCATTAGGAGAGAATTTTATGTCTTATATCCATTAATTTGGCTTGTTAAATATAGACTGTACTTGATCTAAAATTTTGATAGAAAAATCTGCCAATATTATTATGCCATTTTTTGTGCCAACACAAATTTGATCTTAAGAAGGAGAAATAGTTAATGCTCAAGCTGGGCTGTCTATTCTTATTGAGGATAACATTCTTCATTGATCCATAGACCAATGTCTCAAGAGCTGATCTTCTCCCACAGTGACATACTCATTCTTGCTTGGATGTATACTCATGCCCCATAGCTCACCCTTATAGTGTCCATTAAGAACAAGCTAGTATTTTGAGGCATTGGAAATATTTTCAAAATAAAACAACTCTGATCCCATTGTTCCAACTAGTACCTTGCCATTGTTCATATCCAATGATCTAATTGATGGACAAACAGACTCTTTGTTGGTAAACAAAATAAACTTTCTTTCAAAAACAACTCCTTAAGAATTTACGCTAAAAATATTAACAAGTCCGTCAGCACCTCCAGAGAGAACTCTTTGTGACTTTCAATCATATAACAAACAATATACCTTGCCTTAGTGAGCTTCAATTGACTTTAACATTCCACCTTTAACAGGAATAATTTTGCCTGAGAATGTTCCCAGAACATACCCATATTTATCTACAGCACAGCAGCATAGCACTGACTCTGCTTTGGCTGAACTTTGAAAAGATATTTTTCTTCCAGTAACAGACTAGCCATTAATGCTCCAAAGCTTAACATGTCTTGATCCTACTGTAATAAATTCTTAAGCACTCAAGGCATCAATTCCAAGCACATTTGTCTTATCTACTTTTGCTGTACACAAAAGAAGACTTTTTCTCCAATCATAAACTGCCAAAGAGTTATCATCATCCTGGCCTATGCTTAGCAAATAGTCTCCTTGAGGAGTGAACTTAAGATGTTGCACTGCTCTTAAATGAAATCCATTTAACTAGCAAATGACTTTCTTGCTCTGAACCTCCCAAACAAAAATATCAATAAATTTTGACTTCCCTTTCATAGCCATTTGTCCAGTTGCTGCTACTAATTTATTGGGATGGAGATCAAAGCTGATAACATCCTCTTCATGTTTGTTAAAGAACTATTATGTGTTGCTTTGAATATCCATTGTGACTCCAAGAGCTGCAGATATAAATACAATATTTTTATCAGAGTCTAATAATTTGGCTGAGTTTCTAGTATCAAAGCATCAATAGCCATTAACATAGTGCAAGTATAAGTTCTCACTTGGAGCTGCATTCATTCCAGCAACATATTTAAAATCCTTTGGCGTCGAAGCCTTAAGATCTCCAACCCAGGGTTTTATGGCCATGAATTCATCAGCCTGGTTTTGCTCCTATATATCAAAGGCTCCATCATTTTAGTCAAGAGTCTTTTTGATTTGAAACTCCTCATCATCTTCAACTAAATAATCTTAAGTTTATTTGCTCTGATTATTCTAGACAACCTTCCATTGAAAAATACTTTTGTCGAATCCTCCTACGGAAATTAAATACTAATCTTGCTTGGAAAATCAAACATTGGTCACATGGCTGGAGTGACCAACAAATTTATTAAAAGACTGGCCTTTAAAGTTAGGATATAGAAACAGCTTAACAAGTCCAAAGTCATCTCCCGTTGCTACAAGCTTTTGATCCTCTGATCTGCTTACTGAGTTAATATCAAGGCCATCTGAGCATGGAGGATAGACACCCTATACTGGCCAGCCAAGTGAGTTTGTCCAGGACTGCCAATTTTCATCTCAGTTGTTTGAGGCTCCTTTTGTCTCTTGCTTTCCTGTCCTAACATCCCAGAATAAAATTTCATAAGAAGTACAGCTTGACTAAAGTACTCTTCCGTTCTAGGAAAAATCCATAAATCATATAGTGGAATGATGACCTTGAAGTTTCTATACAACTTTTAAAGAGCTGCTTAATAAGATGTATATGTTACAGTCTCTTGAGCCAACTGCAATATACTGATTGTCTTTTGAGACTTGAATTTGTGTCAACTCTTTTGAGGATATTTTTATGTCTAATAAATCACTAAGGTCTTAATAGTTGAGTACAAGCAGCTGTCCGTTTTTGCAGCCAAATAGAGCCTTGGTTCCATCATAGGTTAGGGCACAACAATTAGACTAGTATTTGATCTTTTTACTACTCAAACAAGATCTATTTTATATGGACCATTTGGCAACAAGAAAATCTTCTCCAGATGTTATAAATTCTTGATTTTAAAAATGCACTGCCAATCCCCAGAGCTCAAGATCAAAATGTCCTCAAAGTAATAATGATCTTTTTTTAGAAGATTAATCTAGCTGAATTATCTCTCCTCCTCTTGTGCCAACTAAAATCTATTTATTTTTCTCATTATAGTCAATGGATCTTATCTTTGGATTTAAGCTGATAAAGTTGTCTGTATTTATTGTTATTTCTGAAAGTTTTTTTAGCTTAGAGTCCCATAGTATTATTTTACCATCTGCTCCTCCGGTAAAGAGCAGTTTTTTATCCTAAGAGTTTCTTATAGAGAATATTAAGCTTTTATGTGCAGATATTTGCTTGGATATAACTGAGTCTTAAATAAGAGCTATGTTGCCGTTAGAGAGACCAAATACAGCAGTGTAACCCTCTATAATGGCTATGCAAAGTCCACAAGATTTGTCATTATTCCAGCCAGTTATTTTGCTTAGCTTTTATTATTTTTTAGATTTGGCATCAATGCTTAGCATATAGCAGTCATCCTTGGCTCCAATAACCACTTAGTTATCATCTTATGAAAATCAAACTGATAGAATTACATCTCAAGTACCTTTTTGTTTAAACATCAATTGGAATTTATTTTGGTTGTCTTTTTAATACATTGCAAAATCATGATCATCATTCATGGCAGTAGCCATGAGCATATTTCCATTATTTGAAAATGTTAAGAAAGCAATTCCTTTATCTAGATCACCAATTAAAGTGTCTATTGTCTGCATGGTATTGTAATCTACAATGTTAATTAGAGAATCCTTTCCAATCTATCCAGCTGCTATTATATTTTAGTATATTGCAAATGCGGTTATGTCATCTGTGTTTCCAAAGTTGAACCTTTGAGTGTTGTTTTTAGTATTTAATTTAATGACAACTGCAGCTGAGTGAAAGACTATTTCCTAGTCATTTAGATAGAAGACATTGTTTCAGGTATCAAAACTTCAATAGCCATAAACATATTCAAGTTCTAGAATAGAGTCTGGCTCTGATAAGTTTTCATTTTTAGAACTCCAATTTGTTGGTACTGAGTTTCTTATCACTCCCATATAAGGCTTTACTGCCATGAACTCATCAGCTTAAACATCCTATATAATTTAAATCTATTTATCATCTACTTGGTCTAAATTTACTCCATTTTTTATTTGCTGGTTTTTTTAATCACTATCATAATCTATTTCTCTATTTAATTCTCTTTCCAGATCCTCATTATAGTCTTAAGAGAAATCTTACTAATTCAAGATACCTAAGTAAATGAAAGCATCTCAAGTATCCTTATCCTCTTTAATAAGAGTGTTAAACTCTTGTAGTGTCATTCTATCTTCTTATAAGAATAATGTCTCTTTAATTTATTCAATCTTTTTATTAACACTTTCCTATGTTATTTATCTGCCGTTATTTTGAACTGTTAAAATAGCTTGGATCAAATCTTTGAGTTCTTGATCTTAAATCACATGTGAGTGATCCTAGTCGAATATAAAGAAGATATTTTCGATTCTCTCTTTAAGATCTTGTTGAACAAATATGGACAGCATGCAAATAAAATCATAGTCATTTAGTAGACCATCCTAATCAATGTCAGAAAAATCAATTAGCAATTAGGAAATCTTTAAAGGTATTTTCAAGTATTATGATAGACTGTTGCTGTCTAATTTATTATCCTAAATAGCCATTTACTCTGTTAGTGATCTAAATGTTGTTTTGATAATTTAAATTTGTT
>ERZ724509.1077-NODE-1077-length-10507-cov-4.922216_pt1 | contig 10507 bp, 9 predicted proteins | sample MGYA00376042_ERZ724509 | MGnify/ENA primary metagenome ERZ724509 (study PRJEB28724, sample SAMN07190887) | wastewater metagenome | isolation source: effluent of sewage treatment plant in Hong Hong | place: USA: Christiansburg, Virginia | collected 2016-03-01 ...
CTCGGCGCTTGGGAACTCAGCGACCGTGGCAAGAACATCCTTGATCGGGGCTTGCTCGGCGCTTGGGAACTCAGCGACCGTGGCAAGAACATCCTTGATCGGGGCTTGCGGCATTTCGGCGCGAGGAATGTTGAGCGAGCCGGAATCGTCAGCGAACTTGACCCATTCGCCCTTGATCTTGTCGCCCTGCAAATCGCCGCCCGTGACATCGGGTGCGGCAACGTCAGGCGCGCTTACTTCGCCAGATTGTCCAGCTTGGTCGCCACCGTCCTGCGGTACGCTTTCTCCGCCAGATCGGGCGTTTCCGACGCGAGCATCCGGTGTGTCGAGGCCAGCAGGCTCAGCGGGCTTTGCTTCTGCGGCGGCTGTGAGGAGGTCGGGGCCTGTATCTGCTTGTCCATCGCTCTGCTTTACACGAGCCAGATCAAGAATGCTACCGGGTTCGACCTTGGGCAAATCGCCAAACAGCGAAGCGCCGCCCGGTTGGGCTTTCATGGCCTCGGTCGCATAATACGACAGCGCCCGCGCCATGCGTTCGCGGCCAATCGGACGGCTGAAATCTGGCCGCGCAAAGAGCAAGCGCAGAACGGCCTCTGTCAACGGGGCAACCGTAGAGCCCGAGAAGATGTCGCGCTGATTGACAAGATCGGCAACCTTCTTGCCTTCGCGCCGCGCACGGTCAACGATCGATACCGCCTCATTGACGTTCTCGGTGATGTCCATATCGGGATCGACTTGCCCAGCCTTCACCGCCTCGCGAAGCTGTGACCATTGCCCCGAGACATCGGTCAACGCCGCGATGATGGATTTGACTTCGGTGTCGGTCGATTCAACAGCCTGCTCAACCAGACCGGCATTGTCATATGCCTTGGCGAGCATGGCACCGCGCACGCGTGACACCGCCGCCTGGCTCATCTGTCCATTGGAGTCGATCAGCTTGGCAAAGTCATTGGGCGATGAGACTGCGCCTTGCAGGAAGCGTCGCACAAAATCACGGTTGGTGCCTGCATCAATGTCGCCACCCCGGTAGAGATCGAGCATCCCGCCGTCGAGTGCCGCGGCATCAGCCATCGCCTGCTCTGTGCCGGACATGTCCAGCGTGTCGCGAGCATTGGCTTCCCGGGTAAACGCCTGCACGTCCTGCAAGGCCATATCACCCTCGCGGATGCGAACAAGGACCGGCTGCGTCATGCCCGTTGTGTCGAAGCCCTCTTGCTCAATCATCTGGCGGTAGGCGTCAACCTTCTCACCGCCATTGGCATAGGCTTGGCGAAGCGCCAGCGTCCGGCCATTGCCGCTTTCAACGACGCCATCGGGTGCAATGATTGGTGCGCCATCGGACGCCTTGGCCGTGCGGCCCAAGAGGCGCGGGTTGAGGTTCCCGGCGATGGACGTGATTTGCGCCTGGCTGATGCCACGGCTGCGGTCGCGCGGCTGCAATTCCTGAGGATAGGCGGGATTGGCGCGGCCATCCCCGTCATTCGATGCGATCAGGCTGCCAAGCTCGACAACGCCATAGCGGACAGGCACCTCGCGTCCGTTTGATGTAACGGCAACATCGGCCTTTTCCTCTGCGCGAACAGGGATCGGTGCGCCGCGCTCCTGTTGGTCAAGCGCCGGCGCGCGTTCGATCGGCTGATCTTCAGAAAACTTGATGGCCTCAGGCTGGAACACCGGCTCTTTGCCTGTCCCGTTTTGGGGCACGTCGCCCGACACCGGGCCGCTGACGTCTCCGCCGCTGACGTTCGATCCGAACAGCGTTTCAGGATCAACCGCCTTGCCATTGACGCGCGCCACGAAATGCAGGTGCGGCCCCGTGCTGTTGCCGGTGTTCCCGGACAGGCCAACGCGCTGCCCGGATTCAACCGTATCGCCGACCTTGACCGTTGCGCCTTTGAGATGGGCATATGACGTCACGAGACCCTTGCCGTGGTCAATCTTGACGAAGTTGCCGCCGCCCTTCTTGTCCCAGCCAACGGCCACGACGCGACCGCCTGCCGCCGCCGCGACATCCGTTCCAATCGGCACAGCAAAATCAATGCCGCCGTGCATGGTGGATGCCCCCTTCTTCGGCGCGTGACGTGCACCAAATTTGGAGGAGACGCGGGCATTCGCAACCGGCATCCGGAATGTGGACGGGGCGACCGTTGATGTCGGGGCAAGGGTAGCAGGGGCAGCGACAGGCGAGGGAACGGCAACAGGCTGCGGATCAGCCTCGCTCGCTGCGGCAATGGCGTTCTGTGCCATGGCAGCAAGCGCCGCGTCATTGGCGTCGGCTTCTGCCAGCGGCCCCGCTTCACGGATAACGACGCCAGCGTCAGCCAGTGTGTCGAAATGCTCACGCAGTTTGGTCCCGTCGTCAAATTGGAAGACGGCGCCGGTTGCCCGCTCGCCATCAACATCTTCGTCAAAAGCGTCGGTGATTGTGCCGGTCTTGACCTTGCCGTCTGGCAGGGTGACGGAGACGCGCTTGCCTGTGGTTGGCAAGCCCGCGCTATCAAGGATGCCATCGGCCTGCTTGCCGCCCATGGCGACGGCTGTTGCCGCCTTGCCCGCTGCAATGGTCTCGGTCGGGATGGGCGACGCCTCATCGTCAGGCGAAATCACGACATCGGCAACCGCTTTCTCGGTCTTGCCCGCTGCCACAGCGCGGCGAATGAACGGCGCTGCGATGATTTCACGGCCGCCGCGCAGCGTGCCGCCCATGCCAGCGCCAGCAACCGCCCCAGCGAGGCCCTGATCCAGCATCTCGTCAAGGCGGAAGCCTTTATCTGTTCCGGCTGTGCCGCCCGCATATTCAACGGACGACTGCCCAAATTCTGTGACGGCCTCGGTCGCGGCGGCCTTGCCGATACGCGTTGCCGCGCTCTTGCCGGTCGCGCCAAGGATTCCGCCGATACCAATCTTTTCCAGCAGAGCGCTGGCAATACCGGCAGGGGCAGCCGCGGCAATGTCTCCGAATGTCGGATCCTCGCGGCCATCATTCTGTGCGCGCTGCTGTGCAATGCTGCCAGTGTTCGACACGGCATAGAGCGGTGCGCCAGCAACGGGCACCGCGGCAAGGCCCATGCCCGGAGCGGATTCAAGCGAGCGATTGACGACGAACGACCCGATATTGGCAAGCGACGGGTTTGCCTTGACGTCTTCCCATGACACATCGCCGCTGACCGGCGCGTTTGCTGCCTCTGACATCGCCCGCGCATCTGCCCTGAGGCTTGGGGCAGCAGGAGACAGCGCAGACTTGAAACCGCCGAAAAGGGTTTGGCCGCCACGCTCAAGGTATGACCCCGCGCGATCGAGCAAGCCCTCATCGGTCGCAGCGTCCTTGGCCGTTTGCCCGGAACGCGCGCGCGCTGCTAGCTCGCGGTCTGTGTCGAGATAGCCTGCTGCCGCAGCCCCAAGCCCCACGGGCAAGGCCCGGATGCCGGACTCAACCCAGCCGGGGAGCGAGGCGTCGGGTGCGGGTTTGGAGCGTTGGTTTTTGGACCGCGCGAGATCAGCGTCAAACTCAGCGAGCAAAGGGTTTTGCGCCTTCTTCTGCCGACTCCGCTTCAAGTCAGCGTCGAACTCGGCAAGAAGCGGATTTTGCTCGGCCATTATTTCACCTGATACCCGCTCGCGGCTGCCCACTTCTTGGCATCAGCGACGGAAATCCCGCGCTGTTTAGCGAGGTCATTGATCCACGCTTGCGTCGCTACTTTGGACTCCGCCTGTTGCGGCTTTGCCACGCCAACGGGTCCGGGCGTCGCAGCGCCGCCTTGCTTGGCGCGCGCCGCATCGAGGAAGGAACTGCCGCCGCCGCCAGAACTCCTGCCTTCCGTTTCCTTGGCTGGCGCTGAAATCCCGGTCGATGTGATACGGCCATCGCGGGTCCGCTGATAATAGACGCCATCGCCACCGGCAAACAGCTCAACCACCTCGCCAGATTCCATCTTCTGTCGCAGCACCCCTCCAAATGCCGTGTTGCCGCGCTCAATAGCACCGCGGAGGTTCGCCATTTCCTTTTCGTTGGCAAAGTCCACCGATTTGAGCGTCAACTGTTGCTTGAACGTTTTATCCTGCTGCTCCGATTGGATGCCAGCCTGCGCCTGATCGCGCGCGATATTGGCATTCGTCGTGCGGGCAGTGTCCCGGGAATCGTTGCGGTCCATCAAGTCGTATTGGTTGACTTGTTCGCTCATCTTGTTCTGCGTGCGCAGGTTCTCAAGGGCGATTTCCCGGCGCTGCTGCGCATCGAGCATCCCTTGCTGTGCCATCGCCCCGCCAACGCCCTGCAAGGCACCGGCAGCGATCATCATTGTCCCGAGGCCCATTATGCACCCCCCTGCGCTTGCTGTTGCGGAAGTCCGGGCAGAAGTTGACCGATCTGCCCCTGCTTGTCGGCATTCGCGATTTGCGCGAATTCTTCGCCCAGGGCATCGGCATCGACGCGCGGGCTGGCCTGCCGGAAGAGATCAAGCGCACGATACCAAGCGCCCTCTACTTCCTCTTCGCTAAATTCGTGAATGGCTGCGGCCTCAGCCACCGTCACCATTTCCTCGACGATTTCCTGCCCCGCTGCGAACAAGACCTCATCAGGAATGTGTGTCCCTGCCTGTTCGGCGTTGCCGTCGAGGAAGAGCGCCAGCATGACAGCCGACGCCGCGACGTTATCGACCGGAGAGTTTTGCAGGGGAGGGTCAACCGCCTCGAATATCTGCGCCGCCTCTCCGCCGAACTCGCCCTTCAAGTGGGCAAGGATCGTCGGCTCGACGTTGTTGTCGGGGCCATAGATGATTTCATGGGCGTTGCCGACAACCTTGTCGTACATCGCCTGCTCTTCAGGCGTGACATTCGACATGGGGTCATCCTGCGCTTCACTGGTCTCGCCCATCTCGTGAGACTGAGGCTCCATCTCTTCGCCCGGATAATTGGCGTGTGGCGGCTGTCCGCTTGCCTGCTTCATACCAAGCATGATTAACCTCCTTGTACCAGCCGGACGCGGCCCGTGGACTTGTCATAGACGAACGACGAATTCGCGTAGGGAATGGCCGTCGCAGTTTCGTTTGCGGGATCTGACTTCTGGCCGGATGATGGCGTGTATTTGAACAGCGCAGAGGTGTCCGCATAGTTGGCGGCCTCGCGCTCCTCTTGCGCTCGCTGCGCTTTGTACTGCGCCTTGGCCGCGAGCCCAGAGCCAATGCCTTGGATAAGCGACCCGGCGAGGACAGGGTTGTTATTGAGGAAGGCGAGGGGGTTGCTTGGAGAAACGACGCCAGAGGCGGCAGCTGTGCCAAGTCCGCCACCGCCACCACTACCGAGGACAGTCGCCGTCGTTGATTGGGCTTGCGACGGAACGGCTGGCATTTCCATACCCCCCGGCAATGTGATCGTCGCGCCTGTGCCGGGCAAGGTGACAGCTTGGCCGCCTGGTGTTGCAGTCCCACCGCCGACGATGCCAGAACCGTTGACGCCATTCGCAGCAGACTGTCCGGCGCCTACGGCTGGGCCACTGGCACCGGGAACGGTCCCGCCCTGTAGCATCCCAAGGCCGCCAAGTGCCCCGCCCATCAGGAAACCAGACGTCGCACCCTTGAGGATGTTGCCGCCTGTCAGCGCCGACGTCGCAGCGCCCATGGTCGCCATTCGCGCCGCGGACGTCAACGCCGTCGTCAGCCCGCTACTAAGGCCAAGGCTTCCCGCGACACTGCCAACGGACGGCAAAGCACCAAGCGCCGCGCCACCTGTCAGCACGACAGCGCCGATCGCCAAGGCAGGCAATGCTACCTTCTTGATTATTTTCCCTACTTTGCGGAACACTTTTCCTATTGATTTCAGAACGCCGCTCATGCTGCTTCCCTTTCAAAAATCGAAGCGCGGTCTCGACGGAACACTTCTCCGCACCGCGTAAATCCTTTGCGCATGAACACAGGCCCCATGCGGCAGCCCGTCTCCAGCGCGTCGGACCAAGACAGATGGATTTCGTAAACCTTGGGGTTGGTATCGGCCCAATCGAGATAGGCGCTAACCAATTTCGACATTGCCGTTGCATCCGCCCGATCAGAGCAGACGAGAAACACGTCGTTCGCACAAAGCATGTCGCCAACATGATAGACGCGATCGAGAAGGCCAATGATGAAGCCCTCAATCTCTCCGGCACCGTCTGTTGCGACGTAGGCGCATGTGCCGCCATCATGAATGCCACCATGTCGATGGATGAGCGCGGCCACGGTTTTGCGCGCATAGTGCTCATCGATCGCGACGGCACCGGCAAAGCGACTCTTCCCCTGCGTCTCGACGAGAAGCTGGACGATGCGGAAGGCATCCGTTGCTCTGGCGGCGCGCAGTGTCACCATGAAAGGTTCTGGTTGGGATAGAGGTTGCGGAACGCTGCAAGCTGAGCGTTCATCTGATCGAGCGCGGACTGCTGCATGGAGGTACGGGCCGACGCCTTGATCTTTGGATTGGCGGCGATGTTCGCCATGTTCGCACTGTAATTGCTGAAGGCGTCAGACATGCGAGCCGCTGCATTGTCCCGCTCTGCGGAGGCAAGCGTCATCCTCGTCTTCGACATGTCATAGTCGCCACCGATCCGGGCGATGTTCTTCTGTGCGACTGTCTGCGCGTCTTGGCTGGCAATCGGCACGGCAGCGGAAAGCTGCGCGGCGCGCGCGGCGCCAGCGGCAATGGACGAGTTGACCATCCCGCGACGATTGGCCTGGCGCAAGCCCATGCCTGTTGCTTGTCGCATGAGCGGACTGTCGGCTTGCGTGATGGATGCGACCCGCGTTGCGACGGAATCGTCTTCAGGAATCCATTCGTTGTTGGCATTGAACGGCATTGGCTATCCCCCAATGCCCTCTCTCCGGTGCCATCGTAACAAAAGAGCGCGCCTATTTCCACATCTGAATAGGCAATTCCAAGCGAGACATGAACCTTTACGGCGGCCATCCCGCCTCGACATCAATCGCCTCGACTTGCGCGAGCGTCGTTGCCGCCAGAACTTGGTTCTTCTTCGTTCTCGCATTGGTGTGGCACGCGTCAATGTGAAGGCCGACAGCAACGCCCGCCTGCATGATTTGCGGCCCTGTATGCGTGACGGTCGCATTGTCCTCCATGGTCCATGCAACGGAGAACGGCTGCGCGTTGACCTGTGCCAGCAACCCCATGAGCGCAGCGCCAGACACCTTACGCTGGCTTTCGGCGTCGGTTTGGATGCGACCATTGGCAGTGTTGCAGCCTCCGGCCTCAGCGACTTTCTGCCGTGCGTTTATCGCTGCGATCTTGGCGGCCTTCGCCAATTCAAGGGCGATGCCGCTTTCATGCTCGAATGGCTGCACGACAATATTGTCGGACGGGTCAAGGGCGACGGTGTACTGCTGTGCCGGCGTCGGAACCTCGGTCCACATGAAACCCTCAGGGGGCTCAGGGAGATTGGACACGTTCAACACTTCAATCGCGTGTCGAATTTCTGTGCAATCCGGTGTGTGCAAGATGAACCCAAGCATGGTCATTTCCAGAACGTCGCCTCAATCGCTATGCTGTGATCAATGACAGTGACGCCAAGCCCAGCAGTCGCGCTGCTCGTGATGCCGTAGGCGAATTCAATCGTCCCGGCGCTCGGTGCGGCAAAGGTGCCTGTCGCAGTTTTCGTCGTATAGCCGCCGCCAACACGGGTGTCTGATGCCGTCACACCTGTACTGGTCCAAGCGCCGCCGTTGATGCGGTAATACACGGTCAAAATCACATTGTATGTCGTGCCGCCAAACCCCGTCGCCCCGGATGAGCTGAATTGCGCCGTGATCCTGCACAGGTGCGTTGTGCTTATGGCGCTTGCCCCGGTCCCGTTTATGACGCCGGTATTGATGTGAGGATCATAGCTCGTGCCATTCCAGTAGTTTCCTGAATAGGCGGTCGGCGCTCCTGAATTCAGTTTCCAGTTGAGAGAGCCTGGAACGATCGCCGCGAGATCAACCCCGGCGTCGGTCAGAAACTTGCTTGCCGTTATCGTCCCGCCGACCAACAGGCTGCCGCTGATCCGGGTGTCGCCTTCAATATCGACGCCACCGCCGCCATTGGCGTCGGCAAATACCCGCAGTTTTGCGCGGCCACCGGCAACGGCGATGACTTCCCAATAGGCTTCTGTCCGGCCTTGAACGTCAGCAATCGCCAGTGAATTGGTCGCGACGCTGGCGGTCAAAGGCGTCAACACCGTTTGATCGCGGATTTCGGCTTCGGTTGCCGGTCGCCAGTTTAGCCGCAGCCAACGGATGTTTTTCGCGGTGATGCCTCGCGCAAATCCCGTCCAGCCCGTCATCGCGTGCAAGATGCCAACTGCGCTTGTCGTATTGGTGAATGAAACAAGCCTGCTCTTGGAGTAGATTTGCCCTACCGTACCGGCGCCGTGTTCGGACCAGAAATCGACGATAGCGCCTTCAGTGTATGTGCCGCCTGCATTGGTCGCAATGGCATACACACCAGCGCCAGAAAAGTCTCCAGAGACCAGCTCAACGGTCCACTCAATGACGGAGTACCCGGCACCGACTTTTGGCAAACCGGCTTGAACAAAACCGCCATCCGTCGCCGCGCCCCCTGATAGCCGCACGCCGTAGCGCGAGATAAAGCCCGCATCACGAACCAATGTTCCCGTTGTTGACCAACCACTCCAACCATCGGGCCATGACCCGGCATTCGTCCACATCCCGAAATCCGGATTGGCGTTAAACGCCCGGCTTCCCACCGTTGCCGACAGGAGCGCGCTTTGTGACGCAGATGCCGCGCTTGTCGAGGCATTGGCAGCACTACTAGAAGCGGCACTTGCTGACGATGAGGCTGCACCCGCCTGCACCGTTGCCGTGTTAGCAGAATTGCTCGCGGAGGTGGCAGATGCGCCCGCTGCCGATTGTGATGCTGATGCTGATGTCGCAGATGTCGCAGCCGCCGTCGCAGATGTCCCCGCCGCCGCTGATGATACCGACGCATTGAGTTCGCTCGTTGCCGCCGCCGACGCGCTTGTCGCGCTTTCATCCGCAGAGACAGAGGCGGATGTGGCGGTCAGGGCCGCGGACTGTGCCAGCGTATCAGCCTCATTGGCCTTCAACGTCGCGAGGTTGGCTTGTGCCGTCGCAGAGATGACAGCCACCCCGGCCTCGGTCGCGTGAACAGCGGCGATGTTGGCACTGCCTTGCGCTGCCGTCGCATGACCGAATGCGGTGTCGGCATGAGTTGCACTGTCGTTGGCAGCGTCAATGGCTGCGTCCTTGGCAATGCCCGCTGCTGTGACAGCGAGATTGGCCGCTGTCTGTGCCGCGACAGATCCATCGCGCGCCGCCTCAGAGCCGACGCGCGCCGTAGCAGCAGCAAGCGCCGCAGCCTGTGCCGCCGTCAATGCCGCCTGCGCGTCCGCCGCGTGTTCAGCCGCATCGCCAGACGACGATACGTCGCGCGCCAGTTGATTGAGCTTGCGCGCCCTGACTTCGACATGTTCACGAGGAGCAAAGGTTGGCGGCACTCAGTTGCCCTCCATGCTCACAGCCCATTCCTGCACAGCCTTGAGGCGTGCGGTGTTATCAGCGCAGATCAGGGCGTCAGGGGTTGAGATAAAAAGTCCGGAACCTGCACCGGGTCCGTCGCCGCCTTCGGGTACGTCTGGACCGGGCAGATTGATTTGAGCGGGGCAACCTGGATGTGCTCCGGCCTGCCGCAGGACACGATCCCGATAGACAATCCGCAGATCGCCAGCAGTCTTGTCAGCTTTCGCATTGAGTTGTGCATTGAGAGCTTCCTTTTCGAGTTTGAGGCGCGTCGCCTCCAGAATTGCTTCCGCCATCCGGTCGCGGATGATGTCCTTGAACGTCGCGTATTCGGCGGCGATGGCGTTGCGCTGGTCGATCGTCTTGTTCCAGCCGCGGTGCAGCCACCACGACAGCACGAGAAGGCACGCGATGGCGACCTCGCGCGGATGCTTGATGACCAGTTTTCCGATGAAGGTCACAGCCTTCTTGACGATGCCAAAAGCGGAGACAATCCAGCCCAGCGGCGGTGGCAAGGCCATGCCTATCAGCTTCCCGAAAATGCTCATGTCGCATCCCCCGTGTCTGTGTATTCGACACCATCCCGGCCCACGCGGAACGTGCGCTTGACGAGAAGCGCAGAGAAGCCGGTCAACACGATGCCAACCAACCCCAAAGCCGCCAGCCCGAGATAGAAAACGAAATGGAGCGGTGCATTGCGGACATAAAGGATGGTCAGAGACGCCGCGGCAAACACCGTCATGGCCATGCCGCCACCGGCCAGCAGGATCAGTCCCCAATTGCGGCGCCGGTCTGACGCGACGGGATCGACCAACTCGGTCATGCCCACCCCCCGGCCTGCAATGCAGTCTGAAACTTCATCGCGTACCCGGCTATGGTTGCCGCCTTGTCCGTTCCATTGATGATGCGCCGGGCGCTTGTGAATTGCTCAGTGGTCGCAGGGCCATAGCCGGGCAGGTAATGCCTGAACGCCTTGCCGGTGAACCAGCCTTCAT
>ERZ724509.1078-NODE-1078-length-10505-cov-4.186699_pt1 | contig 10505 bp, 7 predicted proteins | sample MGYA00376042_ERZ724509 | MGnify/ENA primary metagenome ERZ724509 (study PRJEB28724, sample SAMN07190887) | wastewater metagenome | isolation source: effluent of sewage treatment plant in Hong Hong | place: USA: Christiansburg, Virginia | collected 2016-03-01 ...
TTAAACAACTGGTTCAAAATCTTCTTTGGATAGCTGTCCTTGCGCAGTTCAATCACCACGCGAACTTTGCCACGTGCACTTTCGTCACGCAGGTCGCTAATAACGATTTTTTTATCTTTGTGTAATTCGGCGATCTTCTCTATAAGCGTTGCCTTATTTACACCATATGGCATTTCGGTGACCACAATTTGACTGCGGCCTTTTTTGGTCTCTTCAATAGAGGTCACGGCACGAATAGTAACGCTTCCACGACCGGTCTGATATGCCTGACGCATTGGCGCGCCGCCATACACGATTGCACCGGTTGGAAAATCGGGTCCTTTCACAAATTTCAGCAAATCATCGACTGTTGCGTCGGGTGTATCAATCAAATGTACCGTGGCATCAACCAGTTCGCCCAGGTTGTGTGGCGGGATACTGGTTGCCATACCAACTGCGATACCAATTTGGCCGTTTAACAGAATGTTTGGTAGCTTTGACGGCAATACTGACGGTTCCTGTTCAGATCCATCGTAGTTATCACGAAAATCAACCGTGTCTTTGTCCAGGTCGGTCAGCAATTCGTTACCAGCACGACCCAAACGAGCCTCGGTATAACGACTGGCAGCTGCTGGGTCACCGTCCATTGATCCAAAGTTACCCTGGCCGTTAACCAACGGATAACGCATCACCCAGTCTTGGGCCAGGCGGACCATCGAAAAGTAAATCGACATGTCACCGTGTGGGTGATACTTACCCATCACGTCACCAACAATACGGGCGCTCTTTAGAAATCGTCCACCGGGACGCAGGTTCTGCTCGCCCATCGAATACAGGATGCGGCGGTGTACTGGTTTCAATCCGTCACGCACATCAGGCAGCGCACGATCAATGATCACGCTCATTGAATAGCGCAGGAAGCTGTCTTCCATCACGTCTTCAACTGTACGGTTTTCGACTAATCGTGAGTGAACTTGGGTGATTTCTGGTACGATATCACCTTCTAGTGTTGTGTTTTCTTCATCAATATCCATAATTAAATATCCAATTCCTCAACCTTGATAAACTTCGCACGACTCTGGATAAACGATTTACGCAAATCAACCTGATCGCCCATCAACTTGGTAAAGATCGCGTCAGCCTTTTCAGCGTCGTCGACTTTTACTTGAATAAGCACACGGTTGTCAGGGTTCATAGTTGTATCCCACAGCTGTTCGGCATCCATTTCACCCAGACCCTTGTAACGCTGTACGGGTGCAGTCAGACCAGCTTGCTTGTTGCGATCAGCTGTTTCATCAACCTGCGTTCCCTTTGCCTTACGATCAGCAATCAGTTGATCCATGATCTCGTCGCGCTCTTCGTCGCTGTATGCATAGTATTTTTTAGTACCGATACGCATCAAAAATAGTGGCGGCTTGGCAAGATAGACGTATCCGCCGTCAACGACTTCTTTCATGTATCTAAACAAGAATGTCAGCAGCAATGTCGAAATGTGACTACCGTCGACGTCGGCGTCGGTCATGATCACAATGCGGTGATAACGCAGGCCAGATATATCAAACTGGTCACTAATACCAACACCCAGTGCCTTAATAAGGTTCACAATTTCAGTGTTGCCCAGCATACGGTCCAAACGAGCACGTTCGACGTTCAACACCTTACCGCGCAGTGGCAAAATTGCCTGGGTACGGCTATCGCGACCCGATTTGGCCGATCCACCAGCTGATTCACCCTCTACGATGTAGATCTCGGATTCGCTCGGATCCTTGCTTGAACAGTCTGCCAGCTTACCTGGCAGGCTCATGCCATCAAGTGCACCCTTACGGATGACGTTATCGCGGGCAGCACGGGCAGCTTTTCGTGCACGTGCAGCCAACAATGCCTTACCGACGATCTTCTTAGCAACCGCAGGGTTTTCATCAAGATAGTACGAGAAGTACTCGTTCATTACTTGTTCGACGTAGCGACGGACTTCTGGGTTACCCAGCTTGTTCTTGGTTTGGCCTTCAAACTGAGGATCGGGCAGCTTTACCAAGATAATAGCGGTCAATCCTTCACGAATATCATCACCACTCAGGTTTTCTTCTTTTTCCTTCAGTAGGCCGCTCTTGCGAGCGTAATCATTAATAACACGCGTCAATGCCGACTTAAACCCGATCAAGTGCGTTCCACCATCAGGTGTCAAGACGTTATTGGCGAATGGCTTCACCATTTCGACAAAGGTTTCGTTGTACTGAACGGCCACTTCAACCATAGAATCTTCAACTTGGCGTTCGACATAGAAAATATCGTCACTGACGACGTCTTTACCGACGTTCAAGTGCTTCACGTAGCTTTGGATACCACCTTCAAAGTAAAACGCCTCGCGCTCACCAGTACGCTCATCGCGAACGGCAACATAAATACCCTTTGTCAGATACGCTTGATGACGCAGATAATTAACGACCCACTTATAGTCAAACTCGACGGTTTCTTTGAAAATCGTTGGGTCTGGATAAAAGGTGACGGTTGTCCCTGTTAATCGATCGGTTTTACCAAGCTTCTTCAGTGGCATAGTCGTCACGCCGCGTTCAAACTCAATACGATACAGTTGGCCCAAGCGGACAACTTCAACGATCATCTTGGTCGACAAGGCGTTAACAACGCTCGATCCAACACCGTGAAGACCCGACGATACCTTATATCCGCCGTTACCGAACTTACCGCCGGCGTGAAGCACCGTATAAACTGTCTCGACCGTACTAAGGCCTGTTTTAGCGTTATTATCAACCGGCACACCACGACCATCATCAGTGACGGTGACACCGCCATCTTCTTGAATAACGACATCGATACGCGTCGCAAAGCCTGCGATAGCTTCGTCAATTGAGTTATCGGCGATTTCTTTAATTAAGTGGTGAACACCGTCGTAACCGGTGCTCCCAATATACATACCTGGCCGTTTTCGAACGGGCTCAAGGCCTTCAAGTACCTGGATCTGCGACCCGTCATAAGAAGTATCTATTTTTTGTTTAACCACTAACGTTACTCCCTCACTTGTTCAGACTAAACTGTATATTAACAATACTATCATTATACCGAAAAAATTGTGTTCACGCTAGGGTATTGCGCTGAACATATTTCTTATGCTAAAGTAACGAATAAGAGGTAATTTAACAAAAAATAAAAATTATGTTTAGGAAAATCGTTTCGAACCTGTCTTTTAGCCCTGCATTAGTCGGGCAACTTGGTTTTTACGCAAAAAGATTGCGTAAGGAAGAGACGACGCGCCGCGTTGGCCTTATCTTTGTCGCTCTTGCGCTCGTCGTACAAGGTCTGGTCGTTTTCCAACCATCAGAATCAGCAAACGCATCAAACCCTAGTGACTTTGTCCCTGGCGGACTCGGACTTGGCGCTGATAAATCGCTTAATTACTTTATTGCACCGTACGATGCCAATTCTGGTAACTTAAAAGACATCATGAATTATATGGGTATTACTCGCGCCGAGATTACCAGCGCGCAGTTCAGCTCATTCGTCACCGGTGACAAACTTAGCTGGGGCCGTGCCGAGAAATCTGGATCAACACCAGTGACTATTACTAATAGCGCCGGCGCTGCGGTGACGACTGTATACGCACGTCCAATCGGTATCGCCAACGGATACAATGAAGACATCTATGGCTGGATCGGCCACTCTTCAAAAGTCGGCTGGTTCGCCATCATGCAAGCCTGCGGCAACCTTGTTACCGACATCATCCCGCCACCGCCACCACCTCCACCAAAGAAGTGTGTGTATAACAACGCCATCCTAGCAACAGACAAGGAATGTCTGCCGTGTCCTGGTAACGAAAACTTATGGATCAAGGACAAGCTATGTGTTGCCAACATCACCCAGTCAAAAACGGCCATCAATACCTCACAAGGATCAGTTGATGCCTCAACGGTTACCGCGAAAGAAAGCGATACAATTACCTTCACGATAACAGTGAAAAATATTGGCCTTAATACCAAGACCGTTCAATTATCGGACAACCTCGCGGACGTACTTGAATACGCAACGCTCACCGACAAAGGCGGCGGAACGCTTGACCCCGCCACCAAGATCTTGTCTTGGCCAGACGTCAGCCTGAAGCCAACCGAGGCCCAAGTTCGTACCTTCGCGGTCAAAGTGCTCGATAACATCCCAGCAACTGCCAAGGGCGCCAGCGAACCAACATCATACGACTGTGTCATGGCCAATGTCTTTGGTAACACCGTATCAATCAAGATCCCTTGTGCGCCACCAAAAGTCATTGAAAACGTCGTCACGCAACTGCCAACAACGGGACCAACTGAAAACATGATCTTTGCCGGCGTCATCCTGGCCGTCGCAACATACTTCTATGCTCGTACTCGTCAGGTTAAAAAAGAAGTTCGCTTGATCCGTCGCAATCTTAATACAGGAACGATTTAGACCTGGTCTATATCATTAAAGGTGGGAAATAATGAGTAACAATCCAGAAGAACTACGCGCCGGGCCAGAATCAAGCGCCGAACTTGAAAAATCATCGGCTGAACGTATTGCCGAACTTGACGGCAAATCACCCGAAAAAGAAATGAGTCCGCGCGATGCCGAAGCGCTTGAAGAACGTGCCCGCGAAAAAGCACTCGAATCAGCCATCAGTGTTGAGGCTGGTAGTGCAGAGAAGAAAAAGGGCGGCAATCAATCATCCCCTGCTCATAGGCGTGGTGGCATCAGCAAAGCCGAAAAGAACGCAAGTTACAAACGACGCATGAAAGAAGTGCAGAGTGAACTGACGCCCGGTAGTCGGGCATTTAGCAAGGTTATCCATAACAAAGTTGTCGAAAAGACCAGCGAAACCGTTGGTGCAACAGTCGCGCGTCCTAACGCTATCTTGGCAGGTGCAATCAGCGCGTTCTTTCTGACACTCGCCGTCTACGTCATTGCTAAAACACTCGGCTATAAGCTATCTGGTTTTGAAACCATCGCTGCCTTCATCATTGGATGGGTTATCGGCATTGTTTACGATTACCTTCGTGTCATTATTACTGGCAAAAAATAAATCTGTTTACCGCGTTAACTAACGAAGCTTGACCGACATCTCATCGGATGTATTGTCACCTGCATCCTGAATGTGAAATTTGTCTTGGTCAGCAGCCTGGGCGGTGATATGTGCTGGGTCAACCAGCGCACTACTTGGAGCGCTGACAGGCTCAGCAGGAGCAAGCGATGCAATAATGGGTTCTTGTGTAGGTTGAGTAGGCGCAGGCACTGCAGCGCTCGTCTGTGGTGCCACGGGGCCACCGATTTGCTGACGCTTAGCCAACCACTCGTCAAGGAATGACGATCCGCCCGTTGAGCCCACTGGGGCACCAGTCGTTGGGCGAGGACCAGCAGCCGCCAAACGTTCCTGCTGCGCTTTCTTCATGGCCTCTAGTTTCTCTTTCTTAGCAGCATCACCAGCGCCAAGGCGGGCGAATATCTCAGTTTCAACCACAGCACGTGGACGTCCGTATTTGGCCGACGACAGCTTCTTAAGCGCATCGGCCAACTGTGGATTCGACTGCCCCATTGGCGGGATCAACGACATACTAAAGGCTGCTGATGGAACACCGTTAATCATGACGGATGCAACCGATTGAAAATTAGGTAGCTTGGTCAGATCTTCGGCGTCAAAGGTTGGCATAAACTTCTTTTGCAAGATCTCGGCATCAGTAATACCAATCCTACCACTAATAACGGTACCAATGTTACCGATAATTGCTTCGCGAATCTTATCAGTTAACTGTGTCAAAAATTGGTTAGCAAGCACCAGGTTCAAACGATACTTCCTGGCCTCTGACAAAATCGATTCGAAACTGTCGGTAGCGAAGTTCTGGAACTCATCAACATAGAGTGCAAAATCTTGGCGCTCTGCTTCGGGTATATCAGCCCGACCCATAGCTGCAGCCTGAAACTTCATCACGAACATCATACCAAGCAACTGCGAGTTAATCTCGCCGGTACGACCGCGTGCCAGGTTAACCAGCAAAATCTTCTTGTTATCCATAATATCGCGCAGGTTAAACCCACTCTTTGTCTGCCCAATAATGTTACGCATCATGTCGTTGGTCAAAAATGCACCAAACTTACTCGCAAACCAACCAAGCATCTCGGACTTATTGGCATCCGTCGTTTGCGCCATTTCCTTATTCCAAAAATCTAGCACCGTGCGATTGGTCAGGTGCTTAATCTTTTCGTCCGCAAAGGCTTGGTCAACGAATACCTGCTGCACGTCCAAAAAGCTTGATCCGGCCGGGTCGCTCATCACCGTCAGCGCCGCATTGCGAAACCACGATTCGAAACGTGGACCAATAATACCCGTGTGACCAGGGTCATACAGACGGTATAACATAGCAATCGTCTCCTGAATCAAAAAGTCCCGTTGATCGTCATCTTCAAATTCGAACAAGTTGAGCCCGATCGGATTGTCCATGTCGCCAGGACTAAAGTAGATTACATCCTCAACGCGCTCTTTTGGTACCATACCAAGTAATCTCTCAGCTGAATCACCGTGTGGATCGATAAAGGCGAACCCTTTGCCGTCCATCATGTCTTGAAAGGCCAAATTCTCAAGCAGTCCAGACTTACCGGTGCCGGTCTGACCAACCATATAGGTATGACGACGACGGTCGTTTGTACTAAGGCGGATCTGCTTTTTGGTACCACGGAACTCGTTATATCCCAGCAAGAAGCCTTCTTCCATGACCTGCGTCGGACCATCGACTTGTTTGGCCATCTGACGCTCAACCTGCGATGTCGGAATGCTGTTTTGATCAGGCAGGTGGAATAATGTCGCCAGTTCAACACTATTAAGAATATTCTGGGTGACCGTCTGCGGAAAAAATCGAAATATATATGCCGTGACTAGCTCTTCGATATCTTTAGCCATCGTGAACTTGAACCCGTTATTAGTGGCCGAATCGAACAATGAGAAAGCAGCGACAACATTCTTCAAGAGCGCTTGTGACTGTGCGGCCGTGTTTGACGACACGACAACACGCACCAATGTTTCGTATGCGGGGTGTTTTGTCTTTTCTTCAATTGCATCAACCAGTGACTGCTCAAGCGATGACAATTGCTTGTCTTCGGGCTTAACCTCTGTGACGACAGGCGGCTTCCATAATGCCTCCATGATGCCTCGCATACTTAATATACTGCCGGATTTCTTTACGCCCTTGTCCTTGCGGACGCTGTTAGCAGCATCGATCGAGTTTTTGGTCCAGCCTTCTTGTGCGGGGCGCATCAAAAACTGCACAGCGACGCCATCTTCCCGGCTGGCTGATGATAATGCGTTCAGTAACGCACGCGCTGCGTCGCGCTTGGACTCTTGATACGTCGCAATCGGGTATACATAGTTCTTCTTCAGTGTGAATTCGCCACCAATCGTGCCACTTAACCTGCCCGCCTGATTAAAAATACTGCGCTCGTCAACTTCCTCAAGCCGTGCCGATGGATAGGCCGCGGCGACCGCCTGGCTGACTGTATCGATCAGTACCGTTGGGATAACTGCGTAATAATGTACTAATCCGCCATGAGCAACGATTTCCAGTGATATGTGTCGTTGACCATATATTCTGCTTTTAAAGCCTTTTGTCAGCGTACTGGCAATAATGTTATACATCACCTGCGCTTGCGACAGCACCTCTTCAGTCACATCACGCTCATCACGACCATTACCTTCCAGGTCATCGCTTGATGGCGGGATGTGAATATACATCGACACCATCTTCAGGCCCCGTTCGTAATTCTTAGCTTCGCGCAGTGTCTTGCGATACTGCGAAAAGATAAACATTCCTAATATTCCTACCGACAATACGACAATGAGTGTCGTGATAATGAAAGCAATCATGGGCGCTCAGCCAGATGTGACCTAGGCGGCCTCACCCAGCCCCCTCCCGTAGCGTTTCTTCTGGTAATCCTTTTGTAGCTGCGTTACAGCTGCCTCCCGTCGAAACGGATCATCCTTTGTCTCGGCAACAATCTTCTTTGCCTTATCTACCCACTCTTTTTCAATCAGATCATCATCGTTAGCAGTCAGTGGCGTATCGCCGACAACCGCAGTGGCACTTGCATCATCAGCCGTAATAACCGGCACAGGGAGCACGGTCGTCATTGGTATGCTGGCGCCAGCAACGATTGCGGCCGCATCGGCTACTTGCTCTTTACGATCCGCGCCTGTTTCAAGACCCGTTTCAGGTGTTGCCTGAAGCGGTCCACGCTCGACGTTCGGCCCATATTGTATAGGGGCTTGTTCCAGTCCAAGCTTTGGTGCCGTAGTCTCAGGTTCCATATCTGTAATTATAGCATACTGCCATAATGCTTATGCATCAAAAATTAACGAATTCTTTTTGTAATATAGACACATCCGATCACGGCAAAAATCAGCACCAATGCTAACTCATACGGGCCGATCGAACCAACGGATTGCAACCCAACCAACATAATAGGCACCGCCGCAATAACGGTCGAATAGTAATACGCTCGACGGAAAGACAAGGCACTAAGCGGCTTTTTGACAGTAAACGCCGACGAAAGATGAGCGACAATGCGACTAATTGCGTATAAAAAATACGTCACCACTCCGAGTGATGACGTATAAGCAAAAATAAAAACTGCGAGGATGCCGAACGGACCAATTGTGGTCGGTGCGGTTAGGTTCAATAAAATAATCAGTAAGCAGAGGCTTACGACAGTAGTGATTGCAACGAGCTTTTCCAACATTCTTATGGTTACTATAACACCAAGAACCATAGGTTGGAACAAGCCCGAGCGACAAGTATAATGTCCAGACCGCTCAGTCGCTCCTATAAAATATAAATGAGCCGGGAATCGGACTACCTGCCGCTGCAGGCTGTTGTACTGACCGCCCTTTACAGGGCAAATGGTCTGTACAGTGCTTTTCCGCGGCGTATCCGACCTTCTTACTACTCAAACCGTTAGTAGAAAGGTCGGACACGCTGGTACTGGGCAAACTTCGCCGTTTGGCGGAGCGTCGGTAACGCCAGCAAGAAGTGCGAAGGTGCGTGGCGTGCGTATGCAAGTCATTGTTTTGCGCTTCGTGTCGTTACCGATTTTCCGTCAAAAGATTCGGGCGGAGAATCGTATGTCTAAATTGTTAAAGTGTTTTTGTGGCTTCGTGTTTGTATGTGTAAAAGCTTGTTCTTACAGTAGCATAAGCGGGTCACTCGGTCAATACGTATGTGGCGTCTTATTCGAAGCGAATATTACAGCAAGCTATCATTATATATGTGAAAACAGATGTAATTTTCATAGATACATGTTTATTACAACAGTGTGTATATTACTACATTTAATATATTCTATGCCATTTTGCTGTCGTGTTTATCCCACAACAAGCGATAATGACGCATTGTCGGCCGCCAGGATGCTAAAATTCGATAACGATACCAAAACGCAACACCTGCAGCGCCATGTTATGGCTGCCGGTAAGTGCCTTCACGCCTCAGCGCCCACAAATCGATCAAAAGCATTACAGTATCCGTCGTAGCGCACATGCGACAGTCGGTACCATGATGGGCTCGTTCAAATAGCTACCTTATCGTCACACAGGCCACGGCTGCTCATGCGTGGGATCGTATTGCGAATACATCGACGTCTGGCAGCGCGCATATAGGTGCCCGTATTCGATGCCTTGACGACGCAACCTGACCCTATGGTTAGGCCCGTGCCTGCAAAGCACATCCCTGCCCTGACATAATGCGCCTGCCGTGACAACGGCCTACTCGCGGATACTCATGGCAACCGCCCTACGGGCTGACTACGCGTTGTCGTGATAACGTATACGCCCCGCAGGGCAAAAATGACACTAACAGATGCAAATGAATGGCTTATCCACACGTGGTATTTTTTACGAGACTTTTTTGTAAATTATCATTGACACAAGCGCTATCGCGTCCTATTATAGGGGTAGCTCCTGAATAAAAAACTTATGCAGAAGCCAAAAATAAACAGCTATCAAAAAACTCCACATTAAAACAACCGTTCCTCGCAGGCGGTTGTTTTATTTTGCGGATGGTTATCCATATGTAGCGTCTGGTAATCAAAATACTCACCATTCGGTGAGTATTTTATATCAATTTGGTGGAGCTGCCGGGCACTGCCCCCGGGTCCGAAAGGTAACTGATTATTTATCTACAAGTTTAGTCTGTCTTGGTTCTTTACGACGAGCGCGGCTCAAAGCCAGACGCAAAATGTCACGATCGTCGCGCAGTAAAATGTTTCAACCAGACGCTGCTCCCCGTCTGATTGATAAGCGACATGCTGTATAACACCACTTTAAATCTATGTCGCCTGTAAAAAGTGATGATCAAGTGTTTTTAGGACTTAGATTGTTGCAAAAGCAAGGCGGCTAGGAGCAAAGCTCTTTGCTACGAATGCTTTTACGTTTTCAAATGCTGTTGCAATTAAAAATTGTACGGATTACGTCCGCGGTCGACTTGCAAAATAATCTGTTAAAATCCTTCCGTCGAAAGCTAAATTCA